>ERZ1685332.130-NODE-130-length-18061-cov-14.301733_pt1 | contig 18061 bp, 12 predicted proteins | sample MGYA00580193_ERZ1685332 | MGnify/ENA primary metagenome ERZ1685332 (study PRJEB41501, sample SAMN08275520) | hot springs metagenome | biome: alkaline hot spring; material: microbial mat | place: Russia: Ush-Beldyr | collected 2015-07 | depth 0.5 m m ...
TAAGGGGTGGTAGCAGAGAAGGGGGTGGTAGCGGAACACAGACAGCTGGGGCAGTCGGTTAGGCACTAAAGCAAGAAAACTTCTCAAGGCGAGGGAGGGAAAATGAAGGCCAGGCTGTGGCTCTCGCTAGTGGTTTGTTTTTCCACCATTGGGGCGGGCCAGTTCACGCTCTCGGGGAACTGGTCGGCAACGGTGAATCTCCTCCCCACTATGAGCCTGGACAACGCCCTGACCCTCAAGGCCGGGGTGAACGGTTGGACGGTGGGGGGGACGGCGGAGTGGCTGGGCGCGGACGGGTACGTGTGGCAGACCCTGACTGCGGGGGGCGCGTTCGGTCCCGCCGAGGTCGAGCTCGAGATGCTGTTTGGCCCGCTTGCCCCAGCGTACCTGTACACGCTGGGCAAGGTCAAGATCACGATCTCCGGGATAGACCTCATCCTCTATTCGGCGCACGTCGGCCCCACGGTCCCGGGGTACTTCTTTGGAGGTCCCTCGGGCGGGATGGTGGCGGTGACCAAGGCCGACGTGGGCGGGCTGAAAGTGTCGGCTGAGATCGGGTTCGGGGCGCGGCTCACGGACTTCACCATCACCTACACCGGAATCGGAACGTACACGAAGACCTACCCGGTGGACCCGTTCCCCGGCGGGCTTCAGTTCACCTACCTCGGACTGGAGGTGAACGCCATCCCCCTCTGTTGCGGGATCACGCTGGATAGCAAGTTCACGTTCACCAAGCTGGGGTTTGACGCGCTGGCGTTCACCCTCAAAGAGATCCCCCTCTGCTGCGGGATCTCGTTTGACACCGTGGTGAAGTTCACCACGACGGCCAAGACGGTGGAGCTTGTCCCGCGCTGGAAAGGGATCGAGGGGTGCCTTGCCGTCTACGGGGACGCTCTCTTTGTCGGGAACAACTGGCAGGGGATCGAGATCTACGGGTTCAAGGTCCGCTGCGCGCTTGCCGACTGCAACTACCTGGAACTCCTCACCGCGTTCAACGTGGCCAAGATCGAGGAGATCCTCAAGAAGGACATCTTCCAGGGGCCAGAGTTTGAATACCTGCGGTTTGGGTTCTGCGGGCCGGGCTGCTGCGGGGAGAAGTACAGCGTGACCTTGACCGCGTACTTCCAGCCGATGGGTTCGCTCTTTGGCCTGCGGCGGTTCGCGGCTGAGGCCCAGGTCCCGGTCATGGCGAACTTCACCCTCAACCTCAAGCTCGGGGTGACGGTGGGTGGCCCAGCGAACCTGGCTCTGGGCTGGACGTTCACCTTCTAGGGGGCGGCGATGAACAGGGCGAAACTGGTTCTTGCTGTGGCGGTCTCCCTGGGGGCGGCGTTCCTCTCGGGGTGCTTGTTCGTCCAGGCGCCGCCCACGGGAATTGTTGAAGGCTACGTGACGGATCACCTGTCGGGGGAGCCGGTGGCGGGGGCGAAGGTCGTGGCGTACCCGCTGGGAGGCGACCTCCCTGAGTACTGGGTGGGCTCGGACTACTACGGGCCGTTCGGCACGACGAACGGAAATGGCTACTACAAGCTTGTCCTGCCCAAAGGGATGTACGCGCTCGAGTTCCGAAAGGATGGGCACGCCACCTCCCGGGTTGAGGGCGTCCAGGTGGCGAGCACGGCTCGGGTGGACACCGTCCTCAAGCCGGTGGCCAACCCCAACTGGTCCCTCACCCCGCCCACGGTGACGATCACCGGGATCAGCGAGGGGAGCAGCATCCCAGCGGCACCGCTCTCCATCAAGATCGACGCCAGGGGGCCGAATGACATCCGTGTCATCTACGCGGCGTTCGGGAAGACCCCTGGGGCGGCGTTCCTCACGGCTCCCCGCCCGGTTTACTCCCAGACCTACACCACCGGGACGTTCACCATTGATCCCAGAACGTTCGGCGTGTCTGGGGACACGACGTTTGAAGTGGTGGTCTACGATATGAACGAGAACCGGACCCACGTGATTTACCGGGTGCACGTCGCCCCGGCCGCTGACTTCCCGGGGATCCGTCCGCCGCGGCCTCCCACGGGCTGGGTCATCTTCGGGTTCATCCCGGCGCGGCCGGCCATGGCCGTGACCCTATCCCGCAAGGTGGGGTTCTACGGCGAGGCCCTGGAGCCGCTGGCCGCCCCGCCCGGGGGGAACCTGTACGTTGAACTGAGGTGGACGGTCTCACTGGATGACGGCACTATCACCGGGTACCGCATCTACCGCCGGCTGGAGGGCGAGGCGGATTTCCGCTTGATCTACACCGTCAACCGCGGCACCACCCTCTACCGGGACAGCACACCCGACCTGGCCGTCGATCGTACTGCTTACTACCGGATTGTGGCCTTCCGCGGAGCCACGGAGTCGGAGCCCCTTGAGGCATCCACGACCCCGATCCCCATGTGGGACGTGAAGCTCATCTCTCCGGCCGAAGAGGCGACGGATGTGTCCCTGACGCCCACGTTCACCTGGGAGGCTGTGCCGGTGGTGGGCACGCGCCGCTTGTACCGGGCCCGGATCTGGGACACCCCGCAGGGGGGGTTCGTGGTGACCTCGGGCGACATCTTCGACGTGACCTCCTGGGCCTTCACAGGGATCCCGGGGGGTCCGTTTGAGCGGCTCCAGCCGCACCGGATGTACCAGTGGAACATCATGGCCGCCATCGCGTTTGACGACCCAAAGAGCGCCGTCTCGGTGGCGGTGAACCAGATGTACGCGGCGTTCCCGACGCTTGTGCATCCGGAGGCGCGGGCGTTCACCACCAAGGACTGGTGAGGAGGTGAGGGATGAACAGGAGAACAGCGATTGCGATGCTTGGAGTGGTGGGGCTGGCCCTGCTCCTGGCGGGGTGCGCGGGGCTGTTCAAGCCCCTGGTGAACCCGGAGGAGGGGGCGCTGAGCCCGATCGATCCCGCCGTGGTGGGGACGATCGACCCTCGCCTCCTTGGGGAAGGGCTAATCCAGCCAGGGGAGGACTACAAGCCCGACCGGATCATCGTCGGGGTCCAGGACAGCCCGCCAGGCCGCGCGGCGCTTAACCGAGTGCTCGCGCTGGTTGGCCAGATGGGCACCGCGGCCGACGTGAAGGACCAAGTGGACCTTGGCCAGGTCGTGGTGGTGGAGATCGACATTCGGGACGACCTCGACGTCGCCGAGGCCCTGGGGCTGGTCCTGCTCCTTGTGGCGGGCAGGCTCGAGGTGGACCGGCTCACCGAGGTCCCGGCCAAAGGATCGCCCCCTCCGGCGAGGATTCGCCCGACCACCCGGGGCGGGGAACCCGTGCCGGGGATCCTGTTTGCCGAGCCGTCCTACATCATCAAGCCGCCGGAGCCCATTCCGGAGCCACTGGATGTCAAAGCCACCCTGATGCCCAAGGTTTACGACCCCAGCGCCGATCTGCGCCCCTACCAGTGGGGGCTGGACGCGGTGAACGCTGAAGCGGCGTGGGCCACAGGGTACACGGGGCGCGGGGTCCTCGTGGCCGTCCTCGACACCGGGGTGGACTCGACCCACCCCGACCTGGTCGATAAGGTCATAGAGCACGTGGACCCGCGGACGGATCCTATTAGCGTGTTGGCTCCACCGCGGAACTTCGACACCGACGGCCACGGGACCCACTGTGCGGCGATCATCGCCGCCAAGAACGACGGCCGGGGCGTGGTGGGCCTCGCCTATGACGCCCAGATTCTCGACGTGCGGATCTTCGTGCCAGGATTCATCGGGCTTGTGCCCACCGCCCGGGGTATCAAGTATGCGGTGGACCGCGGGGCCAAGGTCCTCTCCAACTCCTGGGGTGGGGTGGCGTATTCCCAGGTGCTTAAAGCCGCGTTTGACTACGCCCTCTCCCGTGGGGTGACGGTGGTGGCGGCGGCTGGAAACAGCTACAACACGATTTGGTTCCGGCCGGCGAGCATCGCCGGGATCATCGCCGTGGGCGCCTCCACCCCCCACAACACCAAGGTCGACTTCTCCACTATGGGCACTTGGCTTTCGGTGTCCGCCCCGGGCGTGGATGTGCTCTCCGCCGTCCACACCGGCATCATCCAAGCGGGGACGGGTCTCCCCCTCCTCTACGATTACTGGAGTGGGACCTCCATGTCCTGTCCCCACGTGTCGGCCCTCGCGGCGATGATCCTGGAGAAGCACCCCACGGCCACGCCGTACCAGGTGAAGAAACTGATCGAGCGGACGGCCAAGGACCTTGAGGCCCCCGGGTTTGATATTCGTACCGGATACGGCCTCATCCAGGCCGATCGGGCTCTCACGGCATCGCTTCCTGCCAACGACGGCGCAGCCCTGCGGATGCACGTCGTCACCGCAAGTTCGATGCCCCTGTGGGGGCAGTGGTGGCCGGTGACGACCATGGACGTCACCCTGCGGAAGGACGGCCGGATCATCGAGCGCGGCCAGACCGACTTCGAGGGGTGGGTGAACATCGGCTTCCCCGTCGGTGACTATCCCCCCGGCCGGGGCCTTGGGTACTTCCCGATCCTTGAGCCGGGGACGTACGAGGTCGTGGTGGGCGGGGACGACTGCACCCTGATGTGGGGGAACTACCGCACCGCGAACCGGGTCACCGGGAGGGCGACCGTCACGTTGACCCCAGGCGGGGTCCACACCGTGGACGTCTCGGTGAACACAACCCTCAAGGTCACCCTCACTTGGAGTGGCGGCGGGGCGGACACGGACATCGACCTCGCCGTATGGGAACCGGGGGTGGGGTGGACCTTCGCCTGGTCGGCCGGGCCCTGGGGCACGTGGACCCCGGACCAGAGTGGCGCAAGCGGGACGGAGACCTACACCCTCCTCTTCCCCCACTACGATGACGACCGCTACGGGCTGGCCGTGGTGTTCTGGGGTGGCCTCGCACCCACAACGACCACGGTGCGGGTGGAGCAAAACGGCGTTGTGGAAACGTACACGATCCGGATCACCCTCCCAGGGATGTACCCCGCGTCTCCGGGCACGCCAGACATGGTGGTCGGTGGCACGACCCTGCCGCGGCGGGTAACGCGGTGGCCGGGGTGGTGGGACGGGTACGGAGGTCCGTGGGTGTTCTAGCCCGGGGCTAGTTCCCAAACCAACGGGGCCGGGGAAACCCGGCCCCGTTTCTTTGCCTCCCTCCCCGTCTCGCTACCCCAAGGCGAAAGCGGCCGGGAAAACCGGTGAACTCCCGCTCCTGGGAGTGGGCGGCCCGGGCCCGGACCACATCCCCCTGGAGCGCGGGGGGCTCGGCGCCAGATCACCCTCCGCCGCTAGGACCACACCCCAGCGATCGCCTCCCCGCACCCAGGGCAGCGGCCGTCGACAAGGCTGCTCTCCACCACCTGGAACCCATACCGCCGAATCAGGACGCGGCCGCAGGCCGGGCACAGGGTGTCCTCGCCCTCGCCGGGAACGTTGCCCAGGTACACGAAATGAAGGCCCGCGGACAGCCCAATTTCCCGGGCTTTTCTCAGGGTGGCAACAGGGGTAGGCGGAAGGTCCCAGACTTTATAGGCGGGGACGAACCGGGAGACATGCCAGGGGATGTCCGGGGAGATCCCAGCCAGGAACTCCGCGATCCAGCGGAGCCCCTCCCCCGCATCGTTGCGGCCGGGGATGACCAGGGTGGTCACTTCCACCCAGATCCCGGCCTCCCACATGCGGGCGATGGTGTCCAAGACGGGCTGGAGAGAGGCGCCGCAGAACTTCCGGTAGAACTCCGGGGAGAAGCTTTTTAGGTCCACATTGGCCGCATGGAGCCAGCCTTTGGCCTCGCCCAGGGCTTCCTCGGTCAGGTAGCCGTTGGTGACGAAGATGTTCCGGAGACCCTCTTGGGCCGCGCGCTTCCCCGTCTCGTAACAGAACTCGAAGAACACGGTGGGCTCGGTATAGGTGTAGGAGATGGAGTGGCTTCCCGTGCTTTTGGCCGCGGCCACGATTTCCGCCGGCTCCACCTCCTCGCCCACAATCCGTCCGCGCTCGCGGGGGAATTGGGAGATCTCATGGTTTTGGCAGAAATCGCAGCGAAAATTGCAGCCCACCGCGGCGATCGAGAGGGTGGTCGTCCCGGGGAGGAAGTGGAAAAGGGGTTTTTTCTCCACCGGGTCCAGGGCCTGGGACACAAGCCGGCCGTACACGAGGGAGTAGAGTTTTCCTCCGCGGTTTTCGCGGACGCCGCAGATCCCGCGAGCCCCGGGGGCGATGAGGCAGCGGTGGGCACAAAGTTGGCAGCGCACGCGGCCCTCCCCAGCTTCTTCCCAAAGCATTGCCTCCCACACGGTCTCTCATCCTACCCCCGCCTTGCCTTGTGCGGCAAGAAACGGGCGCTTGCCAACACGGAAAGTTTGCCGCGCCCTCTCTCCTCAGCGGTTTTGCCTTTGGAGGGAGCTCCCGTTTCGCCGCGCCATCGGGCACCTCCCGGCGTTTTGGGCGGGGATGGGCCACTGCTTCGCCGCCTTGCTGAACCTCTTTTCTGCACCGCAATGAACGCAGGCGGGGACAGCGGCCCCGCCCGCGCCAATAATGAGGAACGGTCTTGCCTAGAAGGTGATCTTCCCGCCCACGTTCAAGTAGTCCAGGGGCGAGGGCTTGCTCAGATCGAGCTGGGTCTTGGTGAAGATGAGAATGTTCGCGGAGAGCGGGACCTCCAGGGTGGCCTTGAGCCGCTGGAGGTCAAACAGGAGGCCGGAGCCTCCGAACCAGAACTCGGAGGTGAACCCCAGATTCCCTCCGCAGCAGCCAGTCCCGGTGTAGGTGAGCCCAAGGTACTCCCACTCCCCGGCGTAGAAGGTGACGTCGGTCAGGTCCTCCACCTTGTCCGGATCGAACGCCGTCACGGACCGGAGCTTCACGTTTCCCACGGAGCAAACGATCTCGAAGCCGTAGAGAACAAGGCCCTGGAGCGTCGTGCCCTGGTAGATCACGTCGCCGTAGACGGTGAAGCACCCACGGATCCCTGGCCAGGCCGGCTTGACCGTCACCGTCTTGGCCTCTGGCGTGAACTTCACCGCGAGGTCGGCGGTGAGCGCGCAGCAGAAGAGGGGTAGGTTCTTCAGGGTGAACGTGAGGGACTCAAACCCGGCCTTAGTGAACGCGAAGGACGCGTCGTAGGTGAGCCCGCAGCAGAAGGGAAGGGCGCTTGCCGCCACGGAGAGCCGGCGGAAGGACACCCCCACCCCGCAGTCACCGAAGTCGGCGGTGACCGTCCACGGGGAGAGCGTGTACCGGAACTGCCAGTTGAGGAACGTCCCCGGTAGGCCCCCCGAGCAGCAGGGGCTCCCCGAGACGGAGAGCACGTCCGGAGGGAGGATCACGGCCACCCCACCGATCACGGAGATCCGGCCTTGAACACATACCTCGCTTGTGTACGACAGCCCGACGGTGGGCCAATCGGGGCGATACGGGAGGATCACTTCCACGCGATTTCCCACATCGGCTCCGCCGCCGATCCGCACGCGGTAGCCCGCGTACCCGTGGTAAGTCCCCGGACCACTGATGCTCGCCACCGGGCCCTGGACGTACACGGTCTCCCCCACGTGGTGGTGCCTGGCGTAGAACCACTTCACCACAGTCCCCGGGCAGGTGGCGGAGATCAGGACCCCTGGGCAGGCCCCCACGGCGAGGGCAGTGGGGGAGGAGATGGAAACCTCGGCCACCGAGTACCCGCCCCCTCCGGGACCCCCAGTGGTGTACCGGTAGCCCTTGATCGTCCCCTTGACGCACACGGTGGGCTTCTCCGCGTTCCACGTCACCCAGAAGTTGGGCCCAAACACGGCCTCGAACGCCGCGCGGGCGGCGGCCGGGATGAAAATTTGGAACCGGTCCGGGTCAGGAAAGGGGCGCCCGATGTTGATGAACACGTTCCCGCCCGACATGGTCGCGCTGGCGACCGGTCCGGTGACGTACACCTCGCGGGCCATGAACTTCCAGGCGTCCTGCCAGGAGACGACCTCCAAGCACGGCCAGGGACCGAACCTCTCTCTGTCCGAGGAGGTGTAGTCGGCCGCCTTCGCCCAGTGGTTGAACGAACTGCGCAGCTTCCCGCCCCCAAGCGGGATCTCTGCGTTGAACCACACCTTCCTGTACCGGCGTTCTTGCGCGTGGAAGTAGATCTTCCCCCAGAGGCTGAACTCCCCCATCGTTCCCTTCACGTAGAAGTTCTGGTACCGCAGGAGGCCGTCGGAGTAGATCTTCGACTCGCTCTCCAGCCGCCAGCCGGGCAAGAACGACCACTTCAGGGTGAGCGCCGACTCGTAGATCCGGGTGTTGGGTAAGAGCTCGACCGTGAGCCTCCACGTCCCGGTGAGGGACATCCCGCAAGCAAGGCCGCCCGCCGCCACCAGAAGTGCCATAAGATACCGTCCCATGGCCCCTCCTAGCTGAGAACTGCCTCCTTGCCCTCACATGATAGTGCGGAAGCGGGTTAACGGTCAATGGGGGTGGTGGTTCCCTTGCTAAGGCTCTTTCTGGAACGCCACCCTCTCTCTCCGTCCCGGTCTTAGACGATACGAATCCGGTCTTCTTCCTTGACCTCGCCCCGCAGGATGGCCCCGGTCCAGGGGTTCTCCATCCCGGACCGGATGCAGCGCGTGAGCACCCAGGCCCAAGCTCCGGCGGGTGCTCTCGAGGCCCGTGCTCAGGGTGCTTGGGGCGTAGGAGGAAAGCTCAACCTTCTAGTGGTTCTGAAACGGCCCGATCTTCCGCCGAAGCGGCGCATGCTGGCGTGGGGTGGGTTGATTGATATTTCCTCGGGCACTCACGGTAGAATGCCCGGCGTTGAAAAACAAATAGAGGGACTCGCGCAAAGAGGAGCTCGGCGGCACAAATATCCGAGTCCCGAAATGAGGAGGGCAAATGTTGAGGTACTTCGGGACGGATGGGGTGCGAGGGGTGGCGGGGAGGGAGCTAACTTGCGAGCTTGCGTTCCGGCTGGCCCGGGCGGCCGGATGGGCGCTGAAGCCCCGGAGGGCTCTCCTCGCCCTGGACACCCGGCTCTCGGGGCCGGCCCTCGCCAGCGCCTGTGCGGCGGGCCTCGCGGAAGCCGGGTGCGACGTAGACCTGGCTGGGATCCTTCCCTCCCCAGCGGTCTCCCACCTTGTCCGCCGGTGCGGCTACGACCTTGGGGTGGGGGTTTCCGCGTCCCACAACCCGCCCGAGGACAACGGGGTGAAGTTCTTCGGCCCCGATGGCCTTAAGCTCTCCCCGGAGGCGGAGGAGCAGGTGGAGGCGCTTCTTGCGGCCAGGGGCGGGGGCGGGCCTCTGGGCGCGGTCCGACTTTGGCCGGGGGCAGAAGGGGAGTACGAGGCCATCCTCAAGGCAGCCGTCGGCGACCTTTCCCTGCGGGGGGTGAAGCTGGTCCTCGACTGCGCTTACGGGGCAACCGCTCCTGTGGCCCCCCGGATCTTTGCGGACCTCGGGGCGGAAGTGATTGTGCTCGGGAGGGAGCCGGACGGGGCGCGGATCAACGCGACCGGCGCCGCGGCGATAGGGCTTCTCTCCCGGGAGGTCCCCGCGCGGGGGGCGGTGCTCGGGGTCGCCTTCGACGGGGACGGCGACCGGTCTCTGTTTGTGGACAGCCGGGGTGCGGTGGCGGAGGGGGACCGACTGATGGCCGCCCTTGCCCCCCACCTCCTCGCGTGGGGCGAGCTCTCCTCCCCGCGGGTGGTGTTCACGGTTCTCGCCAACTTTGGCGCCGAGGAATACCTTGCCCAGCGGGGGTTCGCAGTGGAGAGAGTGCCGGTGGGCGACCGGAACGTGGCCTGGGCCATGAAGGAGCAGGGGATCGACCTTGGGGGCGAGCCCTCCGGGCACGTGATCTTCCGCCGCTACGCCCCAACTGGGGATGGGATCCTCACCGCGCTTCTTGTCCTCCGCGCTCTCCGTCGGCTCGGGACCGACCTTGGGACCCTGGTGGCCCCCGTGTCCCTTTACCCTCAGGTGCGGGTGGACGTACCGGTGGCTGACCGGGAGCGGGTTTTGGCCGATCCGACCGTTCAGGCGGCGATCGAGGAGGCGAGGGCGCAACTGGACGGGGTGGGGCGGCTTGTGGTGCGGCCCTCGGGGACTCAGCCTCTGATCCGCATCATGGCCGAGGGCCCGGACGAGGCGGCACTCCGGCGCGCGGTGGACGGGGTCGCTGAAGCGGTGGCCAAGAGGGAAGAACATGCCTGATCGTACGAGAGTGGCCTTGCAGCCCATTGGGGATCTTGCTCGTCAGCGGGGCTACTGCGCTGCTGCCACCGCGAGCGTGGCCATCGTCTTCCTCCTGGTGATTCCGCGTCTAGCCCCAGGACAGCCCCCGCGGGGACCGGGGATGCACCTAGCGCGGGATCATGAAGCCCTACGGGCAAGCCGGTCCTCGTGATGCGGGAGACCACGGAGCGCCGCGAGGCGATCGAGGCAGGGACAGCAAGGCTTGTCGGCACCGATCCGAACGCGATTGTCAAGGAGACCCTGGAGCTCCTAGAGGACCGCAGTGCCTATGATAGAATGACAAGCGTGCCCAATCCGTTCGGCGATGGACACGCTGCGGGGCGGATCGTGGCGGCGCTGGTGGGGATATTCGACCAAGGCGATTGAGGGGAGGCGGCAAGGATGCAGGCGGTGCAGGTCGCGCGCACCGTGGTTCAACGGAGGGCGCTGATCGTCGAGCTCGTCCGGCGCGAGGTCAAGTTGCGCTACCGGGGAACTTGGCTTGGGTTCCTGTGGACCCTGATCAACCCCCTCGTATTCATGGTCGTGTATACGTTGGTTCTCTCCCACTTCCTGCGGATCGGCATCCCCAAGTTCCCTGCTTTTCTGCTTACGGGCCTCCTCCCCTGGACGTGGTTCTCCGAGTCGGTCCTAGCTGGGACGAGCAGCCTTGTAGACCACGCGGCGTTCCTCCGGAACGCGGTCTTTCCCGCCCAAGTTCTTCCGGTCGTCTCCGTGGGCACCGGCATGGTGAACTACGTGTTCTCTCTTCCCGTGTTGTTCGTTCTCCTTGCGGTATACGGGGTGCCCCTGGGCTGGACAGTGCTGGCGCTGCCACTGGTGATGGCTGTCCAGTTTCTGTTGGCCCTGAGCATCGTGTACTTCACCGCCACGCTCAACGTGTTCCTGCGGGACCTGCGTTACATCATCCAGCACGGTCTACTGGTGGCGTTCTTCCTGACCCCGATCATGTACGACTTCTCCATCGTCCCCGCCCGTTTCCATTGGGTGCTCAAACTCAACCCGATGACGATCGTCATTGATAGCTACCGCCGCGTGCTCTTCTACGGAGAGTGGCCATATTGGCGCAACCTTGGTTTCGTGGTGGCGTTGGCCCTGGTGTTGCTTGTGGTTGGGGCGGTGGTCTTCGAGCGGAACAGGGAGAGCTTCGCGGAGTACCTATGAGGGACGCTATCATTCTCGAGCACGTTTCCAAGAGCTTCAAGCGCTATCCGACCCGGGGGTACACCACGCTCAAGGACATGTTGGTGCGGGGAGAGTGGCTCCGCCGTGTGCGTTCCCGGCAGCATGTGGAGGCCTTGAAGGACGTATCGTTCTCCGTGCGGGAGGGGACGGTGCTGGGCATCATCGGCCCCAACGGGGCAGGGAAGAGCACCCTCCTCCGGCTGATCGCTGGGATTTACCGGCCAACATCGGGGCGGATCATGGTAAACGGTCGTGTGTCGGCCCTCCTCAACCTGGGGCTCGGGTTCCACCCCGAGCTTTCCGGCCGGGAGAACATCGTGATCGGTGGGCTAGCCTATGGGCTGTCTCGTCGTGAAATTCGACGCGCGATGGGGGAGATCATCGCGTTCGCCGAGCTTGAAGAGGTCATTGACGCCCCGGTGCGCACCTATTCCTCGGGGATGTTCATGCGCCTGGCGTTCTCCATCGCGGTGAACGTAGACCCGGACATCCTGCTCCTCGACGAGGTGCTGGCGGTGGGGGATGCCCACTTCGCCGAGAAAAGCCGCGCGCGGATGGAGGAGTTCAAGGAGAGGGGTAAGACGATCCTGCTTGTGACGCACGATCTGGCCACCGCGCAGGGCTGGTGTCATCAGGTGCTTTGGCTCGACCAGGGACGGGTGGTGGCGTTGGGGGCTCCGGCCGAGGTAGTGGCCCGCTACCGAGGGAAGTCGGTGGCCACCGTTGGCTGAACCGACATCTCAGAGGACGGGCTGCGGCTTCTACCTGCGAGGGTTGTAGGCGGTGGGGGGACTCATATGTATAATGGATGGTCGGCAGCGAGCGCAGACCGGGGGACGGTGTCATCAAGATCATGGTGGTAGACGAGCGGAAGGAACTTCTGCGGGAACCCTATGTGGTGCGCGTTGGGGGCTGGACCCTTGACCGTTACCTTGCCGAGGCACCGAGGCATCTGATCTGGGACTTCGCGCGGTGGAGGCGGTAATGTACTTGCTGGCCCGAGCGGAACATCCTCGGTGGGTTTTCTGTATATCGACTTATGGCAGGCTACCGTGAAGAGCAAGAGTGGGGATAAAGTCCTGCCCGGTCCCGGGGCAGAGCGGCTTTTTCCTGATGATGTTTTGCGCGAGGCCGCTTCCTCCGTATTACCACCCCGGGGGTCTCAAAGGTTAAAGGCACGCCGCTGGGGGTTGAACCCCGCCCTGGTGGTGGAGATCACGAGCCCCTCCACCCGCACTCTCGACCTTGGAGAGAAGGGAGGGGACTACGCCCTAGCCGGGATTCCGGAATATTGGGTGGCGGACCCGGAGAAAAAAGGAGAGGTTATCTGGCCTCGGCTCTGCGGGAGAAGGTGTGCGGTTCGGCAGTGGTCACAGGGCATGCGACCATGTTCGCCGCGAAGAGCTGGGCACGGAGGGAGGAGTTCAAGAGGCGTGGGAAGGCGCTTCTACTCGTGAGTCATGCCCTTGCGACAGCGCAGAAATGGTGTCGCGAAGTGTTCTGGCTTGACCAAGGGACGTTCCGGTTGATAGGCAAGCCCGCGGAGGTTGTGGAGAGCTATCAGAAAGCAAGCAATAACAAACAGGAATGCATATCAAACCAACATGGGTATCTGAAACTAGGGCAAGGAGCTAGGACACGATGTTTCACTTTTTCGTCCCCGAGTCGGTAGCGGACAGGGTTGCCGCAGCGCGTAAGGCCGTTGTTCTAACCGGAGGTTTCAGCGGGTGCTGGAACTTCGGGGACCTCTTACAGCTAGCTGGGGCGATGGAGTGGCATCGGAAGATCCATAACGACGCGGTGCTCCTGCCGACCGTTGACCTGGCAAATGTGCGGACCGCGACGGCTTTGGAGCGTCTGATTCGCTGGCTTCACACTGACGTAATGATCTATCTTTATGCAGAACAGGATGACCAGGCGCCGTTTGAGATCCGCATAGGTGGCCAGAGGTTCCGGCGGTTTGAGCGCGGACCGGAGCGGATTATGCTTCACGTCTACGGCGGGGGCTTCTTGAACAGATTCTGGGCAACGTGGCAGCTACGCATGATAGAGGATTTACATCATACTATCCACCCGCAAGTTTATCTTATCTCCGGGCAGCAGATTGATCCACACGTGGCAGATCGTGTAGCAGCACACATCGAGAGCCACCGTCCCCGCCTTGTGGGGTGTAGAGACGAGCAGAGTGTGGAGGCGCTGGCACGCCACGGTGTGGCGGCGCGATTCTCAGGGGACGATGCGTGGGAAGCGCTGCAGGCATGTGCTGAAGATATCAAACACGGAACGGCGGCGGTGACCGGCGAAGGAGAGCGGTCGTCCTTTGGGCTACACCTGAACCTCTCTTGGTATGTACACGCGGAAGATGTCGCGGAGCGGAATGGAACGGTGGTGGGGCAACGGATAAGAAGCGAACTGGTCGACCTTTTCGCTGCTCTGCAAGCTCGGTTCGGGTCAGATGCAAGGCCGTTGGTCGTTCTCGCCTTCCCCGATCCCCGGCAGGAGGTTGCGGACAGCCTGTGTGCGATCGAGAAAACAGGGTTCACTAGAATCTTCCCGCACGTGCGTTGCGTCGATCTCGTAGGATTGCTGGAAGCTCGGCGGTTTGCGGAGTTGGGCCCTTGGGTAGAGAACTTAGCGCTGTTCATCTCTTGTTCATACCACACCGCTCTGCTCTTCACCATGTTAAGGATACCCACATACCTGCTTGCATTTAACCAGTATTATGCGCAGAAGAGGGCCAGTCTGGGCCTCACGCACGGCGGTGCCGCTGACTTTAGGACGGTAGATCTCGAGGAACGCCTCCGCGCGCAGAGCCTATGGGTGGAACACGTGTCGTCCCAACGACAGGAGTGGTTGGATCTTCTCTCAGGTATAGTTGTGGAGGAGTTCGGGGGGTAACGTATGAATATCTGGTTCTTGGCCACTGAGTTCATACCGCAAGCAGGTGGTATTGCCACATACTTAGATCACGTGGGGCGTGCACTGGTGCGGGCGGAGCACCAGGTGACAATCCTGGTTTCGGATCCTGACAAAAAAGGGGTGGAGTACACGCCAGATGGAGTCAAGGTTGTGCGATTCACGCCTCGGTATAGGCTGCTGGGTATGCCAGCGCCAGCAGATGGGGAGCCGGACGAACACCCTGCCTTCCCCTTCAATATTATGGCATACGCCCCTGCCCTGAGCTACCAGTTTGCGGAGGAGCTGACTGGACTTCTCTCCCAGGCCGACTGCCCGCCCGACATCGTCGAATGCCAAGACTACCTCGGGATAGCGTACTTTACGCTCCAGCGACGCCTGCTTGGTGACAAGCGGCTTGAAAAGATCCCGATTGTAGTGCACTTGCATGGTCCATCCTACGAACTATGCACGGTGAACCAGGAGCCGCGTTACAGGTTCCCCCAGTACTGGACCGGGGAGATGGAGAAGTTCTGTTTTGTCGCTGCCGATGCCCTTGTTTCACCAAGTCGGTTTCTGAGTGCCCGTGTTCAAACCACCCTGAGGCGGGCGCTCGAAATGGTTGTCATCCCCAATCCCTATTTTCCATTTCACGATGGAAGAATGGATCGTCCCCTCGAAAGAGGCGAGATCGTCTATGCCGGACGACTCGAGCTCCGCAAGGGCGTCCTCCCGCTTGTCAAGGCGTGTTCACGCCTATGGCGACAAGGCGTGGAATTCCGTCTCGTCCTAATCGGGGGCGATACGGAATTTCCCGCGCGCGGAAGCACGGTTGGGGCCTACCTCCGGAAGCGGTACGAAGCCGACATCAATGCTGGGCGGCTTGTCATCACCGGGCGGGCAATTCCTCGGCAAGAGCTGTACGAGCAACTGAAGAGAGCGTGGGCGGTCGTCGTCCCCTCCCTTTGGGAGAACTGTCCGTACGCGTGCATTGAGGCGATGGCTTTGGGGAAATTGGTGATCGGTTCGACTTCGGGTGGGCATGCGGAACTGATAGGGTCGGAGGGGCAGGCGGGGTATCTTTTCGACTGGTCCCAGGAGGGTGACTTCGAGCGCGTATTGTGCAGGGTTCTGGCAATGCCCGAAGCCGAGGTGATCGCGATGGGCAGGCGAGCCGCAGAACGCATCCGGTCCCTTTGCTCACCCGAAGTCGTCATTCCTCGGAAGATCGAATGGTATGAGGAAGTGATTCGGAAGTTCAAGACCAAGGGTGTCGGCCGGGTGTTCCCCGTGGTCTCCCCGCTGCCACGGAAGCCTAGTCGTGACGAACCTAGAAGTGAGGTTCCGGGTCTCTTGTCCGTTGTGATCCCGTTCTACAACCTCGGGCTTTACGTGAAGAGCACACTCCGCAGCGTGGTGGCTTCCACATATCGACCGCTTGAGATCATTATCGTGGACGACTGTTCTGACGATCCAGCGAGTTTGGATGTACTGGAGGAGATTGAGGCCCAGTACGAAGAAGTGCGTGTCGTGCGCCATACGGAAAATCGAGGCCTTTCCGCCGCGCGCAACACAGGGGCGATCGAGGCACGAGGGGAGTTCATCGCGTTTGTTGACGCTGATGACATGGTGGAGCCCGAGTTCTTTACCAAGGCAGTTAGGGTCCTTGAGCGGTACAGCAATGTGGATGGCGTGTACTCGTGGGTGCGGTACTTCGGGAGCGCGAGAGGGTGTTGGGTCACATGGAACACGTCTCTGCCCTACCTCTTGGGACACAACATGGCCAGCGTGCTGGCTGTGCTGAGGCGCGCCAGCTTCCTTTCCTTCGGCCTCAACCGCCTCGAAATGGAGTATGGTCTTGAAGATTACGACAGTTGGGTCCGGATGGTGGCTGCTGGCTGCGTTTTTGTAAGCATTCCGGAGATGCTGGTCCGATACCGTGTACGCCCACAGTCAATGTTGAGACAGCTGAGGGCGGAGACAATCCTGTACCTATACGAGCTCGTTTCTCACGGCAGTCCTGAGCTTTATCGAGAGCACGGGCTTGAGTTATTTAACCTGCAGAACCAGAATGGTCCTGGTTACCTGTGGAGCCAGCCCGCCGCGGACTGGGTTCCCATGGGAACGCCTTCTGGAGTTGTGGGGGGAGGTGGTGCCAGCTCCGAGTTAGACCAAATCGTAAATGCGGTGCGGCTGAGACTGCAAGGCATCCCCGGCGTCCGAGGACGGGTGGTGCGGAAAACCGCCAAGTTGGTCTACCGGGCTGCCCTTCGTGTCTTAAAAGGCATGATCAGGGGGTAGGGCGTGGTGAATCCCGCGGAACGAGTGGTGTTCTTTATACCGACTCTAGAAGTTGGGGGGGCAGAGCGTGTAGTGGTCACCATTGTGAACAATCTCAGACACTGGGAGCCGGTCCTAGTCCTGTGGGTGAACCGCGGGAGTCTTGCTCGTGAAGTGCGGAAGGGAGTGGAAGTCTATGCGTTGTCGTCAGGCAGAAGCAGCGGAGAACCAGGTGGTGAGAATAGGTTCCGCACCTGGAAGACCAGATTTCGGATGACCCTGTCGCGCTTGCTTCCGGGCCGCTTGGCCGGAGTGGTGATAAAAGCCCATCGGTTGGCCAAGCTAGCACACACCGGACGGATCCCTATCCTCGTTAGTTTCCTGACCATGCCCAACGTTATCGCGATTATGGCGAAGGTTTTGTTTAACCGTCGCTTGAAGGTGATCGTCAATGTGCATGATGTAACAAGTCGCATTTTAAAGCATAGCGAGCTTAAGACCACTGAGCGCTTCCTGTTGTACTGGCTTGTCCGTCTCTTCTATCCGCGGGCTGACTTGATCGTGACGGTGGCTGAAGGAGTCAAGCACGACTTGGTCCAAAGTTTCGGGATATCAGCCGCAAAGATTGTGGTGGTCTGGAATCCGGTGGATATAGAGGGGATCCGTGTGCGAGCAAAAGAACCGGTGGAGCACCCTTGGTTTCAGGATCGAAGGGGTCCACTTATCGTTGGCGTTGGTAGGCTTGTCAAGCTTAAAGGCTTCGATCTTTTGATCCGGGCTTTTGCACAGGTGCCCGAGCAGCTGGGCGCACGACTGGTCATAGTTGGGGATGGTAAAGAGCGCCCTGCGTTGGAGGAACTGGTTGGCGATCTTGGGCTCAGTGAACGCGTCGCGCTGCTGGGCTTTCAAGAAAACCCGTGGAAGTATATGGCTCGTGCCGATATGTTCGTTCTCTCATCGCTGACGGAAGGGTTCCCCAACGTCCTCGGCGAAGCACTTGCGCTGGGTGTGCCCGTACTGGCGACGGACTGCTCCCCAGGCGTGAGGGAGTACTTAGGTGACAACGAGTGCGGTCTCCTGGTCCCACCTGGTGACGTAGGTGCCCTCGCCGAAGGTATCAAGCGGCTCCTGTCCGATCTCGACTTGCGAGCCCGGTTGGCGGAGCGGGGGAGGAAACGGGTGACGGCTTTTGACCTGCCTCGGGCGGTGGAGAGGTACGAGGCGCTGCTGACAGGGGTCCTGCAACAAACCTGATCCGTCATGCGGCGAACGAGGGCAGGCGACTACCGCGGGTGGTCGCGGCTCCTATCCTGCGGCGGGGCCTACCCGTGTTCGCCGCCGATCAAGGGTAAGAGAAGTGTGAGCCGGGGGTGAAGCAGAGGCGAAACGAAGAAGCTAGGTGTGGGCTGAAGGGAGAGGCGTTCGTCCGGTGGCAGGCGACAATCGCTTCGTGAGGCAGCAAGGTAAGGTGCTGTTCGTGGCCACCGTGTACACCCACCTGGCGGCGTTCCACCTGCCGTTCATCC
>ERZ1685332.131-NODE-131-length-17949-cov-12.524533_pt1 | contig 17949 bp, 17 predicted proteins | sample MGYA00580193_ERZ1685332 | MGnify/ENA primary metagenome ERZ1685332 (study PRJEB41501, sample SAMN08275520) | hot springs metagenome | biome: alkaline hot spring; material: microbial mat | place: Russia: Ush-Beldyr | collected 2015-07 | depth 0.5 m m ...
CCCAGAGCGAAGCGATGGGGAGAGGGGGCAGGGGGAGAGGGGCAAAAACTTCTGCAAGTTCTACGAATACGCACAGGCAGGAATCCCGGGGGGCTGGCTGATAGATCCGGAGGGGGAGCAGGTGGAATTCTACGTCCTGGAGGGTAGGGGCGGTACCGGCTGGAGCGGGCCGGTACCGAAGGCATATATTCCAGTTCGGCCGTCCCGGAGCTCTGGTTAAAAGTGGAGTGGCTCTGGAAGCTGCCCCGGATGCTGGATGTGTTGCGGGAACTGGGCGTTCTGCAGGGCTGAACCTATTGCCGGGAGGAAGCATGACGATCAGCGATCTGTTGACTCAGCAACTGCGCCAGCAGGTCCGCCAACTCCTGGATGAGAAACGGGTGGACTGTGTGATTGGCTATGAGGCGGGGCGGCGACGGGGGGCTCGCCCGGTCGTCATCTACGACTCTGCCGAAGCTGACCGCCTGATCTGGGGGCTGGAATGTGTCCATAATCTGGCCATATACCTGCACAACAAGAAAAAGCCGCGACGGCGGGGCGAGGAACCGCCCCGGGTGGGCATCGTTGTCAAGCCGTGCGATAGCTGCGCGCTGAACGTCCTGCTGGCTGAGCAGCAGATAGAGCGGGCCCGTCTTTTTGTCCTGGGGGTCGCTTGCGAGGGGGTAGGGGATGAGAGAGGGCAGACCGCCGCGAAGTGTGCCCATTGCACCGATCGGGTGCCGGTCCTCTACGATGTCCTCATCGGCGTGCCCCCGCAGGTTCCCCCCGCCCCCGATGACTGGTCGGACCTGGAGCGCATTACGGCGATGCTTCCGGCGGAGCGTATGGCCTTCTGGGTTGCCCAGTTTGACCGCTGCATCCGCTGCTACGCTTGCCGCCAGGTCTGCCCGGGCTGCTATTGTCCCACCTGCATGTTTGAGCGAGACGATGGCCTGTGGGTGGATGCCGGGATTGAAGTCCCGCAGAAGTACGTCTTCCATTTGGGCCGGGCCCTGCATCTGGCGGGGCGGTGTGTGGAGTGTGGCGAGTGCGAGCGGGTCTGCCCGATGGGACTCCCGCTGATGTTGTTGAACCGTGCCCTGGCGCGGGAGGTGGAGGCGCTCTTCGGCCATCGTGCCGGGCGGGAGGAGGCCCTCAGTCCGCTGCTCTTTGAACTGGGACCCGAGGGGTCACCGATTTGAGGCCATCGGTCATAAGTTAAGCCTGTGAAATCGCTTTAACGTTATTGAGCCTCGCTCTTTTCAAGTAACCCCCGTCCTCACCCCACCCCCTGCCCCCTCCCCTCTCCCGCTCGCCTGCGGCGGCGGGCGAGGGGAGGGGGCAGGGGGAGAGGGGCAAAAACTTCTGCGTACGGCCCAGCGGGAAATTGCCTATCCCATTGCTGTTACTATAGCAAGGCGAGACTCAATCACTTGTGACCCATGCGCTGAAGTGAGCGTCTATGGGGGCCAGGGGGAGGAATGAGGGTTTGTGTCCTGCGCTTTCCACCCTGCGATCTGCGGCTTGCGACCGGCGACCTGAACCATGCCATCCACCGAAGAGCTGATCCGGATTCTGCGTAGCGTACCTCTCTTCTCCCGGCTGGAGCGGCCGCAACTCCGGCGGCTGGCCCAGCTGGTGAAGGAGATACCCTATCCGCCTGGGCAGACCGTCTGCGCTCAGGGGGAACTGGGCACGCGCTATTACATCATCCTGAAGGGCGCGGTGCGGGTCACCCGCGTGGACCCAGAGGGGCGGTTCACCGAGGTGAAGCAGTTGCAGGCAGGCGAAACCTTCGGCGAGACTTCCCTTCTCATGGGCGATGTGCGGGATGCCACCGTGAAGACTGTAGAGGGGACGGTCTTCCTGTGCATTGACAAAGAAGATTTTGACCGGTTGCTGGCTGCCGACCCATCCATAGAGCGGGCCCTGAAGATGCGCCCGGATGTGGCGGAGCGGCGGCGCTATCCTCGCTTCTCCTGGCTGGAGGTGGGGGAACTCCCGATCAAATTCCTGCGTAAGCACTTTTTTACCTTCTTGGATCGCGTCATCCTTTCCATCAGTGTCTTCATCGTATTGATCGTGGTGGGAGGAGTTTTTATAGTCGTTGGGGGCGGGAGGGGCGCGTTCCATATCGCCGGGGGGATGCTGGTTGCGGGGTCAATCGTTCCCCTGGCAAGTATCCTGTATTTTTACATTGACTGGCGCAACGACGTCTACATCCTGACCAACCGGCGGGTGGTCCACCGGGAGCGGGTGGGGGCTTTCCTGATTCGGGAAAATTTCTCTGCCGCGCCGCTCCAGGCCATTCAGAACGTCCAGGTATCGCAGGTGGGCATATTGGGGCGGATACTGAAATTCGGCGACCTGATGATAGAGACCGCCGGGGCTGCCGGGCAGGTCGTCTTTCGCAGCATCCCTGACCCCTGGGCCGTTCAGCAGGCCATTCTGGAGCAACAGGCACGGGCGCGCTCCCTGACGCGCATCCAGGAGCGGGAGACGATCCGGAAGGCGGTCCGTCATCATTTTCTTTTTGAAGAAGAGGGAGAGGCCGCAAAACCACCGGTCGCGCCACCAGCGGAACGACGGGGCTGTTCCTGGCTGGTGCAATATATTATCCCGCCGTCCTGGCAACGGGAGGGCACAACCGTTACCTGGCGCCGGCACTGGGTTACCTTGGTGGAATCGGTTTGGATTCCTCTGGTGGTCATCGTCGTATCCACCCTGGTGGCGGGTATCTTCGCCCGCCTGGAGCATCAACTCGCGCCGACCGTGGCGCTGGTTTACGGACTGGTGATGTTCTTCGCCATTCCCTGGTTCCTCTGGCAGTTCGAGGACTGGCAGAACGACTTTTTCCAGGTGACGGCAACCCGGATTGTCCGGGTGGATCGGTTACCCCTTTTCCTGCGGGAGCAGCGGCGGGAGGCTGCTCTGGAGCAGGTGACCAACGTCCGCTTTGAGCAGGGGCTGTTGGGCAAAATTCTCCGTTATGGCGATGTTTTTGTGGAGACGGCCGCTCCGGCTGGCACTTTCCACTTCCAGAGGGTCAGCCGCCCTCAGGAAGTGCAGCGGGAGATTTTTGCCCACATTGAGGCGGCCCGGCGGCGGCGTCAGGAAGACGAAGCCCGCCAGCGCCGGACGGAGATGCTGGACTGGCTGTCGGCGTACGACGAACTGCGCCGGTCATCATCTCCGGAATCCTCATCGGGAGAGGGTGCATAGTGGCCCAACGATCGATTCTGTTTGCAGATAACCCTATCCTGCGGAAGAAGTCCCGTCGGGTTCCCCGCCTCACGCAGGAAATCCAGGCGCTGATTCAGGATATGTGGGAGGTGATGCGGGCCGCGCGGGGTGTGGGGCTGGCGGCGGTGCAGATTGGCGTCCCCCTGCGGGTCATCGTGGTCGAAATCCCGGAGGATATGGACGACCCAGACGCCGGGACCTCCCTGGCGCTGGTCAACCCCGAACTGGTCAAGGTATCCCGCGAGGTGGAGGAGGGGGTAGAGGGCTGCCTTTCGGTGCCTGGGTGGGTGGGGACCGTCCCCCGCCACGTAGAGGTCACCGTGAAGGCGGTGGACCCGAGGGGGAAGCCGGTCCGGCTGAAGGCCCGGGGCTACCTGGCGCGCGTCCTTCAGCACGAGATAGATCATACCGAGGGAGTGCTCTTCATTGACCGGACCACTGAAGTCTGGCCGGTGGAGGAAGGGGAAGAGGAGCAGGAGGAGGTCCGGGCTGCAGGGAAGAAAGTGTAATGCCCATCGTCCGGTGCGGGAACTCCACTCTGCCAGCGCGTGCTGCGAGTTCGGATAAGGGCCTGATTTTGCCCCTCCCCGCTTGCGCCTCGCGGCGCGAAAAAAGAAGGGCTTGGCCTTTTTCAGGAGGAGGATAACGGCTCGCAGTTGCCCTACGAAAACAGCCAAAGTTGAGGAGGAACGGGGGTGGGGTGAGGGCTGGCATTCACAGCAAAGGTTTGCGAGGCATCTCGATGAAGTCGGGGTTGAGCGAGAAGGAACGAAAACGGGCACTGGGGGCAGTGGCAACACCTCCCGACCTGGTATCCTTTATGGTTTCCCTGGTGACTATGTCACGCTCCCGTCTCCGGGTGCTGGAGCCTGCCTGCGGCGATGCTCCCTTTCTCCGGGCGTTCGCCGAACGGTACGGTACCCATCACGAACTGGTCGGCGTAGATATTGACCCGACCTCGGTAACGCAGGCCCGATGCCGGATACCCTCTGCGACGATTCTGGAAGAGGATTTTCTGCTGTGGCAACCCAACGAACGGTTTGACCTCATCATTGGCAACCCTCCCTACGGCATTATCGGCGACGCCTCGCACTACCCCATTCATGCCCTCAAAGAACAGAAGAATCTTTACAAGCGCCGCTTTCAAACCTGGCAGGGCAAATTCAACATCTACGGCGCGTTCATCGAGCACTCTGTCAACCTGCTTCGGCCTGACGGTCGGCTACTGCTTGTCGTCCCCTCTTCCTGGCTGGTTCTGGACGACTTTGCCCGATTGCGGCAGTTTCTGGCCCGGGAAGGCCGCCTGGAAGTGTACTACATGGGCCGCCCTTTTCCGGAGCGAAAGGTCGTCGCCGTGGTCTTGGTCCTGCAGCGGGGAGAACAGGGGCTGAGCCTGTACGACCTGCAGGGCAGAGAGCCCGTCGTCCGGAAAACCGTCTATCGGGGCGAACTGATTCGCTTCGAGACGCCCGAGGCCATGGCCTTTGAGCGCCAGGGTGTCCCTCTGGGGGAGTGGCTGGAGATTCATTTTGCCGCCCGCAGCCCGGAGATTCGCCGCCATCCATCCGTGGTGGGGGAGCCCCGGCCGGGCCTGGTACCGATTCTGACCGGGCGTAATTTGAAACCAGGGCGGATCGACTACGAGACCTGCTTCTCGGGCCTGTGGATGCCCCAGGAAGAGGCCCCGTCCCTGCGGTCTTTCTATGCCTTTCCGCATATCGTCGTGGGGCATACCAAGGGCGCGCGAGTCGTGGCGGCGCGGGATGAGCGCTGCTACCCCTGGCGGGAAGAGTTTCACCTGGTTCCGAGGGTCGCTGGACAGGACGAGATGGCGCTGGTAAAATACCTGAACAGCGAACCGGTCCAGCAGTATGTTCGCACCCTGTATCGGGACCTGGTCCCCCACCTGACGATGACCCAACTCCGGCTGGTGCCGATTCCGCCAGAATTGGCCCCCGCTATCCCCCGCGCCCGGCAACTCCATTTGTGGGAGGAGATCGTTGAAAAAGGGACTTCGGACCTTATCGGCGTTTGAGCAATTCCTGGAATCCATCCCCCTGGACCGGTATCGTGAGGAACTGATGCCGGTGAAAACAGTGGAGCAGGATTTGCCTCCTGAACTCAATCCTCTGCCCGCCATTTACAGTGCCTTTTGGGTGGAAGAGCCGGTTCGGTTTCCGGACTATGAGGAATTCTTTGACGGCTGGTGGAAAGAGCACCTGGGGCCGCTGGATACCTTTATCCGGCGATACTTTTGGGGATGTTCCCACGAATTTGTCTTCCAGGGCTTCAAGGCCCGTCTCTACCGTACAATGATTTCGGTGCTGACTCAATTCCACTTTGGCTATTCGTGGCGGGCATATTGTGCTTTGCCGCTGGAGACTTCCGCCGAACTGGATATGAAAGGGATTGACGGGTTGGTTCACTGCGGCAATGTGACTGTCGCACTTCAGATCAAGAAGGAGACCTACCGCTCGGAGGCCCGGGGGCCTGGTCGATTCGCCCGCCGTAGAGCGACGGTTGATTGGGTGATAGAGGTGCCCTATACGATTGTTCAGGTTGACGAATGGAGAACGAAGGTCCAGAAAGCAAGGATGCCCGAGACCAGAGGGTTGTATAGCCTTTTGATGTTTCTGGCCGAGCGGATGCAACGCTGGTTGCCGAACGGGTTCGTCGTATTTCAGCCCGAATACCCAATTCTGGTAGAGCGTTTGATTCACGAACGGGTGGAGAGCGGCACGCACGGTGATTGGGCCTGGGATGAAACCCTGCAAAGGCTGCGCCAAAAGAGCGAATCTCTTGAAGGGAGTTATCTATGACCACCTACGCTGTTCTGGGAGCCGGTCGCCAGGGGACGGCGGCCGCCTACGATATGGCCCGCTGGGGCGGGGCTCACCGCATCCTTATGGCCGACCGGGATGGAGAAGTGGCCCGTAGCGCCGCCGACCGGGTCAACCGCATGGTCGGCGCCGCCGTCGCCGAACCGGCCCAGGTGGATGTGACCGACCTGGAGGCCGTGGAGCATCTGCTTCGGGGTGTAGACGCCGCCCTCAGCGCCGTCCCCTACATCTACAACCTGGGCATCACCCGGGCCGCTATCCGGGCCCGTTGCAGCCTCTGCGACCTGGGCGGCAACACCGCCATCGTCCGCCAGCAGCATGCGTTCCACGAAGAAGCGCTGGCGGCGGGCGTCAGCATTATCCCGGATTGCGGCCAGGTCTCTTTGAGCCCAAAGTCACCTTCCCCGGGGATAAGGACACGGTCATCGTCCGCGTTCGGGCTGTGGGGAAGAAGGACGGCCGGGACACCGAGGCAGTCGTGGAACTGATCGACCACTTTGACGAGGAGACGGGCTTCACCGCGATGGAGCGGGCCACCGGCTGGAGTGCGGCCATTGTTGCCGAGATGATGGCCCGGGGGATGACCCCGCGCGGGGCCGGCGGCGTGGAGACTTTCGTCCCGGCGCGGCCCTTCGTGGAGGAGATGCGCCGCCGGGGCCTCCACGTCACCGAATGGGTGGCGTTTCTGGACGGCTGAGAGGAGGGCACGGTTGTCTGCGGACCTGCCGCTGCGGATAGAGGGGCTGACTTTCCGCTACCACACCCGGCCCGAACCGGCGCTGCAGGATGTGTCGCTGACGCTGGAGCCGGGGGAATTGCTGCTGGTCGCCGGGGCCAGCGGGTGTGGCAAGACAACGCTCATCCGCTGCATCAACGGTCTCATCCCCCGCACCTACCGGGGCGAACTGCAGGGCCGGATTCTGGTCTACGGGCAGGATGCCCGCTCTATGAATATGGCCGAACTCTCTCAGCAGGTCGGCACCCTCCTGCAGGACCCGGAGCGGCAGATTGTGGGCAGTTTCGTCCTTAACGAGGTGGCTTTCGGGCTGGAGAACCTGGGGCTTCCGCGCGCCGAAATTCGGGCCCGGGTGGAGGAAGTGTTGGCCTACCTGGGCATCTCCCACCTGCGGGACCGGGAGACCTTCCATCTCTCTGGCGGGGAAAAGCAGAAAGTGGCCCTGGCGGGCGTCCTGGCGATGCGGCCCCGGATCCTGCTCCTGGATGAGCCGCTGGCCAGTCTGGACCCCGTCAGCGCGCAGGAGGCACTGGCCCTCTTCCGCCGCCTGGCCGATGAGGGAGTGACCATCATCCTGGTGGAACATCGGGTGGAGGATGCCCTGAGCATCCGCCCGGACCGGGTACTTTATCTTGAGGATGGTCGGATTGCCTATGCGGGCCCTCCGGACCGGATGACCGACGCGGTGGATTACCGGCAGGTCAAATTGCCGGCGCCGCTGATTCTCCAGCGTGCGGTGGCGGCCCCACCGCCTCGCTTGGAGACCGCCATCCAACCCAATGGACGGGAACCGCTGGTCGTTTTTGAGGACGTCTCCTTCGCCTACGACGAGGCCGGCCCTCCGGTCATTCAGGGTGTGAATCTGACCATTCGTAGGGGGGATATCATCGCGCTACTGGGTCCGAACGGCGCGGGGAAGACGACACTGGTCAAGCATGCCATCGGCCTACTGAAGCCCCGGCAGGGGCGGGTGCTGGTGGGAGGCCAGGACACGCGGGAGATGAGCGTGGCCCAGGTCGCCCGGATGCTGGGCTACGTCTTCCAGCACCCGGGCCACATGCTCTTTGCCCCCACGGTGCGGGAGGAACTGGCCTTCGGCCCCCGCAACTTGGGCTTTTCCCGGGAGGAGATAGACCAGTCGGTGGCGCGGGCGGTGGAGATGGTCAATCTGCGGGGACTGGAAGAGTATCCGCCGTTGGCCCTCTCCTTCGGGCAACAGAAGCGGGTCAGCATCGCCGCCGTCCTGGCCATGCGTTCCCGGATTCTGGTGATGGACGAGCCGACGGCGGGCCAGGACTACTGGAACTATATGACCTTTATGGATTCCATCCTCCAGATGCCGGGGTTTGCGGCGGTCCTCTTCATCACCCACGACCTGGATCTGGCCATCTGTTATGCCAACCGGGTGGTCTTGATGGCGGAGGGGCGCGTCGCCGCCGACGGCCCGCCCCCGGAGGTTCTCTCCGATATGGAGTTACTGCGCCGCTGTCGTATCGTGCCGACGTCGCTCCTGCGGCTCAACCTGGAGTATCTGCCCCGCACGGGGCGCTTTCTGCGGGCCGAGGCGCTGGCCCATATCTGAGGTTTTGCGGCGACGGCCTCCGGCCGCCGCCGCAAAACCCTGTTACCCTTTTGCATCAAGGAGGTGATGCTCCCGTAAAGAAGATGCCATCCTGCGACCAGACCATATTGGCCCATTCCATTCAATGAAATGAAAGGAGGTTCTCATGGAACGCAAAAAGTGGTATGCTTTCGGGACCCGCGAGGTCGTTTACGCCGCCCTGGGCGCAGCGCTATATGGCGTCCTCTCCTTCGCCACCAATATGTTGGCTCTCCCGGCGGCGGGCAATCTGGCCTTTCGGCCGGCCGTCTGTATCCCCATGTTCTTCGGGGTGGCCTTTGGCCCCTGGGTCGGCTTCATCGCCGGCTTCCTGGGCAATGTCATCGGGGATGCCCTTTCTGGCTGGGGTTTCTGGTTCTGGTGGGACCTGGGCAACGGCCTGATGGGGTTAATTCCGGGCTTTGCGGCCTCGATGATTACCGATTATCGGGCTACCCGCTCCTTCGTTATCGCTGACCTGTTCTCCATCCTGGGCGTCATCGTCGGTATGGGGCTGGCCTCCCTGTCGGAGATATGGGTCTCCGGGATCGACCTGAACACCGCCATTGTCGGCTATTTCGTTCCCGCCGCGCTCACCAACATCGTCAACGGGGTTATCCTGGTGCCTATCCTGATGGTCGCTTATGCCGCCATTGTAGGCCGGACCGGCCGCTGAGATAGAAGGTGACAGTCACCTGATCAGGGGACTGTCACCTTCACAAGAGTATCGGATGCTCATCTCCTGGCGCTACCGGGAACGGAACACGCTGATCCAGAAACTGGACCCCAGGGCTCGCTGGATTTTCCTCTTGGCGGTGATGTTCTCCGTCATCCAGTTCTGGGACCTCCGCTTTCTGCTCTTCTTTTTTGGCCTTTCCCTGCTCTATTATCTCCTGGCCCGGCTGACCTGGAAGGAGACTCGCCGGGTCTGGACGTTTGTCCTGATTCTGGTCGTCGTCATCATTGGCATCAACACCGTCATCACCGGGCGCGGCGGGCCTACCGAGGTCCTGCGGGGCGCCGGCCACGTTCTCTGGGAGGCGCAATGGAGGGTGCCAGGGGTGGGTTGGACCATCCATCTCATCTTTACTGTAGAGAAAATCGTCTTCGCCCTCACCCAGATGATCCGCATGCTCACCTTCGCCGTCCTCTTCATCCCGGTGGCCTTTACCTTCAACCCCAACCATTATGGCGTCACCTTCCGCCGCCTGGGCCTGCCGGACAAAGTCGCCTTTTCTATGGACCTGGCCTTCCGGTTCGTGCCGACCCTGGCCCGCGATTTCAGTCTGACGCTGGACGCTCAGCGGGCGCGCGGATACGAAGTGGAGAAATTGTCCGGGGGCCTCATCGCACAAATTCGCAAGATGGCCCCGCTGATTGTCCCGGTGACCATCAACGCCATCGTGGGCGCGGAGGACGTCGTGAACGCGATGGACCTGCGCTGTTTCGGGCTGCGCCCCCGGACCTGGCTGCAGGAACTCCGGTACACGCCGCGCGATTATGCGCTGATTATGTTCAGTGCGCTGTTGCTGGTGGGGTCTATCCTGATCCGTACCCTCTGGCGGGTGGGTGACTTCTGGGTGCCAGAGGTCGTTCTGCGCCTTTTCGGTTTTTGAGAAGGGGGGGCAGGATGGGTGTTGATTTTGCGGCGGCGGCCCTTTGGGCCGCCGCCGCAAATTATGCCAGTTGCCATTTGCTCAATTTGCGATACAATTTTAACGAGAGAAGCGTTCACTTTTGGCGCTGTTCTATGAGAAGACACTATGGAACCTGTTCCCTTGCTGCGCGGGAAGCGTATTCTCCTGGGCGTTACCGGCGGCATCGCCGTCTATAAGGTCTGCACCCTGGCCAGCCACCTCACCCAGATGGGGGCGGAGGTGGATGTGGTGATGACCGAAGCGGCGACCCGCTTCGTAGCGCCGCTGACCTTTGAAGCCCTCACGGGACGTCCCGCCTACACCGATCTGTGGCAGACGAGCGGAGCGGGCCTCCCCACCCATATCGCCCACGTCGGGCTGGCCCACGTCGCGGACCTTCTGGTCATCGCCCCGGCCACCGCCAACACCATGGCCAAACTGGTCTGCGGGCTGGCGGACAATCTGCTCTCCACCCTGGCGCTGGCGGCAACCTGTCCCGTCCTGCTGGCCCCCGCAATGGACGCCGGGATGTGGAGCCACCCAGCCACTCAGGCCAACGTCGCCGCGCTGCGGGCGCGCGGGGTCCACTTCGCCGGTCCCGTCCGGGGACGGATGGCCTCCGGCCTGGAGGGCGAGGGGCGGATGATGGAGCCGGAGGAGATTCTGGGCCACATCCGGTGGGTCCTGGGCCGGGGCGGCCCCCTGGCGGGCCGGAAGGTGGTGGTCACCGCCGGGCCGACGCGGGAGTTCATAGACCCCGTCCGGTTCATCTCCAACCCCTCCTCTGGCAAGCAGGGCTTTGCGCTGGCCCAGGCCGCGCTGGACCGGGGGGCGGAGGTGAGCCTGGTTACCGGCCCCGTCTCCCTGGTCGCCCCCATCGGCGCCCGGCGGGTGGATGTCGTTACCGTCCAGCAGATGCTGGACGCGGTGCTGGGAGCGACCGCCGACGCCGATGCCCTGCTGATGGCCGCCGCCGTCGGCGACTATCGCCCGGCAACCGTCTCCGAACACAAAATCAAGAAGACCGCCGACCTGACCCTCCGCCTGGAGCGGACGCCGGACATTCTGGCGGCGGTCGCCCGGCGGCGGGCTGAGACCGGTTTCCCGCGCGTCGTGGTGGGGTTTGCCGCTGAGAGCCAGGACCTGCTGGCCAACGCCCGCTCCAAGTTGGAAGCGAAGGGACTGGACCTCATCGTCGCCAACGACATCACCGCCGCCGATGCGGGCTTTGCTGCCGAGACCAACCGGGTCGTCCTCCTGGACCGGGAGGGTGGGGTGGAGGAGTTGCCGCTGATGAGCAAAGCCGCCGTCGCCGAGGCCGTCCTGGATCGGGTGACGCGCATCCTGGCTGGTTCGTAGTCAGCCACGAAGCGCAGCAGAGGGGCGACTGGTTCGTAGTCAGCCACCGCCGGGCCCGGGAAGTAGCCGGGGATACCCGGTCGCCAGCAACCTGGACCCGGCCCACCGTTCGGCGATTGTCTCGTTTTCCGTACCGGGGGACGTGCGCGCGGCCTATGCACGCCTGCGGGAAGCGAACGTCGCTGTCTCTCTGCGGGAGTCCTACATCCGCGTCAGCCCCCACGGCTACACCACGGAAGAAGAGGTGCTGCGCGTCGGAGAGGTGCTGGATGAACGGTAACCTGTAGGGGCAACCCCTGCGGTTGCCCAACCCTGGTGATGGCCCAACCCTTGGGGTTGCCCTGGGGCAGGGACAGGCCCTGCCCCTGTAATGAACAATCTGGGTGTTCAGGAGGAACGATGGCTCAGGCACCTGCCAGTGAGGTGGTACCGACCGGTTTCCTGCCCCGCGCGCCGCGCTCTATCCAGGAGACGGGGCTGAATATGGGTTTCTTGATAGACCTGGCGCTCAAGGTGCTCTATTTTGAGGGGTTTCTCTCCGGCTATGAATTGGCGGAGCGGATGAAACTCCCCTACGCGGGTGTGACGGATCAGGTCTTGGAGTTTCTCAAGCGAGAGAAACTCTGTGAGGTGAAAGGGGCTGGGGGATTTGCCGAAGCCGCCTACCAGTACGCCATCTCCGATAAGGGCCGGCTGATGGCCCGCGAAGCGTTAGACCGGAGCCATTACGCCGGTCCGGCCCCTGTTTCTCTGGAGGTATATAGTGACGCCATCCGCCAGCAGTCGCTGGGGCAGATCGTCGTCCACCAGCGGACGATGCGCCAGGCTCTCTCCCATCTGGTCATCAGCGAGGAGACGTTCGCCCAACTGGGCCCCGCCGTCAATTCCGGCAAATCCATCTTTCTCTTCGGCCCTCCGGGCAACGGCAAGACCGTCATCGCCGAAGCCATCGGCAAGATAATTATGAGCGGCACCCTCTATATCCCGTATGCCGTGGAGGTGGACGGGCAGGTGATCAAGGTGTTTGATAGCGTTAACCACGTCCGGGCCGAGGCTCCGGGAGGGGGGCGGAACGTGGACCCTCGCTGGGTCTGTGTCCGCCGTCCGATGATTACGGCCGGCGGCGAACTGACGCTGGAAACGCTGGACCTGGTTTACGACGAGACCAACAAGTACTACGAGGCCCCGTTCCAGATGAAGGCCAACGGCGGGATGCTCCTGATTGATGACTTCGGACGGCAACAGGTCCGCCCGCGCGACCTCCTGAATCGGTGGATCGTCCCTCTGGAGAAACGGGTGGATTTTCTGACCCTGCACACGGGGCGAAAGATTGAGGTCCCCTTTGACGTGCTCATCGTCTTTGCCACCAATCTGGCCCCGAAAGACCTGGTAGACGAGGCCTTCCTGCGCCGCATCCGGCACAAGATTGAAATTAAAAACCCTACTTTTGATGAGTACCGGGAGATTTTCCGCCGGGTCTGTCAGGCCAAAGGAGTGCCCTACGACGACCGGGGGCTGGCCTACCTGCTCCAGGAACACTACATCAAGCCGAAGCGCCCCTTGCGGGCATGTCACCCTCGCGACCTGGTGGAGCAACTCAGCGACATTGCCCGCTACCTGAATGTCCCGCCGACCCTCTCTCCCGACCTGATAGACCGGGCCGCGTCGGCCTATTTTGTGGAGTTGTAAAAAAGCACGCAGGTACAACCCGCACCTCGTATGGGCAAAAGGGCTGTTGGCGCCTCACCCCTTGTTCCTCCTCCCTTCTCCCGCCGCCAGAACACAAGCGGGAGAGGGGAAGGGGCAAGGGGATGGGGGGAGAGCCGAGGCCCCGCCGTAACAGGCGTGGGCGAATTCTGCCCTGGTGCGAAAAAGGGGTTTTGCGGTGGGCGGCTTGGCTGCCCACCGCAAAACCCTCCCCTTTGAGATGGAGAATCCGGAGAAAGAGGGGCAAATGGAGGCCAAACAGAGCATTTCTCAGATTGCGTCCCGCTTGAAAGAGCCCTTCCAGCACCTGATCCTGGGGTGTGTGGATGATTACTGTGCCTACCTGACCCGTATGGAGGGGGCGTATCTCTACCACCAGCACGCCAAAGATGAGATGTACTTGGTGCTGGAGGGAGAGATCGCTATAGAGTACGCTGACGGCTCCCTCGTGATTCTGGGCCCGGGGGAGAGTCTGGTCGTGCGAGCCGAAGAGCGCCACCGCTCCCGCTCCGAATCCGGCGCTCTGGTTCTGATGTTTAAGGCCCGGGATATGTTCGCCGAGTGATCCCGGATACCTCTGCGTTCATCCGCATCTTATGAAAGGCATTACTCACTTCCTCACCGGCGTCGCCTTAGCGACCTTCTTCCCCGAGGTGGTCCGACTGGCCGCCGACGGGTCGCTCCTGCCCGTCCTGGGCGGCATTGCGGGGATTCTGCCAGACACGCTGGACTTCAAGTTTGTCCGCTACTTTGAGCGGTATGACCTGGAGATAGACCCTGGGCCCAACCCGGACCCCCAGGAGGTTGCGGACAAGTTAGTGGGGGCGATGCGGTGGGCCTACGAGACGGGCCAGTCTCAGAACATTATGCTCCATACTGTCCGTCTGGGCGCCGACCTCTGGCGGCAGTACATCGTCCGCTTTGACCCTCGACGGAGTGAGGTTGCCGTCCGTATTGGCCCCGTCGTCAACACCGGACAGTCCCCTTTTCCGGGCTCGGAGCCGGAGGGCCTGGAGGAAGTCCGCGTCCCTCTGGATTTCCCCCTCGTGGAGACCTACGACGAGGAATACAAGATCGACATTTTCAGCGGTCCGTCCTTCCGCTTTGAGCGGGTGGGGGACCGGTTGCGGGTCCATTTCCTGGACTGGCACCGCCGCTGGACCCACAGTCTGACCCTGGCGGCGCTGCTGGGGCTGGTCGTGGCCGGGCTGGCCGCGCTGATAGAGGCAGCGACCCGGGGCGAAGTCAGCCGCACTCCCCTCTGGGCGGGCCTGGTGTTCGCATTGGGCTACGCTGGGCACATCCTGGAGGACCAACTGGGCTTTATGGGGAGCAATCTATTTTATCCGTTCACGAAGGGCCGCATGCCGGGCCTGCGCCTGGTCCGCTCCGGCGATGCCATCCCCAATTTCCTGACCGTCTGGCTGGCCCTGGCGCTCATCCTCTTCAACCTGGACCGTTTCTCAGCCTCGCCGCGCCTGGACCCCTTCTACTATCTCTCCCTGGCTGTGGGGCTTCCACTGGTGGCCTTGGGCGGTCTGTATGCCCTCCGTCGCCGCCGGGATCGCCCTCGCCCCCGCGAGTTCCTCCGCCAGCGGGACATCGTGGCGGAGACGGAAGAGGTAGAGGTAGGGTAATGGTTGAGAAATTTTGTTTTTGTGGCGGCGAAACCGCCACAAAAACAAAATCATCCTCCTCACCGGACCTCCTCTGGCTTCATCTGAAGGACCTGCCCGCTTTTCGGGCGCTGTTACGGGCTACCGAGGCCTGTTTTTACATGTCCCTGCCCTTCCCGGAGCCGGTGCTGGACCTGGGCTGCGGGGATGGGCACTTCGGCGCAGTGGCCCTCCCGCGCCCGCCCGATGTCGGCCTGGATCCCGATGCCCGACCGTTGCGGGAAGCGCAGCGGCGGGGGGCGTATCGTCTCCTGCTTCGGGCTGATGGCGGTCGCTTGCCCTTCCCGGACGCTCGTTTCGGGACCGTCGTCAGCAACTGCGTCCTGGAGCATATCCCGGACGTGGATCGGGTGGTGCGGGAGGTGGCCCGGGTCCTGCGCCCGGGTGGACGGTTTTATTTCTCCGTCCCCGGCCCTGACTTCCTGGCCCTCCTCTCCGTTGGACGGGCACTGGACCGGTTGGGGCTCCGTCCGCTGGGAGACCTCTACCGGCAGTTCTTTCACCGCATCTCCCGTCATTACCACTACGACGGGGTGGAGGGCTGGCGGGCGCGGCTGGAGCGGTCCGGCCTGCACCTGCTGGAGGCGCGCCCGTATCTCTCCCCCCGCGTGCTGGCAGCGGTGGAGTGGGGACACTATTTCGGCCTCCCCTCGCTGGTGGCCAAAAAACTGACCGGCCGCTGGGTGGTCTGGCCTTCCCGCTTCAATATCTGGTTGACGGAGCGGATTGTGCGGCCCTTCTATCAGGAGACGTCTTCCGGAAGAAACGGATGCCTCTTTATCACTGCCTGTCGGGAAGCGGGTGAGAGCGCGGAGGAAAATCCGCGCCCTGCCGACACAGTTCTATGAAGGGAAAGCCAGATGCACTCCTGCTGATCCTGGGCCTGGGGCTGGTGGCCCTGGGACAGGTCTACTTCCTCCGGCTCCCTCAATATGTTTGGGACGGGGTCATTTTCTGCGCGCTGGGCGCGTTCCTGTGGGTGATGGCCCTCCGACGCGCGGGGGTGGATCGGGACGCGCCCTCTTCTCAGCCCCCCTGGTATCGGCGGTGGCTGGCGGATGCCGCTGCCCATCCCCTGCGGACGGCCCTGCTGGGGGTCGGTGTGCTGCTGGTCCTCTGGGCGGGCATCGGCGCGCGCCGGGCCGACCCCACGGCTGATTTTTCCCCTTATCTGCGCGCCTGGGTTCTTGGCCTGCTCTTTTACATCCTGGCCCTGACTCCCCTGCGACATGCGCCCCGCACCCTGCGCCCTGCGCCTTGCGACCTGCGCCCTGCGACCTGTGACCTGCGACGTGCGGCCCTGCGCCTTGCTTCCCTGCTCCTTCTGCTCCTGGCTGCATTCCTGGCCCGCGCTGTTGCCCTGGATACGATTCCCGCCAACTTCGGCGGCGATGAGGGCACCCAGGCCCTGGAAGCGCTGCGCCTGCTGGGGCCACCTCTGGGCAACCCCTTCGCCACCGGCTGGTACAGTGTTCCCACCCTCTCCTTTCTGGTCGCCGGGATCTGGATGGAACTCTTCGGGGCAACGGTCGCCGGGGTGCGGGCTCTCTCTGCTCTGGTGGGCACTGCATCCGTTCTGGCGACCTATCTCCTGGCCCGTCGACTGGCCGGGGAGTGGGTGGGGTGGGGGGCCGCTGTCCTGGTTGCCTTCGGCCATTACGGCCTCCATTTTAGTCGCCTGGCCTCCAACCAGATTGCTGATGCCCTTTTGGGGCCCCTTGCTCTCTACTTTCTCCTCCGGGGCCTGGAGAGTAGAAGTGACGGTCACCCCAAAGGTAACCGTCGTCTCTGGATGGCGCTGGCCGGGTTGGTTCTGGGCCTCTCCTGGTACACCTACTTCGGCGCCCGTCTGATGACGGTCATCGTTGGGCTCTATCTGGTCGGGCGCGCCCTAAGTGAGGGGAGCGAGTTTCTGGACCGGCATGGGCGTGGGCTGGTCGCGCTGGCGGTGGGGTTCGCTCTGGCCCTCTGGCCGCTGGCCCTTTACTACATCGCCCATCCGGCGGACTTCCTCTCCCGCTATAACCAGGTCAGCATCTTCGCCTCCGGCTGGCTGGCGCAGGAGATGTCGTTGACCGGCAAGAGCGCGGCCACGCTGCTCCTCCAGCAATTCTGGAAGTCGGTTTCTGCCTTTAACGTCACGCCAGACCCCACCTTCTGGTACCGTCCGGGTATCCCCTTTCTGGACCCGGCCTCCGGCGTCTTTTTCATTCTGGGATTGACGGTGGCCTTCTGGCGCGTCCGACGTCCCGGCGGGGGATTGCTTCTGCTCTGGTTCTGGGCCTTCATCCTCCTGGGCTGGACCCTGACCGAGAATCCGCCATCCAGCCAGCGGGGAGTGGGAATCCTTCCGGTGGTGGCGACACTGGCGGCTCTGGGCATCACGGAGACCTTGCAGGCGATTCTCCGCCTCGCCGGAGACCGCTCCCGTTTCATGGTTCACGCCTCCCTTTATGCTTTGTTACTGATCGTGATCTCCCTCCTCAATCTGAATTTCTACTTTCGGGTTTACACGCCCCGCCGCATCTATGGCAACCCCACCGCCGAGGTCGCCGACGTCCTCTGCGACGCGCTGGAGGGCAGGAAGGAAGTCCCGTCGGTCTACTTTGACGGCGCGCCGTTTATGTACTGGGACTTCGGCGCCATCGCTTTCCGCTTGCGGAATGTGACGGGCCGGGATTTCTCGGTGGAGGAACTCCCGGAGGTGGACCCCTCCGATGGGGCGCTCTTCGTCGTCCTGGCGGAAAAAATAGCGGACCTGGACCTTCTGCGGGACACTTTCCCGGACGGCGTGGAGACCCCCTTCTACTCCGAAGTGGATGGCCGGCTGCTGTTTGTTATGTATGAAGTCCAGCAGGCCTGGCACAGAGGGCCGTTTTTGACTCCCCTCGTCCGGGATCCATTTTCCCCCTCCCCGCGCCGCTACGAATGGTCTTCGGGAGGCCGAAGGAACTGAATACCAATTGCTATATGAAACCGTGAAATACCCACCCTCACGCCTGGCGATGGATCGCCCAGTAGAGGCGCATCGCAATGCGCCCCTACTAAGGCTTGCTGTCGTGGCTGAACCAATGACTCTGGCCATCGCCTGTCAGGAGGATTTGCCCCCTCATTTCCCTTGGCCCGAAGGGGGGAACCAGAGGGGGTTTTGCGGCGGGGGGGGTGTGGAGGG
>ERZ1685332.136-NODE-136-length-16873-cov-17.230527_pt1 | contig 16873 bp, 11 predicted proteins | sample MGYA00580193_ERZ1685332 | MGnify/ENA primary metagenome ERZ1685332 (study PRJEB41501, sample SAMN08275520) | hot springs metagenome | biome: alkaline hot spring; material: microbial mat | place: Russia: Ush-Beldyr | collected 2015-07 | depth 0.5 m m ...
CGCCTATGACGCGGGACGTCTGCATCCACCAGGGCAAGGGGGCGTAAGCGCCCTTCTGCATTCAGCCCGACAATCCGGCATCGACCGGTGCTTGCGCAAACGTGAACGCCCGCGTGCACCGCCTATGACGCGGGACGTCTGCATCCACCAGGGCAAGGGGGCGTAAGCGCCCTTTTGCATTCAGCCCGACAATCCGGCATCGACCGGTGCTCGCGCAAACGTGAACGCCCGCGCGCACTGCCTATGACGCGGGACGTCTGCATCCACCGGGGTAAGGGGGCGTAAGCGCCCTTTTGCATTCAGCAACGGTTCAGCGTTGGGCGGAGCAGCCGGCTGCCGCCTGACAATTCTCGTGCGCACCTGAAGGGCGGATTTAGCCTCGCCTTTACGCAGTCCACATCCAGGAATAAAATGAGGGTGGCAGAGAGAAGACAGCGTGTGAAATCCATGAGGCGACAGGCACGCACATACACGGGACAACTGTTGATCCCTGGACTGCTCCTTATGCTGATCGTCGGGTGTAGCACTCCATCGCAGTCGTCAGCCCCGACGGCGCCTGTGGGAGCGCAACGGGTGACGCCTTCGATCCCGTCGGCGCCGGGTGTGCAACCCGTGCAGGCATCGCCGACGGCGCAGGGCGCACCCCGTCCCACGCCTGCCGGTTCCGCCTCGCTTGAGCGCGGCGATCCAACCCGCTTCGCGTACCGGTGGCCCTCGTTTCTGCCAGAAGGAATGCGACCATCGCCGGACGAGACGCGCATTGCCCGCGAAACCGAGGTTGGCGATGGCGACATCGGATTTTATCTGGTGACCTTCAATAGTGATGCTGGCAAGATCGTTGTCGGCGGCGGAGCGGTTGAGCCGTTTAGTTTGAGCGGACCAATTGAGCGCATCAACCTGGGGTCATACCCTGCCCGTGTGGTCACACAGGGTGAGCAGACGTTGATTGTCATCGACGATGGCGCGCCAGGATCATTGTTTGTGTTTGGCGCAGGCGTTGCGCGCGATGATCTGGTGCGCGTCGCCGCATCGCTGGAACCAATCGATCCACGTGAGATGCGGCGGCGCGCTGGCGTTGAGTAGATGGTGACACCACCACGGGAGTGATCGTGACCGCTGTGCGAGCAGCGGTGACGGTCATCGTGGCGTGATCTTACTTAATCTTCATCGAGTCGGCAATGGCGCCAAGCGTCTCCGCGTGGCGGTTGAAATCGGCAGAAGGCGCTTGCAACGACACCAGGTAACTCAGCCCGGTGCGCGGACTGGTGACGGCAACAACAAGACCGGTGAAGGTGACGCCGTTCTGATCGGTGTACTGATATGTCGCCGATGGTCCGACCTCCCCACCGAGTTGCAGCGGATCGCCAGGTCGTTGCTGGAAGTTCTGCTGCGTCTGGAGCGACTCGAGGAAGAACTGCAGCAGGCGCTGGTTGGCTTCCGATGGCGCCAGTCCAGTCTGGTACACATCAACGCTAACAAAGACATTCCCATTCTCAGCTGGATCGTAGAAGTAGATCTGATCGTTGCCGGTGTCGAGCGTCTTCCAAGTGGTTGGATGCTCAATCGAGAAACCAAGTTGCGGGTTGTTGTACAACTGGTACCCTGCCTGCGTGCCCGGCGAGGTCTGCACCGGAGGCGGCACATTTGCACCAGCGCCGGTGTTACGCACGTTAATGTCGGCATACTGGTAGCTGAAGCGTCCGGCAATGTCGCGCACCAGGAAGCCGGTGACATAAGCGCCGCCTTGCATCGGGAGGCGCTGCACCGCAAGCGGCTGATTGCCAATCGGCAGCGTATCGCCTTCGACGAAGCCGGGTTCCAGACGATCTCCCTTGACAGTGTAGGTGCGGATCATGGCAGTAAAGGTATCGCCTGGCACGGGTATAATCTCGAACGGTTGCGCTTCCTGCTTCTGGTTCTTCGGGAAGCCATAGATCGTGATCAACTCCGGCGTACCGCTTTCGACGGTGAAAACCAGCGCCGCAATCCGTTCGTTCGAGCGTTTGATCGTGTAAATCCCCTCGACGCCGTATAGCGCCGTGCCATACTTCGCCGGACCGAACAGCACCGGGATGATATTTTGCCCATTGGTCAGCCCCCACTGTGTTCCGCTGTAGTTGACTTTGAGGCGTGTACTGCCGCCGGTCCATGGCGGAATGCTGCTGCCCGGCACGCTTCCCGGCGGATAGAGGAAGTCGATGCTCGTCAGCAACACACCGCTGCGGTCGTTGTTCGGAATACCGGCAAAGAAGAAGACATAGGCAATATCGTTGCCGGTGACGACTCCCTCGACCGTGATCGGATTATCGATACTCACCGTTGTATTCGAGACAGTGAGCGAACTGATCTCGGCGGCGCTCCGCAGGCCGGTGTTGGCCGTGTGAAAAGCGCTGAGAAAATCGCCCCACGAGGTCTGTTGCGGCAGCGGCGACCCCTGACCGTAGATCGGCGGGTAGAGTTGCGCATACTGCGGGAAGAAAATCGAAAGTCCCGTGGAATTAGCGTGGAAGCCGCCATTCCATTCGGCGATGCGCGCCTGATCGATCGCCTCGTAGAGCGCGCGCGCCGGTTCCGCCACGGCGGGGCGCGCTCCCCGATCAACGACGAGCCGAGCGAAGTGCCCCAGATCGACAGCACTGAACTCGTCAGGGGCAGGCTGGCTGTAGACATCGACAAACGACCGCGCCTCGGCGATTGCGGTGTATGATTCGCCCATGCCGCTCATCATCGCGTCGGAGAGCGCGTTCAACTTCTGGCGCAGATCATTTGCACGGGTCAGGTCGAATGCTGAAAGGGTCACCGTTGGATCGCTTCCCGCCTCATAGAATTCACGATAGGAATCGACAATGACAGCGCCGAACGCCGCAGCATCCTGCCGTGGATTATCGACCAGACGGCGCAACAGAAGGTCCCAGGCCCAACCGGTGTTGGGTTCGAGTTCGGCAGAGGCAACGAACACATCGGCATAGGGCGCCGTGACCAGCGCCACATCAATCTGCGCCATCAGGCAGGCATCAAAGCCAATCAGGTCGATGCGCCGACCCGTCTGCTGCTGAATCGTGCGCAGCGCCGCGTCGAGTTCCGGCATATTGATGCCATCTTCGCCATTGGTGTCATCGAAGGCGATCCCGGCCCACGATGCGCCGTGATCCCACAGAATGAGGGCATACCGCTCAGCAGGATACGTCTGCATGCCCCACACCGCAAAATCGACCAGGGTCTGCGGATCGCCCATGTTCAACTCACCCAGGTCCTCCAGTTCCTGCGATCGAATGGCGTCCGGGTCGTCGTCCCGGGTTACCAGGAAGCGTTTGTTCGTCTCCCAGTTTCCGTTGGAATCGTCGTCCCACGGCGCCACGGCGCCGATGCGGTCGAACTGCACGACGATCTTGACCTGATCGGTGGAGCCGACGAGTTCCATTTCATTGAAATCGATAACAGCATCGCGCTCGAGATTGTTGTCGCCATCGAGATAAACCAGGACGGTCCACGCGGCTCTGTCGCCAGTCGGTTGCGCAACCGGCGTTGGCGGTCGGGTCGGCGATGGCGAGTCGGTGCTGCCGCTCTGCGGCGTGGCATCGGTCACGCTGCCGCTCTGCGGTGTGGCATTGCCACCCTGCGGATCCAGTGGTCCAAGCCGCACATTGAGGGCGCTGGTCACAAAGAGGGCGCCAATACAGCCAACAACGAGCACGACGCTGACCAGTGCAAGAATGAGCGCCCAGGTCGGCAGGCATCCTTTGCGGGCTGGCTTCGCAGCCGCGGGTTGCGCGGGCGGCGGTTGGTACTGCGGCTGCGCTGGAGGAACCTGAAAACCCTGTGGTTGCGCTGGCGCCTGCGGTGGTACGGAAGGGACCTGAAATCCCTGGGGTGGTTGTGATGGCGGTGGTTGGTACTGCGGCTGGACGGGCGGAACCTGAAATCCCTGGGGCGGCTGCGCGGGCGGCGTTCCCTGGGGCGGCTGCGCGGGCGGCTGTGGTTGCGCCGGAGGCAGCCGGAACCCCTGCGCCGGTTGCGGCGGTGGAGTCGCCGGAGCGGTTGGCGGTGCAGACATAGGCGCTGGCGCTGCGACCAGCGTGGCATCGACTGCAGGTTGTGGTTGCTCGAAGCGAAATGTCTCATCACCGATCTCAATGAGATCGCCGTTGCGCAGGCGGTGCGGCGCCGCGATGCGCTGGCCGTTGACCAGCGTACCATTGGCGCTTCCCAGGTCGTACAGAACGAACCCATCCCCTTCGCGGCGAATCTCGGCGTGGCGGCGCGATGCGCGGGCATTGGCGGTGACGACGGTGTTGTCCGGGTTACGTCCAAACGAGCAGGGTGCATCGGTCAGTGGAATCTGTCTTCCCGCCTGTGTGCCGTTAACTGCAGTAAGGTATGCTGTCATTGTTCCTCCAATGATGTCGTATGACGTTGGTGACGAGTGCGTGACGGGTGACGAGTGACGAGTGATCGGTGACAAGCTGTATAATGCTCTTCAGCGCGCGGAGAAGCACCGGTTCTGAGTCATAACGTTTTTCTCCAGCCTCAACACGACTCTTCACGAACCATCCCGACCATTCGTAGCGCCGTGAGCGAACCCGGTGCGAGAATCTTTTCGATTGTCGCACACGAACGGTCATTTGTCGAGGTTGCGCGATGCGAAAGATGCAACCTTCTCTCTATAAGAACGCAAAAAAGAGGGGTGTTGTGATGAGTGTGGTCATGATATAGATGGGAGAAAAACAGCATCGCGCCTGCGGTGCTGCGCTGTGTCGTTCCTGGTAGACACACGCGGATATGACCGCCCGCGCTAAGCGAATGAAGTCCGGCTGGAGGGGGGGCAGTCCGTATCCACAGACCGTGAGCCGGAGGGGCAGGTCGGAGACCTGCCCTTACGGGGGGGCAGGTCGGAGACCTGCCCTTACGCTGGATGCCCGGATCCATTCTGCGCAGCGCACTCCCCCAGCATCGCCTGTTCTACCCGTCCGCGCGGTAGATCGAGGCGGTCGATCAGATCGGCGAGGCGCGTCGGGTCGCCGGTGGTTGCGTAGGTGACGCTGCCCGGCGTTCCAGTCGGCGCTCCGGTCAACCCGCGCTCCTGGAGCACCTGCGCCACACGCTGCGCCACGGCTGGTGCGGCGTCGAGCAGATGGATGTCGTCGCCGACGAGCGCGCGGAGTTGCGGCAGGAGCAGCGGGTAGTGGGTGCAGCCAAGCACAATCGTGTCGGCGCCAGCGTCGAGCAGCGGCATGGCATACTGGCGCAGCAGCGCCGTGGTTGCCAGCGAGTCGAACGCACCCTCCTCGATGTGTTCGACCAGACCGGGGCACGCCTGTGAAACGACGCGCACCCCGTTCGCCCAGTGGTCAATCACGTCGCGCAGCAGATCGCCCGCCAGAGTTGCGGGTGTCGCCAGCACACCCACGACGCCGCTGCGCGTGTGTGCGGCTGCCGGTTTCACCGGCGGCACCATGCCGACAAAGGGGGGGTCGGCGAAGCGGCGGCGCAGGTCGGCGAGCGCAGCGGCGCTGGCTGTGTTGCACGCAACGACGACCAGTTTTGCGCCGCGATCGATGAGCCATCCGGCGCATGCTGCGGCAATGGCGCGCAGTTCATCGGGCGGGCGCGGGCCATACGGGCAATGCGCCTGATCTGCCAGGTAGAGCAGGTTTTCCTCCGGCAGCTGGCGGCGCACCTCACGCAACACTGTAATCCCGCCGATACCGCTGTCGAAGAAACCAATGGGTTGCATGATTTTTGTTCGCGCTGCAACCTCCCGCAGGTTTGTAAACCTGGAGCAACTCGCCTGCGGGAGGGTCGTCCGAAAACGCTACTCCTGGGATCCCCGTGTCTCTCGATACCGCACCAGACGCTCGACGGCAGCGAAGTTCCACGGTTCACCCAACCCCAGGATAATATGCGTGGCGCCGGCCCCCACGAATGCGTCGAGGTTATCCAGATCCCCGCGTCCAATGTCGCCGGTGCTTTCGATTTGCGCCGGGTCGCTCCCTAATTCGCTGCACCAGTTGTCAACCACCTGATTTTTGTGGCGGAATCTTTCGGGCGGACCGAAGCCGTTCCACATATCGGCGTATTCAGCCGTGAGCTTGAGCGTCACCTTCTCGCCGCCGCCGCCGATCAGGATGGGGAGCGGCTGGCGCAACGGGGGCGGGTTCAGGCGCTCGAGCCGCTGTTTGATCTGCGGCAACGCCCTTCCCAGCGCGCGCAAGCGATCCGGCGCCGTACCGAATTCGTATCCATATTCGTCATAGTCGCGCTGGAACCAGCCTGCACCGATGCCCAGGATCAGGCGACCACCACTAATATGATCAACGGTGCGCGCCATGTCGGCAAGGAGGTGCGGGTTACGGTAACTGTTGCAGATCACCAGGCAGCCGATTTCGGCGCGACTCGTCAGCATCGCCATAGCGGTCAGCAGCGTCCAGGACTCGAAATGAGCGCCGTCGGCAGGACCGTAGAGCGGGAAGAAGTGGTCCCAGTTCCAGATCGAATCAACGCCAAGCGCCTCGACCTGGCGCACAGCATCGGCGAACGATTGGTACGAGGTGTGTTGCGGGTGCAACTGAACACCGACACGAATGGCAGTCATGTGCTTCCTTTCCAGGCATACTCGATCCATCGCACATCATACACGAATCTCAATCACTTCCGGTCAAAAGCGGGATGAGAGGAAAGAGAGACGCAGTACTGGCTATACGCCCGAGCGCGAAGCATACGAGCGGATCTGAGACCCGCCCTTACGGCGTCCGAGTCCAGAAAGACAGGTCATGGAGCAGCGAACGCGGCATCCGCTGCCAACTCACGACTACACCTGCGGTTCATCAGGGTATTGACCGGCGCAGGATTCAATGGTATTATTGTGAACAATTTCACGAAAGAAGGTGACTAACAATGATCGAAACCCGGATCGAACCACAATCCGTCGAAAAGGCGCGTGATACATATAAACAGAACGGCATACCCGATTCATCACGCGCGCGTCCGCGCGTGGTAATCGTTGGCGCGGGGTTTGGCGGCCTGGCAGCCGCGCGCGAGCTGGCACACGCCGATGTGGATGTTCTGCTGATCAACCGGACGAACTACCACGGCTTCTGGCCCCTTCTCTACCAGGTGGCGACCGCCGGTCTGGAGCCGGAGTCGATAGCCTATCCGGTGCGCGCGATTCTGCGGCGCTACCGCAACGCCAATTTCTTGCTCGCCGAGGTAAGCGGCGTGGATTTCGAGCGGCGCTCCGTGCTGACCGATGTTGGTTCTGTGTCCTACGATTATCTGGTGCTGGCGGCAGGGAGCACGACGAACTTTTTCGGCAATGAGCGCTTCGAACGATATACGCTCGGCATGAAGGACCTCGACGAGGCGCAGCGGTTGCGCAACCACATTCTGCATTGCTTCGAGCGCGCCGCATCTGAACGCGACCCGGCGCATCGCGCGGCGTTGCTGACCTTCGTCGTCGTCGGCGGCGGTCCCACCGGCGTTGAACTGGCGGGGTCATTCATCGAGTTGATCCGCCATGTGATGCGCAAAGACTATCCGATGCTCGATGTCCATCAGGCGCACGTGGCGCTCATTGAAGCGACCGACCGGGTGCTGGCGACGTTTCCTGAGTCGTTGCAGCGCGCGGCGCTGGATCGATTGCGGCGCGTGGGGGTGGATGTGCGCCTGAACGCACCGGTCGCGGATGCACGTCCGGGTGTGCTGGCATTCAAAGACGGCTCGGAACTGGCGGCAGAGACCATCGTGTGGGCGGCAGGGGTGCGCGCATCGCCGCTGGCGGAGGCGCTCGGCGTGACGCTGGGGCGCGGCGCGCGGGTGAAGATTGAACCGACGCTGACGCTGCCGGGACACTCCGATGTATTTGTGGTCGGCGACATGGCCTATCTGGAGGGATACCGTCCTGGCGTACCCTACCCGATGGTCGCGCCGGTCGCCATTCAGATGGGAGAGCAGGCGGCGCGTAACATCATCGCGCGCACCCGGCGCAACCCGATGAAACCGTTCCGCTATTTCGACAAAGGGCAGATGGCGACGATCGGGCGAAGCGCAGCCGTACTCGACTCTTTTGGCATCCGATTGACCGGCTGGCCCGCGTGGGTTGGCTGGCTCTTTGTGCACCTGATGGAACTGGTTGGTTTCCGCAACCGGGCGCTGGTGCTGCTGAACTGGGCATACAGCTACTTCACCTATGACCGCGGCGTGCGCCTGATCTTCGGTATCGGGGCGGAGGAGCGGCTGAAGGTTGAACGGTTGAAGGTTGAAAGGTGAAAGGTGAAGGGTGAAGGGTTACGCGCCCCTTCGTGCGCCTTCGCGCCCCTTCGTGGACAACCGGCGCAAGCGACGGAAGAGGGAAGATTGAAAGGTGAAGGGAGAAAAGGGTTACGCGCCCCTTCGTGCGTCTTCGCGCCCCTTCGTGGACAACCGGCGCAGGTGGCGAGGGGAAAGGCAGGGGCGCCCGCGCTGTCAAGGGAACAAATTGCGCTTCCAGCACGTTATGATGAGCAGAGACACATCGACGAACTCAGAGGAATGCCATGCGCGCGATGATTGCAACTCTGCTTGGATGCGCACTGTTGCTGGCGGCATGCGGCAGCGCCAGCACGGGCGCTGTGCCTGCCGCACCGACCCAACCAGCCAACCCGGCGCTATCCCAACCGACGCAGCCGCCGCTCCCCACCGGTGTTCCCGGTCAACCGCTGGTTGTCGATCCCACTACGCCGCCAGCGACGACGGTTGCGCCTGCAGCTCCATCGCCGACGGTTGGTGATGCGAGAATGCCAACCTCCGCATTGACTGGCACACCTGTTCCTGCTGCCACCCAAGGGAAGGAGACACCCGTGCCCACGCCAGATCAGGCGAATGAACCCGCGCGCCCTGCACCGCCGTACAACGCGCAACCGCTGACGCCCCCCTTCGGCGCGGCAATGGACGCTCAGATTGATGCAGCAAAGCAAGACCTTGCGCAGCGTCTGGGAATTGATGCATCAGCCATTGCGATCGTGGAGGTAGACGCGGTCACCTGGCCCGACACGTCGCTCGGTTGCCCGAAGCCGGGGATGATGTACCCGCAGGTGCTGGTCGACGGCGTCCTCGTGCAACTCCGCGCCAACGGGCAGGTCTACCGCTATCACGGCGATGGTCAGCGCCAGTTATTCCTATGCGATGCGCAGACGGGTCCTGTCGGCGGACAACCGGGGCGTCCGCCGCGGGGTGAGCCTTAGCGGGCGCCTGTTTCGATGCCAGTGTATAATTCCGAGCGTCTGGCGCCCCTTTGTCTGGATTGACCGAACGCGATTTATGGAAGACGGGACGTTCTATCAGCGGTAGGGCGTGATTACCTGCGGGTCGGGGCGAATGATCGGCGCGCTGCATGTCGCCGCGTGATGACGGTCGCTTCCGCCTGCCCCCGCACCCGCACACTGTCCCGATGCCTGTGAGCGCGGCGCTGCCGCGCCCCTACGATTCCACGCCCCCGGCGATGCGGATACCCCCGGCGATCTCCCCTGGCGGTGACGGTCACCTCTACGGCCGCACAACCTCGCCACTGAACGACTTGATATACGTGCCAAAGAATGCCGGACTGGTCAGCTCAGCGTAGTTCGTCCATCGTCCGGTGCGCACACCCTGCGCGCGGAAGCCGATAGTCACCGTCTGACCCGGCGCGCCAGGGGTAGTCTCGATGACGACGTCGTTCGAGCCTGCTGTCGGGATTGTACCGATGACGGGTCCGAAGCCGTCATTGCTGTAGATATTCGCACCCCGGTTGCCAAACGCATTCTCGGCGCCGACGGTGACGAAACCGCCATCGCCGCTGGAGAGGACAGGACCGTAGGAGTAGGTGATGTCCTCCACGCCATTCAGCCCGATCCAGATCTGGAAGGTGTTGCGTTGAGCGGGGTTGCTCCAGTTCGGTGCGTTCTCCCATTCCAGGATCAGCCAGCAGAAGCTTGCCGGATTACTGCACGGACCAGTGCCAACCAGATAGGCATAGTAGTTGCCGCCAGCGCTGCCGTCGAGGTCGGTCCAGAACGCGCCGAGGGTATTGTTCGGGCGGGCAGTGTTGGGGAAAGTGCGGTTGATGAACGAAATATCCGCCGCTGTCCCGCCGCCGACCACAGCATAGCCATTGCTGACCATGGCGATCGTCGTATAACTCTGTCCACCGAAGAAGAAGGGGCGCGTTGCGGGAACGGAGAGGTTCACAAGGGTCTCATCGCCAAGCGTCACATTCGGGGGCGCACCGAGGCTGGCGAGCGAGAGATAACCATTGAAGGACAACCGGCCTGCGCTCACATTCGGTGGTGCGGCGCCGGTCAGCATGCCGCTGAAGGTCAAACCGCCGACGGTTTCGGTCGCGCCGCCGGTGACGCTGCCGCTGACCAGCTTCAACTGGCGCGGCATCGTATCGTTAAGCGTTACTGACGCATTGTTGAACGTATTGTTCGAGATCGTGATTGTGCAGTCGCGCCGCGCCGTCGAGTCGTCGCCGCGCCCGACGGTCCCTCTGCCCGGGGGCGCATCACCGCCGCGCTCCTATGTGCGCCCGGCACCCCGCCTGCCCAGGGCGCATGGCTGCCTGCCGGGGGCACGGCAGCGTCACATCCCTACCGAAGGTAACAATCTTTTCATCTCCCTTTCTGCATCACCCCGCGATTCTGGTAATCAGGACGCCATAAACCCCGGTTCGGCGCGCCGGGGGCGTCGCTGAAGATCTCAACACTGCAGGTATAATATATATGCATAGTTAAGACCTCAATCTGATCCAGCACTCCAGCAGGTGTGTTGCCAGCACATCGGGCTCGTTGTGTGTACGGCAGTGCACCAGGCTGTGTCCTCGAAACGAGGTCGGTTCAGCCCGGCGCAGGCTGTAACCCTGATTGTGATCAGGAATCCATCTCTTTGTCCGCCCTGTCCAAACGATGGTGTCGTTCTACAGCAAGGAAGAGGTGTTATGAGTCGACAAAACCCTTTCCGCGTGCTGGCAGTGGCGCTTGCGCTCTTGCTGGCATTTGCGTCGGTCGCTCCGGCGACGGCGCAGGTCGCTCCCCCGCAGATCGATCCGGCGCGCATCGATCAGTTGCGCCTGGAAACTCCGGTCGAAACCACAAATCCGCGTAGTGTGTTATCTCCCACCCTGCAAGGCGCTACGGGGCGGCAACAGGTCGTGATTCGCCTGCGCGAAAACCCGGCGGCGATGGTCGAGGAAGGCGCGGCGCAACTGGCGCAGGTTGATCGCGTGCGCGCGCAGCAGGATCGGGTGCTTGCCCGCATCCGGGCAATCGACCCGACGGCGACGGAGTATGCGCGCCTGCGCATTGGTCTCAACGCGCTGATCGTTGAGGTCGATGCTGCAGCGCTGCCCGCCATCGCGCGCGACGCCGAGGTGACACGCATCAATGCAGTGGTCAACTACGAGCGTGACCTCGATGAAACCGTACCCTACATTGGCGCGTCGCCTGCGGTACAGGACTTAGCGTTCAAAGGCGAAGACGTGCGCGTGGCGGTGCTCGACAGCGGTATCGATTACACCCACGCCAAACTCGGCGGCGTCGGCACGCTGGCAGCCTATCGGGCCGCCTATGGCGATAGCCCGGCTGATCCGCGCAATACAACGCTCGACGGTCTGTTCCCGACTGAGCGCGTGAAAGGCGGCTATGACTTCGTCGGCGAGGTATGGCCCAATGGACCGCTACAGCCCGATCCCGATCCGATCGACCTCGAGGGCCACGGCACCCACGTTGCCGACATTATCGGCGGCAACCCCATTCCCGACCCGGAGCGGGCGCGGGTGCGCGCTGTCCACGCATCACCCGATGCGCCGAATGTCGATATCCTGGTCAATGGCGCGCCAGCGTTCACCAACGTGCCATTCCGCGCGGTGAGCAACTATGCGCTGCTGCCGCCCGGCACGTACAACCTGAAAGTCGTCCCGGCAGGTGCGTCTGCGCCGGTCGTGATCGACGCCGACGTGACGGTTGAGGCGGGCAAGGACTATACGGTTGCAGCGACCGGTCTCCTGACCGGGATTACGCCGCTGGTGCTGGTGGACGATAATAGCGCTCCGGCGGCTGGCGATGCGCATGTGCGCTTTGTACATCTCTCGCCGAATGCGCCGGCGGTCGATGTGGCGGTTGCTGGCGGCGGACCGGTGATCTTCGGCAATGTCTCCTTCCGTGAGGTCGGCGCGTATACGCCGGTTCCTGCCGGAACATACAATCTGGAGGTGCGTCTGGCAGGCACGAGCACGGTAGTGCTCTCGGTACCCGGGGTCAACCTGAAGGCGGGCAAGGTCTACACTGCGTATGCCTTTGGTCTGGTTGGCGGCACAGGGGCGCAGGCGCTCGGCGCCGGTCTCAGCGAGGACAACGTCACAGCAGGCGGCGGCGTCGCACCGAAAGTCGATCTCTTCGCCGTCAAGGTCTGCTCGGCGGTGTCGTCGTCGTGCAGCGGCATTGCCCTCCTGCAGGGTCTCGAGTTTGCGGCGGACCCGAATGGCGACGGAATGACCGATGACCGCGTCCATATCGTCAACATGTCGCTCGGTGCGTCGTATGGGCAGAACTACGACGATGATCTCTCCGTGCTGGTCGATGCGATCACGCCGCTCGGCATCCTGGTGGTCGCCTCGGCGGGCAACAGCGCTGATCGTCCCTACATCTCCGGTACGCCAGCCGCAGCGCGCAGTGCGCTTTCGGTGGCGCAAACGGCCGTGCCGCGCGATAAGGCGTTCCCGATTACTGCTGGCGGTGTCACGGTCTTTGGTATTGCGCAGCCATGGGCGCCGGAGCCAGCAGCGGCAATCTCTGGCACGCTGGTCTATGGCGCTTCTCTTGGGAATGCGCTGGGGTGCGCGCCGTTCCCCGCTGGCTCGCTCACCGGGCAGGTGCTGCTGGTGGATCGCGGGGTATGCGCGGTGAGCATCAAAGGGAGCAATGGCGCTGCGGCAGGCGCCGTGGCAGTGATCGTGGCGAACAACGCCGCCGGGTCAGTGCCGCCATCGTTTGGGTTCGGCGGCGGTAGTCCGACCGTTCCAACGCTGTCGATCACGCAGGCGGCTGGAATGGCGCTCAAGGGGCGGGTTGGCAATGTCGCCACGGTAGATGGCACTAATCCGCAGAGTTCGGTGGGCAGCATGGTCGGCACGTCGTCGCGCGGTCCGGTGATGGGCCAGATGTTCTACGGCAACCAGGTGATGTACGGCCAGATCATCAAGCCGGAGATCGGCGCGCCTGGCGCTTCGATCTCGGCGGTGGCCGGCAGCGGCGATGGCGTCGAACCGTTTGGCGGCACCTCCGGCGCGGCGCCGATGGTTGCTGGCGCAGCGGCGCTGTTGATGAACGCCACCGACTGGCAACTCTCGCCGTGGGAACTGAAGGCGCGCCTGATGAACACGGCAGAGACCAACATTCTGAACGGTCCGCGCGTCTTTGTTGGCCCGGTCCTGGCGCCGATCACGCGCATCGGCGGCGGCGAGGTGCGTGTGGATCGCGCAGTGGCGTCGCAGGCGAGCGCCTGGGAGAGCGTGAGCGGCGGTGGGGCGCTGTCGTTCGGCATGGTCGACCTCACCCGCGAGACGACGCTGCGCCGCACGGTGGTGGTGCGCAACTACGGCAATACGCCGCTGACGTACTCTATCAATCCGACTTTCCGGTTTGCTGGCGATGCGGCGACCGGTGCGGTCACGCCGGTTGTACCGTCCACGATTACGGTGCCGCCGCGCAGCCAGCGTTCCTTCCCGATCGCGCTGCGGATCGACCCGACGAAACTGCCGTCCTGGACGCTGAACTCCGGTCCGAACGGCGGCAACGGTGATGTGCTGACGCTCGTTGAGTATGACGGATACCTGGTGCTCAATGCGCCGGGGACAGCGAACGACCTGACGATGCCCTGGCAGGTGCTGCCGCGCGCGGCGGGCAATGTGCGCGCGCCGGTCAGCGTGCGGCTGCGGGATGGATCAGCGACGGCGACGCTCACCAACAGCGGCGTGAACCCGGTCAATGTCGAGACCTTCGCACTGATCGGCGAGAACCCGTTCGTGACGGCATCGCCAGGCGCGGGGCAGCAGGCGCCGCCAATGGACCTGCGCTATGTCGGGGTGGCGACCTATGGCGTTCCTCCGACTTTCTGCACCTCATCGCTTTTGATCCGGTTCGCCATCAATACCCATCAGCGCGTGACGCATTCGAACTATCCGGTTGAGTTCGATCTCGTCTTCGATACCAACCGCGACGGCACGCCTGACTATATCGGCTTTACGTCGGAGGTGGGTCCTACCTTTGCAGGAGATGGACGAAATGCGTTCTTCGTCGGGCCGCCTGCGGGTCCTTTCCGCGCCTTCTTCTTCACCGAGCACCCGACGAACAGCGCGAACACGATTGTGACGATCTGCGGCGAGCAGATCGGCATCACGTCGCCGGGCCGGCAGATCAATATGGATGCGTATGCCTTCGACAACTATTTCACAGGGCTCGAGTTGAGCTACATCGACGGCATGAGCACGGTGATCGGCGCGCCGCGGTATGTCGACTCGTTCTATCTGACTTCAGGCGGTGGTACAGTGCCAGCAAGTGGCAGTGCATCGCTGCAAATCCTCTCTACGGGATCGACGGCGACGACGACCGAGTCGGGCATCCTGCTCATGTTCTCTTACGGTCCATCCGGTAACGAAGCGCGCGCGATCAAGGTGCGGTAGCGCTGACGTTGCGCCCTTCACCCCGACCGCGCCGGTGATGCGCAGTCGGGGTTCTTTTTTATGGAACAAATCGAGAAGGTTTGGCGTTGAAGGGGTAGACGTTACTGCCAATGGCGCCTGGCGGTTGATGGAGTGCGAAGCCCGCGCAGGCTAAAGGGGAGTGAACTATGCGCACGCTCCTGCTCACAGGCAGTTTGATCCTTGTGCTCACCGCATGCGGTGTCCCTGCAGCCACACGCAGCGACACTCCTGTTCCCCCGGCGGGTGAGCCGTCGCTGCCGCCGTTAGCAACGCCGCTCCCCACCGGCGAGCCAGGGCAAAACCTGGTTGTCGAACCGTCGGTTTCCCCCGCCGCCGAAACGCCAGCGGCGGCGCCGTCCGTTGCAGACGCTACGCCGACGACTGCCGCAACGCCAGTTCCATCTCCCGCGCCGCCGTCAACCGCTTCCCCGGCGCCTGTTCCATCTCCGGCGTCGCCGTCAACCTCCACCCCGGCGCCTGCCATACCGCTTCCCTCGCCGCCGCCGCAGGTCACAGCGCTGGTGTTGCCAGTTCCAGAGGTGCAACCGCCGCCGGTGAGCATCACCGAGCAGGCGATCCTGCCGGCGGACCTGCTCGCGCGTCTGATCAGCGATCTGTCTGCGCGGAGCGGGAGCGATCCGTCTGCCATCACGCTGATCGGCGCAGAAGCGGTGATCTGGAATGACGGATCGCTCGGCTGCCCGCAACCTGGCATGATCTACCCGCAGGCGCAGATTGAGGGGTACCGCGTTGTCCTGCGGATCGGCGACCGCGACTACGATTATCACGTTGGGAAAGGCAGTTCATTTGTGCTCTGTGAGCGCTCTGCACGCCAGCCCTGATGGACCAGGCTTGCCTGGTCAGGCGGCAGCTCGCTGCGCCGCCTGAGGCTAAACCGACGGGCGTCGCCGCCTGTCTGCGCAGGCATGCGCCCTCGCTCCGGCGTGGACGCATGCCCGGAACCAGCCCCGCTGACGCGAGGCTTCGTGCGTTCAGCGCCGGCGCCGTCTGCCAGGAACGCGGCGGTTCCTGGCAATGATGACTACACCACAACCCTGAAGCATCGTTGACAACCGCATGTGACACGCAGTACAATCTCTGCAGAGCAGCGCTTGTAGAGGCAATTCGCTGAAAAGAGGCGCATGAACCTCCTCCCGTCACAGCGTCCGAGCATCCGGTTGATCCTGGCGGCGCTGGCGTTTCTCACCGGAGTGATCATTCTGGTCGCGCGTTTTGGCGGCAACCTGGCCGCACCGCCAGCGACGGTCGTGCGCGCAACCGAAACTCCGCTGCCAGCGGTTCCATCCGCCACTCCACTGCCGGCGCTCGCCGATACCCCAACGGCGACAATCGCATCACTCACACCGTCGCCTGCTGCAACACCTGTCGCCGTACCAACAGCAACGTCCACCGCGACGGTCGCCACACCCACCGCGACGCCGGCGCCGACCGCGACGCCGGCGCCGACTGCGACGCCTGCTGTTATTGGCGTACAGCCTGCCACGCCGACAATAACAGCGGCAGCGTTGACGATAACGCCGCCTCCACCGACGACGCCTGCGCTGTCTCCGACGGTGGTCATCACAACCCCATCTCCGACGCCAACCGCCACCCCGACGCTAGCCGTCCCAACCGCAACAGGTACGGCAACTCCCACGCAAACGGCCGTCACGCCGACCGTCCATGCGAGCGGAACTGCCACGCTGTCGCCGTCTCCAGGAACACGCACACTGACGCTACGCGTCGAGGGAACACAGCCGCGAGTGGAGGTTGCCTATGAAATTGGCAATACCGAAGTCGTGGTTGGCGATGTTGTCGTCTTTCCCTGGACTCGAACAATCCAGGTAGCGTTCGATCTCGACGTGCGCCTGACTGCCGCAGGCACCGAAGAGTTTGGCGATGTACGCTGCCAGATCACCGGCGATGCCGTCCCGACTCCCGGCATTGTCGATTACGACTCTAATCCGTACCCTTCGGTCGAGTGCGTCATCAGCGGACGATAAGCGCATCGTGTGCTAAAATCAGGGGTTAGAGGTAGGGGGTAGGGGTCAGGGGTCAGGGGTTAGAGATCAGGTTCTTGGTTCTCAGTTCTCAGTTCTTGGTTCTCAGTTCTCAGTTCTCAGTTCTTGGTTCTCAGTTCTCAGTTCTTGGTTCTCAGTTCTC
>ERZ1685332.138-NODE-138-length-16663-cov-14.297387_pt1 | contig 16663 bp, 16 predicted proteins | sample MGYA00580193_ERZ1685332 | MGnify/ENA primary metagenome ERZ1685332 (study PRJEB41501, sample SAMN08275520) | hot springs metagenome | biome: alkaline hot spring; material: microbial mat | place: Russia: Ush-Beldyr | collected 2015-07 | depth 0.5 m m ...
GCGCCACCTGCTATACCGAGCCCGGCGGAACCGGCTGGCATAGCACGTGGAACTTTCCACGTTGCATTTGCTAACAAGAGAGAGAAAAGGGACGCCCTGACTTTTTCGCTCAGCGTGGTTTGCCTTTACTTAACCCGACTGCTTCAATCAGCTGCTTCGTATGCTCGTTTCCGAGACATGACGACATCGCTGATCTATGAGATGATATGGTACGCTTTCACGTCACCGTAATCATCTCGAAGCGCCGCACCCGGCTCCTAGCGCAACGGTTTTTCTCATCACCGCGCGTATTTGCTGATCTCCCCGAGCAGATCCAAAACCTCTCGTTTCCCTCAGCTTACGACAGCCCTTTGCAGTACTATCGCTTGCCAGGTGCGGGTACGCCGGGTTGTTCAAGTGCTTGCCCTTCGCTGAGTTACTTTGTCAGGGCGGTAAAGATAGTATACTCCACGCCGGATGATTTTACAAGCCCTTAATATGATGCAATTCGATGCAGTTTGCTGTGCAAAGGGTGTGCCCAAAGAATGGTACAATAACAGCGTCGCCACATCGTTTGACCGCATACGAACGCTGCGGTAGACTACAGATGCCATCGAACCCGTGGACGGATTGAAGTCTGGATGTGAACGATGAGTCTGTGAGGTCGCTGATGAGTACGCTGAATGAGAAGACGGCGTTTATTACGGGTGGCGGGCGTGGGATTGGGCGGGCGATTGCGTTGACCTTCGCAGGCGCTGGTGCGGCAGTGGCTGTCGCCGGGCGCAACCGGGAGACGCTCGACGAAGTGTGCGCTATCATCGAGCAGCGCGGCGGGCGCGCTGTTGCCGTTACGTGCGATGTCGCCGATGCCATGCAGGTCTATACCGCCGTCAGTACGGCGCGCGCGGCGCTCGGTCCGTTCGATATTCTGGTGAACAATGCCGGTATCACCTACAGCGCCAAACTGACCGATACAGACGATGCGCTGTGGGAGCGGGTCGTTCAGGTGAATCTCAACGGGGCGTATTATTGTTGCAAGGCGATTGTTCCCGATATGATTGCGCGCGGCGGCGGGAGGATTATTAATGTCGCGTCGATGGCGTCGCTCGTCGGGATGCCCTTCTCGGCAGCCTATAGCGCTGCCAAGCATGGGTTGCTCGGTCTGACGCGCTCGCTGGCGCTTGAGTTGCAACGGTACCATATTACGTCGAATGCTATCTGCCCTGCCTGGGTCGACACCGATATGATGGCGGAAGCGATCAATGCCCTGGCAGCAAAGACCGGTCGCACGCCGGAGGAAGCGCGTGAGGCGTTGCTGTCGCGCGGCGGTCAGCAACGCGCCATGTCGCCGGAGGAAGTCGCCATGACTGCGCTGCGTCTCGCCGGCCCCGATGGCGCCTCAACCAGCGGCGAGACGATTGTACTCCGTTGAGTCCTATGCCTGTATACCTTGTCACTGTTTGCTCACGCCATGATCCTGCTGCGCCGGAGCATCTCTTTCTGCTTGACGGCGATCTCGATGATGCGGCAGTTGCGCGCCTGACGACCGATCTGCTCCACGATCCGGTGGTGCAGGACGCATTCTGGACCCTGATCGATGACCTGGAGAACGCGCCAGCCGCTGGCGCTGATGGAGCGCTCCTGGTCGAAATCGCGTATCGCCCCGGTGTGACCGATAACGAGGCGGAGAGTGTGCGCAGCGGCGCTGCCCGTCTCGGTATCGGCGGACTGTGCACGGTCAAGACGCTGCGCCGCTATCGGGTGGCGCAGCCGGGTGATGAACGCGATCTGTACAATGACCTGATCCAGACGGTGTTGCGCTACCCCGCTGGTTCGGGCGCGGCTGAACGGCGCGTCTGGTATGCGCATCTGCTCCACCCGCCTGCCGATCATGAGCCGTTCGTGGCGCGTGTGCCGATTACGACCGCGTCGGACGATGATCTGCTGCGCATCAGTCAGGAAGGCATACTCTCGCTCGACGTGAGCGAAATGCGCGCGATCCAGGCATATTATCGCAGCGAAGGGCGGGAACCGACCGACGGCGAACTCGAGACGCTGGCGCAGACCTGGAGCGAGCATTGCAGCCATAAGACGTTCAAGGGTCGTATTATCTACACGAGTCTCGTCCCGCCGGATGCCCGTGATGCAGCGTTGCCCGCAGAGGTCTACCCGTCGCTGCACCGGTTGATGCATGACGGCGAGATCGACAGTCTCATCCGCACATTTCTGATGGCAGCCACCTGGCGTGTGCTCGAGCAGCGGAAGGATCGTGATTTTGCGGTGCTCTCGGCGTTCGTCGATAACGCGGGCATTGTGGCGTTCGATGATCATTACGAGGTCTCGTTCAAGGTCGAAACGCACAATCACCCCTCGGCGCTCGAACCATTCGGCGGAGCGAATACCGGCGTCGGCGGCGTGGTGCGCGATGTGCTTGGCGTTTCTGCGCAGCCCATCGCCAATACTGATGTGTTGTGCTTTGGTCCGCTCGATCTGCCATACACCGATCTCAGCCCTGGTGTGTTGCACCCACGGCGCATTGCGACCGGCGTGGTCGCCGGTGTGCGTGACTACGGCAATAAACTTGGCATTCCGACCGTGAATGGCGCAGTGCTCTACGACCGCGGGTATGTGGCGAATCCGCTGGTCTATTGCGGCACCGTCGGTCTGGCGCCGCGTGACGCGCATCCGCGCGCGGTTCGCCCCGGTGATGCCATCGTTGTGATCGGCGGGCGCACCGGACGCGATGGTATTCATGGCGCGACGTTTTCATCGGTTGAGTTGACTCACACCACCGCTGAGGAGGTTGGCAGCGCCGTTCAGATTGGCGACCCGATTACGGAAAAGAAGATGATAGATGTCATCCTTCAGGCGCGCGACCGGAAACTTTACAGCGCAATTACCGACTGCGGCGCCGGAGGATTGTCGTCGGCGGTCGGCGAAATGGGGGCGGAGTGTGGGGCTGAGGTGGAACTGGCGCGTGTACCGTTGAAATATGCCGGTTTGCAACCCTGGGAAATCTGGCTCTCCGAAGCGCAGGAGCGTATGGTGCTGGCAGTGCCGCAGCAGCGCCTGGCAGACCTGCTGGCGCTCTGCGCCGGTGAAGATGTGGAAGCGACTGTCATCGGGCGCTACACCGATACCGGTCGCCTGGTCGTGCGCTACAACGATGTACTGGTCGTCGATCTGGCGATGACGTTCCTCCACGAAGGGCGACCGCAGCGGGTGCTGGAGGCGCACTGGCATGGCGCAGCATACCCTGTGCAGCACCACACCCGTGATGGCGATGAGCGTACCGCTATGGATGCCGCCTCCCTGCTGCTGGCGTTGCTGGCGCATCCGAATATCGCCTCCAAAGAGCCGATCGTGCGCACCTACGACCACGAGGTCGGCGGTCGCACGGTCGTGAAACCGCTCATCGGCGATGGTCCCGGTGACGCTGCTGTGTTGCAACCGCTGCCCTCGTCGATGCGCGGGATTGCTATCGGATGCGGCATCAATTCGCGTTATGGTCGGATTGATCCGTACTGGATGGCGCTGGCGTGCGTCGATGAAGCGTTGCGCAATGTGGTCGCGGTGGGTGCGGATCCGGCGCGTGTTGCCATTCTCGACAATTTCTGCTGGGGCGATCCGCGCCTGCCGGACCGCATGGCCGGGCTGGTGCGCGCTGCGGCTGGATGTTACGACGCGGCAGTGGCATATGGCGCACCGTTCATTTCCGGTAAAGACTCGCTCAATAACGAGTACCGCGATGCCGAAGGACGCCGCACGCCGATCCCGCCAACCCTGCTCATTTCAGCGCTGGCGCTGGTTCCCGACATCCGCCGCGCCGTGACGTCGGATCTCAAGGAAGTGGGCAACGATGTCTATCTGGTTGGAATGACGAAGGCGGAGTTGGGCGGCGCCCACCTGCTTGATGTTTTGTCGCCGGCATCCGTCTCTGCTACGGTATCTGATGGGCAAACGCGATTGCCCAGAGTGGATCTGGCGCAGGCGCCGCTTCTCATGGCAGCGCTGCACCAGGCGATTGCTGCCGGTCTGGTGCGTGCCTGTCACGATCTGAGCGAAGGAGGCCTGGGGGTTGCGGCAGCCGAGATGGCGCTCGCCGGCAATCTTGGGCTGACCCTGGATCTGCGCGCCGTGCCGCGTGAACCCGATGTTGGCGATGATCTGACTCTGCTGTTCAGCGAGTCGCCGACCCGTTTCCTGGTCGAAGTGCGCCCTGCCGACGCCGCTGCATTCGAGGCGATGCTCGCAGGGTATGCGCACGCACGGGTTGGGGTGGTGACAGAGGCGGATGTGCGAATCACGGGGTTGACCGGCAGCGCAATCGCACAGCTTACGCTCTCGGCAATCGCATCGGCGTGGCAGGGTGCGACCGTTGTCTGACGCGGCGATGAAGGAGACAGAGATGCGAAATGGTGATACGCCGCTCATGGGGTCCGATCAGTTTGCCGCGTACATGGAGCGGCGGCTGAGCCTGTACGATGACGTGCTCGAGGTGTGTGAGCGCCAGGGTTCTCGGTTAGTCGTCCATGCCCGCGGTCACGACGTCACCATCAATCTTGACCGATTCTATCACGCCTATGCACACGATCCCGCGCAACTCGACGCCATTGTGCAAACCATTGTCAGTGTGTTGACTCGTGACATCCCGGCGCGTGATCGCAGCGATTTTGCGCTGTTGCGTGAGCGTATTTTTCCGATGCTCAAACCGATCGATCTGCTGGCATTCGTGCGCGAACGCCGCCTGCCAATGCTGGTCTATCGTCCGTTTCTGGCGGATCTCATCATTACCTATGTGGTGGACGAACCACAGAGTGTTGCGTATATCAACGAGCACCATCTCGAACAATGGGGGGTGAGTGATCGCGACATTCACGAAGCGGCGCTGCGTAACCTGCGGCGGCGTACAGATGAGCGCGCGCCGTACACGATGGTTGGCGAGGATGAACAGCAACTCTTTATTTTCAACAGTAATGATGGATACGACGCGACGCGCCTGCTACTGACCGATATTCTGGCAGATTGGGCGAAGCGCGTGTCTGGCCAACTGGTGATTGGCATCCCGAACCGCGATTTTCTGATCGCTCTTGGTGACGCCAACCCCGATATCCTTCGCAGCGTGGCGGCGCAGATCCAGATCGACGCGGATCAGCGCGATCATGGGTTGACCGATCGCCTCTTCACTCTGGTTGGCGATCAGATTCGTGAGTACGAGATGGCTTGATGGAACTTGGCATTCTGTTGTTCACGATTGGCGCATTTGGGGTTGCAGGCGTGCTTGCCTGGCGTGATCGTCATCCTCATTATCTGATCGCCCTGGCATCCGGGCAGCTTGCCACGCTCCTCTCGCCGCTGTGGCAGCGTCTGTACGGGTTCTCCTACGATCCGTCGTTCAGTCCTTTGTTGAGGGTGCTTGACCGTCCGTTGCCGACGACGATCTTTCTGGCGGGATGGACGCTGATGCTGCCGCCGCTGGCGATTTTCTTCCTCTATCAGCGGCGCTGGTGGCTTTCTGGCTATTTCACGGGTGCATTGACGTTTGTGCTCTTTACGTTCTACCACATCCTGATCGAGACCATCGGCGTTCGCGCTGGCTGGTGGCAGTATGCCGATCGCGGCGCGCTGCCGTTCGATATGAGCGCCAACGTGCTTGCCGGTTTGATGAATGGGCTGGTGTCGCTTGGGGGGCTGGCGGTGCTGCTGATCACACGCCACTATGCCTGGCCAATGCTGCTGGCAGTCGTTCTGCCCACGCCGCTCCTGATGAGCGCGTTGGTCCATGGGTTGCTCGGCGCACCACTGTACACGGTGCTCTTGCTCCGCGCCCAGTCGTGGGCTGCGGCGATCGGCATGATCGGCACCCTTGGGCTGCTCCTTTGGGGCGCGCACATTATCGCCAGCGAATTAGGGCGCCGCCCGGTCACAGGCCGCACGACAGCGCTGTGACCACGGCGCCCGGTCATTGGTCGCGCGATGGCGTCCATGTCAATCGCGTTTGCGGCAAATGCCCACGCCGTCGCGCACCGGCACTATGACCGACTCGAGTTGCGGGTGGGTCATGATCGCGCGGTTGAACTCCTGAATGCCGCGCACGATCGGCGCTGCGTCGTCCTCCAGCACCAGCGCGTTGCACAGAACATTATCGGCAATCAACAAACCGCCAGGTCGTAGACGGGAGACGCAAAGGTCGAGCGCGCGCAACGATTCGCGTTCGCCAGTCAGATGGCGGAGAATGTCGAGAAAGATAAGGTCATACGGTCCTTCCGTCCGCTCCAGCGTACTGAACCATTCCCCTTCGATAATAGTGAAATGGTGCTCGTAGCCTGCGTGCGCCACATAGGTGCGCGCCAGCGCGATACGCTCTGGATTGCGCTCGATTGCCGTCAGGCGACCGCCATTCGGCGCAATCGCTCGCAGCAGCCAGATGGCGGCGTACCCGGTCGCCACGCCGATCTCCAACGCCTCGCGCGCGCCGTGCATTTTTGCCAGCAGGTAGAGTAACTGCCCTTCGACCGGTCCCACCAGGGGCCAGCCATGCTCGCGCGCCTGACGCTCCAGTTCCGCCAGCGCCTGCGGTCGCGGCGGCATCAGTTCAGCCAGATAATCCTCGATTGCGATGTTCGTGATATCGTCACGCATACTGCGCCCTCCTTGCACGATGGACGTGTTCTACATTGCCTGTCGATGAGCGCGACAGCGGTCGTCATCGTTGCCCACCGCGAGAACGCGCTGCATGGCAGCATGAAAATTGTACCATACATGCACGAGGAATTGACAGGCGGCGCACGATTACGGTATCATTGCGAACCACACAACGCGCACACGAGGTAAAGCACGTCTCTGCCGCCATCCGCCGGCGTGCGTCTTTCCTCACACAATGGGGTTTTCATGCAACGTGCCTATCATCGCTGGGATAGCCCGGCGCTTGGCAGACCAATGGAACTGCTGGCGTTCGGTCACGCGGGTGCGCCGGTGATCGTGTTTCCGACGTCGCGCGGCCGGTTCTTCGAGTACGAAGACCGCGGCATGGTCGCCACCCTCGGGCGTCACATCGAACAGGGATGGATTCAACTCTACTGCGTCGATAGCGTGGATGCGGAAAGCTGGTACTGCGGCTGGATCCATCCGCGCGATCGGTTGCGTCGTCATGATCAGTATGAACGCTACATTCTCGATGAAGTGCTGCCGTTCATTCACAACCAGAACCCGAACCCTTTCATCATGGTGCATGGGTGTTCATTTGGTGCAACCCACGCCATGCTCTTCGGTCTGCGCCATCCGACGCGCTTCAGCCGCATCCTGGCGTTTTCCGGCTTGATGGATATTCGCTCGTTCATGGATGGCTATCACGACCAGGAGGTGTACTTTCACAACCCGCTTGAGTTCATCAACGGGTTGCACCCCGGAGAGTACGCCAACGCTCTGCGACGGCTGGATATCATTCTGGCGATCGGGCGCGACGACGAGCTGGCGCCGAGCAACGCCGCGCTTTCGGAAGCGCTCTGGAGCAAAGGCATCTGGCACGCCATGCGCTGGTGGGACGGTTGGGCGCACGACTGGCCCTACTGGCAGCAGATGATCCATATTTACATCAATGGCGCAGATTGATTGCCGCGTGTCGAATATGCCCAAGGAGTGACGTGTGACCCTGAAAATCGGCATTCTGGTCGGGCGGGAAAATACCTGGCCCCCCGCCTTCATCGAAGAAGTCAACCGGCGCGACGCAGGCGTCACGGCTGAGTTCGTCAAATTGAGCGGCACGTATATGGCGGAAGAGCCGCGCTATGCGGTCATCGTGGATCGTATCTCGCACGAGGTGCCGTACTACCGGACGTTTCTCAAAACAGCGGCAATCGGCGGAACGCATGTGGTCAACAATCCCTTCTGGTGGAGCGCCGACGAGAAGTTTACCGGCGCTACCATCGCAACGCGCCTTGGCATCGCTCACCCGCGCACCGTTGCGCTGCCGTCACATTCCTACATTCCTGCGATTCATCCGGTCGAGTCGCTGCGCAATCTGGAGCCGCGCATTCCATGGGAACAGCATGTCGAGTATGTTGGCGGCTTCCCTCTCATTCTGAAGCCGCACGCCGGCGGCGGGTTCAAGCAGGTCTACAAAGTGTACGATATGCAGGGGTTGTGGTCGGCGTACAACGAGAGCGGCGTCGAATGCATGATGATGCAGGAGTTCATCCACTGGGATAAGTATGTGCGCTGCCTGGTCATCGGTCGGGAACATGTGTTGGTCATGAAGTTCGACGTGAGTGCGCCGTATCCGCATCGCTACTTCGACGAGCCGGATTACCTGACGTCTGAAGAGCACGAGCGAGTGGTGCGCGACGCGCTGACTCTCTGCCGCGCGCTTGGCTACGATATGAACACGGTCGAGTTCGCTATCAAGGACGGCGTGCCCTATGCGATCGATTTCACCAACCCGGCGCCGGATATGGATTACTGGTCGCTCAAGGAGAAGTTTTTCCGCTGGGCGGTCACAAAGATGGCGGATATGTGCATCGAAAAGGCGCTCTCCGGTCCGGCGACGTTCGATGAGATCCACTGGAGTCGTCTGCTTAACCCGCCCGATGCGGTCGCCGAACCCAAGAAGCGCGCCGCCCGGAAGAAAAAGAACGACACCTGATGGGAGCGCCTATGCTGGAGCACGCAATCGCCGATTATCACGCGCTGCTGGCAGACGAAGAGATCGCGCGCGCAACGTGGGAGGCGTTGACCGAGGGACAGCGTGAGCGCAATCTCTTCTTTGGGAATCGCCCGCTCGCCACGGTCATGCGTCCGCGCTTTCTGACGCAGCAGCAGTACGAACTGTTGCAGCGCGGCGTCGGGTTGGTGGTTGCGGCGCTGCAACGCCTTGGCGATGCGCTGCTGGCGGATGCGACGCTGCGCTCCCGGATTGCGCTGACGCCACAGGAAGAGGCGCTCCTGGCGCGCGATCCCGGCTATCCGCAGCACAGCGCCCATTCGCGTATGGATACGTTCCTCACCCTCGATGGCGCGTCGCTCCAGTTTGTTGAGTACAACGGCGAAAGTCCGGCGGCGATTGCCTACGAAGATGTGCTGTCGGAACTCTTCAGTTCGCTCCCTGCCATGCAACAGTTCGCCCGGCGCTACGCCGTCGCGCCGCTGCCGGCGCGCCACCGGCTGCTCGCCACGCTGCTCGACGCCTGGAACCAGTTCGGCGGCGCGGGATCGCCGCGGATCGCCATTCTCGACTGGAGCGGACTGCCGACGCATTCGGAGTTTGTGCTGTTCCAGCGCTATTTTTATGACCACGGCATCGAGGCAGTGATCTGTACGCCCGACGACCTGGCGTACCGTGAAGGGCGCCTGGTCGCCATGCGCTTTGAGGCGGCTGAACCGACGACGGCGACCGAATTTCCCATCGATCTGGTGTACAAACGGGTGCTGACCAGCGAGCTGCTGGTGCGCTATGGCGATGCGGCGCTCGACCATCCATTGATGCGCGCCTATGCGGACGGTGCGATCTGCCTGGTCAATTCCTTCCGCGCCAAACTGCTGCACAAAAAAGCAATCTTTGCGTTGCTGACCGACGACGCTCTGCACGATCTCTTCACGCCCGAAGAGCGCGCCGCCATTGCGGCGCACGTGCCCTGGACGCGCCTGGTGCGACCTGGGACGACAACGTACCGTGGCGCGTCTGTCGATCTGCTGGCATTTGCGCGCACCGAACGCGAGCGACTGGTGATCAAGCCCAACGACGAGTACGGCGGCAAAGGGGTGGTCATCGGCTGGGAAACGCCGCCGGACGAATGGGAACGCGCGCTTGGCGACGCGCTGCGCTCGCAGTCGATCCTCCAGGAGCGGGTGACTATCGCATATGAGGAGTATCCTGCGATGGTCGATGGCCGGGTGCAGATTGGGCGACGCCTGGTGGACAGCGATCCGTTCGTATTCGGCAGCGACGTGCACGGGTGTTTGTGCCGTCTTTCGACGGTGACGCTGTTGAATGTGACGGCTGGCGGCGGATCGACGACGCCGGTCTTTCTGGTGGGGAGAGGAGCAGTGCCATGACATCCTACAATCCCGCGTCGCCCGATTTTCCGTTCACGATTGGCATTGAAGAAGAGTATCAGGTCGTAGACCCGCAGACGCGCGAACTGCGCTCGTACATCACACAGATCCTCGACCGCGGGCGCATGATCCTGCGGGAGCAGATCAAGCCGGAACTGCACCAGAGCATGGTAGAAGTCGGCACACAGCCGTGTCGCACCGTCCAGGAAGCGCGCGCCGAGGTGGTGCGGCTGCGCGGCACAATCGCCGGTCTTGCCCGCCAGCACGGATTGACGATCATCTCCGCAGGAACTCACCCGATCTCATCATGGATGAGCCAGGAGATCACCCCCTTCGAGCGCTACAAAGGGGTCGTTGAGGAGATGCAGCAACTGGCGCTGCAACTGCTGATCTTCGGCATGCACGTCCACGTTGGCATGCCGGATGATGAGGTCGCCATCGAACTGATGAACGTTGCGCGCTACTTTCTGCCCCACATCCTGGCGCTCTCAACGTCGTCGCCATTCTGGATGGGGCGCAACACCGGCTTCAAGTCGTACCGCTCGGCGCTCTTCTCGAACTTTCCGCGCACCGGCATTCCGCCCAGTTTCCATTCCGCCGCCGAGTTTCAGAACTATGTGCAATTGCTGATCAAGACGAACTGCATCGACGATGCGAAAAAGATCTACTGGGACCTGCGCCCGCACCCGTACTTCGGCACGCTCGAATTCCGCGTCTGCGACGCTGCGACGCGGGTAGACGAGTGCATCGCGCTGGCGGCGCTCATGCAGGCGCTGGTTGTCAAACTGCATGTGATGTTCTCCGAAAACACCACCTTCCGCGTCTACCGGCGCGCCGTCATCATGGAGAACAAGTGGCGCGCGCAGCGCTGGGGGCTGGACGGCAAACTGATCGACTTCGGCAAGCGCGCCGAGGTGGAGGCGAAGGCGCTCATGCACGAACTGGTCGCCTTCGTCGATGAGGTCGTCGATGAACTCGGCAGCCGCCACGAAGTCGAGTACCTGCTCAACGTCGCCGACGGCGGTTCAAGCGCCGACCGGCAACTGGCGGTGTTCCGCGAAACGAACGACCTGCACGCCGTAGTGGACAACCTGATCGTCGAGACGCTGGAGGGGGTGCCGGTGTATCAGGGATGAGACCGTGGAAGGTGGCACGTAGGGGCGCGGCGATGGCGCGCCCAGCGGCGATGCCGCGCCCGGCGGCGATGGCACACCCGGCGGCGCTGCCGCACCCGGCGGCGCTGGCGCGCCCGCGTCCGGGTTGCACGGGGGCAGGTGGCATGTTGTAGGGGCGCGGCGCTGCCGCGCCCGGGGGCGATGGTGCGCCCGGGGGCGATGGTGCGCCCGGCAGCGCTGGCGCGCCCCTACATGCTCCAGCGGATCACCGCCGATGCCCAGGTGATGCCCCCGCCAAACGCCGTGAGGAGCGCATAGTCCCCTTTGCGCAGCCGCTGCTGCTCGACGGCTTCGACGAGCGCGATGGGAACGCTGGCGGCTGAGGTGTTGCCGTAGCGGTCGAGGTTGACGAACACGCGATCCATCGGCGCTTCAAGGCGTTTCGCCGTCGCCTCGATGATGCGCAGGTTCGCCTGATGCGGGATGATCAGCGCAATGTCGTCGATGGAAAGCCCGGCAGACTGAATGGCATCGAGCGAGGAGGCGGCCATTTCACGCACCGCGTGCTTGAAGATTTCGCGCCCGTTCATATAGACATACTGGCGCCCCTGTTCGAGCAGTTCCGGCGTGGCAGGGAGGCGCGTCCCGCCTGCATCGATCGCCATGAGGTCCTCGTGATCGCCATCGGCGCCGAGCACGCACGACAGGAGGCCCGCCGGTTCATCGGAGGGCTGGAGCACCACGGCGCCAGCCCCATCGCCGAACAGCACGCACGTATTGCGGTCGTTCCAGTTGATGAAGTGGGTAAAGATATCGCAGGCGACCAGGAGCAGATTGCGCGCCGCGCCGCTGCGGACCATGCTGGTCGCCACCTGCAAGCCATAGACGAAGCCGCTGCACGCTGCAACCACATCGAAGGCGGCGGCGCGGCGCGCGCCGATGCCAGCCTGAACGGCGCAGGCGGTTGCGGGGAACGGCCGATCCGGCGTACAGGTCGCCAGGATGACCGTATCGATCTGAGCGGCGTCGAGACCGGCGCGCGCGAGGGCAGCGCGCCCTGCGGCGATCGACAGCGCCGAGGTGTGTTCGCCAGGACCTGCGATGCGTCGCTCACGAATACCGGTGCGGGTCTGGATCCACTCGTCCGACGTTTCAACCATCCGCTCAAGATCGGTGTTGGTCAGCACACGTTCAGGAACCGCCATGCCCCAACCCGTGATCGCTGCAAAATGTGCCATACCCGCCTCGATAATACAAAAAGGGTTACTGACACGCCGGGATGGCAGTCAATAACCCCTCACGACGCGCACGTGACGTGTTATTCCTCCCTGGCTTCGCTCTTTGGTTCGACGACCAGGCGACCCCGGTAATATCCGCACGACTTGCAGACATAATGGGCGCGCATCAACTCGCCGCAGCGCGTGCATGGCACGAGCGTCGGCATATCGAGGCGCTGATTGCGGCGGCGGTTGCCGCGCCGATGGCGTGAAACTTTTGTTTTTGGTACAGCACCCATGACCCGTTTACCTTGTTGCTCCCTGTTATTCTGGCTTCAGAAGCGCGCGCAGCGCGGCAAACCGTTCATCGCCGCCGGAACTGCCGCACGAACACTGCTCGACATTCAGATCGGCGCCGCACTCCGGGCAGAGACCACGGCAGTCCGCGCGGCAGAGCGGTTGCATCGGCAGTGCGAGCAGCACATACTCACGCAGCATCTCGCCGACGTCCGCCATGTGCAACTCATCGAGGTAGAATGGATCCTCCTCGTCGGGTTGCGGCAGCGGCGTTCCGGTTGTCACATCGATCCGCGAATGGAACTCGTCGCGGAAGCGCACCTCGACATGCTGCACCGCCGGATTGAGGCAGCGGACGCACTCCATCTCCACGGTTCCGTGGGCATGCACATCGACCAGGACTCCGCTGGCGGTGCGGGTAAATCGCACGTCACCAACCACGCTGCGTATTTCGAGCGCATCGTCGAGGCGCAAGACAGGCTCGGTAAAGGCGTGCCTGCGCGACGCGGCGGTGTACTCGCGGAACAGTTTGGCGACGTTGAAGTGTAAATCAATGATCGGTTTTGAGATGTGCATGATGGCGCTCTCTGCGCTCACAGAGGCTGCATTATAGGTCAGCGGCGTCACGCTGTCAAGAAGGATCATCGACCAGGCGCACGCGGTTGGCGCGACACACCGAGCTCCTGTAGGCCGTTCTGCACGCTGGTAATGACTTTCAACAGGCGCTGTTCGAGTTCTTCGAGCACCTGACGGGCATATTCATCGGCGCCGGCGCGCACAGCGCGCGCCTCGCGCTCCGCCTGCTCCAGCAATCGCGCGCGTTCTGCCTCGATCGCAGCCAGCAATCCCTGTTCTTGCAGCACCTGCTGCACCCGTTCCTGCGCTTCACTGATCAACCGTTCCTGCTCACTGATGATCCGGCGCGCCTGCCGCAATTCTTCCGGGACTGCCACGCGCATGCGATCAATGATGTCGAGCACGCGATCCTCGTCGATCAACAGCCGACCGCTGAACGGCACCCGTTTGCCTTCGGCGATGACATCTTCCAGTTCATCGATCAACTGATCCAGTTCGATGGCTCATCACCTCCTGCCATAGACGCGCTTCAACGCCTCCACTACCGGACCGGGAACCAGCCAGGAAACGTCGCCGCCAAGCGACGCAATTTCGCGCACGGTGCTCGAGCTGAAGAAGGTGTACCGATGACTCGCCATGAACAGAACAATATCGATGTCGGGCGCGAGTGTCTGATTGATCTGCGCCAGTTGAAACTCCGCCTCGAAGTCGCCGACGGCGCGCATGCCGCGCACAATGACCGATGCGCCAACGCTCCGCACATAATCAACCGTCAGCGTCGAGTAGGTGTCGACCCTGACACGCGGGAGATGGCGGGTCGACTCGCGCAAGAGCGCGACTCGTTCTTCGGTGCTGAAGAGCAGTTGCTTGTTAGGGCGATCAAAAACGGCCATAATCACCGTATCGAAGATGCGCGACGCGCGCGCGGCGATGTCCAGATGTCCATTTGTGACCGGATCGAAGCTTCCTGGATAGACGGCAATCGTCACCCCTTCTCTCCTTCACTGGTGCAACGCGGATCCGCAGAACGTTGCGCCGTTCCATCAGCGATCAGTCGGCGGCACGCTGGACTGATGCGTCTCATCGGGGTTGGAGGCAATATCGTGCAGTGCCAGTTCGTAAATCGAGAAACAAGAGTCCCCCAGACGGCGGAATTTACGGCGGCGGAAACGCTGGTAACGATCATTGAGTTCGACACGCGGTGAGTGACCGACGACCAGAATGCCGGTATCGGTCAGCAGATTCGCGTCGTCCACGGCGCAAATCGTCGCTTCAATCGCAGGATCAGCATAGGGCGGGTCCATAATGATTATATCATACTTCACGCTGTGACCGTGAATGCGCAAGAAGCGCTCAACCGGCATATGGAAGACGCGCGCCCGATCCGCCAGCCGGGTGTGTTCCAGGTTTTCGCGGATAATCCGGCACACGTGCGCTTTATGTTCCACGAAATCAGCCCATGACGCGCCGCGGGACAGGCACTCGATCCCCAGCGATCCGGTGCCGGCGTACAGGTCGAGCACACGCCCGCGAATGGGTCCATACCCTTCGATGACGGAAAAAAGCGCCTCTTTGACCCGGTCCAGCATCGGGCGCGTGCCGGATCCCTCCGGCGCTTTCAGGCGATGACCTTTGGCTGTTCCCGTAATGACGCGCATCGTTAACCTGTCACAGTTCTGCGGCAATCGCATCGAGCGCGGCAGCGAACGCCACAATCGTTGCGTCGATGTCGTCCGGCGAATGGACTGCCGACACAAACCCGCTCCGACCGCGCATGAGGTCGATTCCGTGGTTGATCATGCCCAGGCGCAGCAGTTGCACCAGACGCGGATCGCCGCCGCGCTTCAGTTCGTCGGGCGGCGCCGTCGGGTCGAGTTCGCCTGGTGCGAAACCGACCGAACATCCGGCGACAATGTGGAAGATCGAGCCATCGCCGTAGACCGCCCAACCGGTAAGGCGTCGTTTGCGCAATTCGGCGTTCATTCCGGCGATAAGTCGTTCTCCCAGCGCAGCGGCGCGCGCTCCTGGCGCCTCTTCTGCCACAATTGCGAGCATCGCCGCGCCTGCGGCGGCAGAGAGCGGCGCCGCGTTGAAGGTGCCGAAATGCCGGATTTTGTGCATCTGGTTCCATTCCGTATCGCCGAACGCCAGATGCTTCAGAATATCGGCGCGCCCGCCGACTGCGCCGCCGGGCAACCCGCCCGCCAGAATCTTCGCCAGGGTCGTCAGGTCGGCAGTGATGCCCTCGCGTTGCTGCGCGCCGCCCGGCGCTACCCGGAAGCCGGTGACGATCTCATCGCAGATCAGCAACACGCCATACCGCCAGGTCAACTGCCGCAGATCGCGCAGAAAGCCAGGCGGCAGCGGGACGGCGCCATACGATGCGCCGGTCGGTTCGAGGATGACTGCCGCCACATCGGTGCGGCTGTGCAGAATATGCTTGACATAATCGAGATCGGTTGGCGCAACGATCGTGGCGCCGAGCACGCCGTCGTACAACCCGGCAGGAGCGCTGGCATCGTTCGTATCGTGCGCCAGCATATCGTGCCAGCCGTGGTAGTGCCCGACAAAACGAACGACGACCGGTTTGCCAGTAAAGGCGCGCGCCAGGCGCAGCGCCATCATGGTCGCTTCGGTGCCGGAGGCGGTGAAGCGCAGCAGTTCGATGCCAGGAACCAGGCGCTTCACCAGGTGCGCCCATTGCAGGCTGAGTTCGTGTTCGGCGCCGTAGTGCGTGCCGCGCTCCATCTGGCGTTGCACCGCTGCAACGATCGCCGGATGTCCGTGGCCGAGCAACAGCGCGCCGTGCCCCATCCAGTAGTCGATCAGTCTGTTTCCATCCGCGTCCCATTTATAGGCGCCGGCGCAGCGTTCGACATACAGCGGAAACGGTGCGACGTAGCGCCCGTCGTGGGTGACGCCGCTGGGAAACAGCGTCTGCGCCTGGCGGAACAACGCCTGTGATCGCGGATGGCGCTGACTGTACGTTTCGCTGATGGTCATCAGATGCCGTACTCCAGCCGGGTGATGAGCGCTTCGGGCAACTGTACGTCGCGCATCTGGCGCTGCGTCAGCTCGACGTCGTAACGAACGCGGCGGAACGTGATGGTATCGGTGGTTGTATCGAAGATGGCGAAGGCAGCGCGCGGATCCTGATTCCGCGGCTGACCGACGCTGCCCGGATTGATGATATAGCGGAACCCGGTTTCCAATGTCAGCTTCGCGCCATCGTCCGGCGACAACGGTCCTTCGCAGCGTCCTTCGGGCGTCAGGCGGAAGACCAGTGGCACGTGCGAATGGCCGATCACACAGACCTGCTGCTCAAAGCGGCGAAAGTTGTCGAGCGCCTGATAGCGCGTCAGCAAATATTCCCACACCGGTTTGCGCGGGCTGCCGTGCGCTGCCAGAAAGCGCTCGTTGATCGGCTGG
>ERZ1685332.140-NODE-140-length-16581-cov-14.434709_pt1 | contig 16581 bp, 13 predicted proteins | sample MGYA00580193_ERZ1685332 | MGnify/ENA primary metagenome ERZ1685332 (study PRJEB41501, sample SAMN08275520) | hot springs metagenome | biome: alkaline hot spring; material: microbial mat | place: Russia: Ush-Beldyr | collected 2015-07 | depth 0.5 m m ...
GATCCCCTGCCGAAAAACCTACCCCTGTGAGGGGGGCAGGGGGAGGGGTGAGGGCCAGAGTCGGCCCTTCCCCGCCTCTGGGAAAAACTGACCCTAATACCGCAGCAGCGCCCCGATGCCAGCCCGCTCCAGTACCGGATGATGGTCCACCACCTCTATCTCCCCTCCGTCCTCCACCACTTTGGTGACCACCGCCTCGGCGGCGTCGGGGATTTCGGCAAACGTGCCGCCACAGAAGGGGCAGGCGCCCGGATTCTGCGCCGTCAGGTAGCCGCAGGAGGTACAACGGTAGCCGGGAGCGTGGAAATCCCGCAGGACAACCAGGGTGCGGATGCGGCCCTCGTGGGCGGCGCTGAGGGTCTCGTCCAGCCCCACGACGCCGTCCTTCCCCTTCGCCGCCGCCGTGACCACCGTCTCCACCATCGCGGCCTCCCGCTCTTTCTCCACCCGGCGGAGAATCTGGAGGGAGCGCTCCCGCAGCGCGCGGTCCGTATCCCCTGGATCCACGCTCATGGTGCCCACCACGACTTCCTGCAGGGCCTTCGGCAGGAGGTCGCGGAATTGGGAGACCGTGGGTTCGGCACCGGCCAGGATGAGCCGTCGGGGGTTGTGCTGGCGCCAGAACTGCTCCACGACCCGCGCGGCCTGGCGGAGGTTGCGCATCGCCACCTCTTCCATATGACGACTGCCGGAGGGCGCCCCGCCCCGGCGCTCCGCCCCGCCGGAGGAGCCCCGGCCCCGCTTCAGTTTCTTGACTTCCTCCCCTTCAAAAACCTCCTCGTGAATCGGTTCGCCCAGATGGAAAAGCAGTACCCTGACCCCCTCCCGGTTCACCACCGCCACCGCGTAGCGCTCGTAGGTATCCAGCAGGGCCGCCAGGGGGGAGATGTAGGGCCGACGGGCGACGGTCACCCCAGAGGCCACCGGCAGGGGCAGAATGTAGACGCGCCAGAAATCCGCTGCCGCGCCGGAGAAGACCGCCACCCCCCGGCCCGACCAGTCGTATTCGTGCTCAAAATACCGCTGTACAGCCTGGATGTCCTCCGGTGCCGCCTGGCCCTCCGCCTGCTTCAGCATATTCCGCAGGGAAAGCAGATATTCCTCGCTGGTATGCCGGGTCGGGTCCACATCCAGATAGACGCTCAGGATGGAGCTGCCGGCCTGAAATTGGGCCAGATTTCGCAGTTCGGTTCTGTCTATCATTGGAGTCCTCCCATTTAGGTTGGGGTAGGTGGAAAGCATCCCCTCCGGGTGAGGGGAAAGCCGTTGCGGATCGGAATCCTTCTTGGTCTCCGCGCTCTGCGCGTCCACCGCAGGGAAGAGTCAGCGCGGGCGCTCCCCCAGCCGGACGGAGATGTCCATCTGCTTCCCGTCCCGCACAATGGTCAGAGTGACCACCTGGCCCACCTCGGTCTCCCGGACCAGGTAGGCGATGAGGCTGTTGAAGTCCTCTATCGGATGGCCGTCAATGGCGATGATGATGTCGCCGCCCACGCGGATCGTCGTCCCCAGCGCGCGGACGGTCTGGGTGCTGCCACGCAGGCCGGCCCGATCTGCCGGAGTGCCCGGCTCCACCGAGGCGATCAGGACGCCGTAGTGAACGGGCAGATCCAGCACCGAGGCCAGTTGGGCCAGGGTGAAGCGGTTATCGGAGACGATGCCCAGGTAGGGGTAGCGGTATGTCCCTTCGGCGATGAGGCGGGGGACGATGCGCTTGACGGTGTTCACGGGCACGGCGAAGCCGACGCCCATATTCCCCCCAGTGGTGGTGCGGATGGCGGTATTCACCCCCACCACCCGGCCCTGTGAATCCAGCAGGGGGCCGCCAGAGTTGCCGGGGTTGATGGGGGCGTCGGTCTGGATGATTTCGGGGTTGGAGAAGGAGCCGCCAGCAGCCGTGGTGACGGTGGGCAGCACCCGCCCCAGCGCGCTGACCACCCCCACTGTCATTGTCCCCTGGAGGCCGAAGGGGTTGCCGATGGCAATTACCCGCTGTCCCACCTGCAGCGTGTCCGAGTCCCCCATTTCCAGCGGGACCGCGCCCGGCGGGAGGTCCTCCACCAGCAGGACCGCCAGGTCGGAGAAGGGGTCGGTGCCCAGCACTTTTGCCTCCCGCAGGCTCCCGTCGCTGAAGGTGACCCAGATAGTATCGGCCCCTTCCACGACGTGGTGGTTGGTGACGATGTGCCCCTCAGTGTCTATGAGAAAGCCGGAGCCGCTCCCGAAGATGCTGGCCTCGTCGCCTGTCCCCGCCGCAACGTCAATGTTGACGACGCCCGGGTTGACCCGCGCGTAGAGGTTGACCAGCAGGAGGTCTTCGGCGGTCGCTTCGGCGACTATGGCCTCCGGCAGCGGGGTAGGTGTGGCGACGACGACCACCGTCTCCGGCGCGCGGGCCGGGGTATTCTCCAGCGACGGGAGCGTCAGCGTGGGCAGGGGAAACGCGCAGGCTAGAGCCGCTAGAAGCAGGAGGCTCACTCCCAGCCAGAGGCGCAGGAGGCGGGGCATACGTCGCATATCGCACGTCGCACGTCGCAGAACGCGGGTTACAGGGTGCATATTTTCACCTTTGGCCTGTATTTGCGGAGGGAGACGGCTTCTATAGCGGTGTCGCCGGTAACATTACCATAGGATTGTGAAGATAGGGCGAAGACAATTTGAAGGTTTGGTGAAAGAGTCTCCCCAACGAACCCTGGCAGACTGTATGGTAGCGGGGGTTCTTTCCGTCACAATCAGTTGAGCGACCGGGACAGCCCGAAGTTTCAGCCGGGAGAGGTTCAACCGGCTGAAGGCGTCCTCCATTTCAATTCCGATCAGATGATTCGCTGCGTCAAAATCCAGGACAACACCCGGGGCGATTTCCTCCGACTCGGCGCTGGCCCCGTTGGTCCATCGGACATCCAGCATGTCCGTTTCCGGAAAGTACTCAAAAATCATCGCTTCCCGGCAAGCGGTTTACCTCTGGGCGCCCCGGTGCAGGCGGGCCAGTTCCTCAAAGAGTTCCCGCTCCCGCGGGCTCAGCCGCTGAGGGACCTGGACCTGAACGACGACGTAGAGGTCGCCCCGACGTTCGGCGTTTCCCGGTTTCGGCATCCCCTTCCCGCGCAGGCGAAACTTGGTCCCGCTGCTGGTGCCGGGCGGGATTTTCAGCATCACGGTCCCGTCCAGCGTCTCCACGGATACCTCGCCGCCCAGGACCGCGGTGTAGAGGTCCACGGGGAGGTCCTGCCAGAGGTCGTTCCCCTCCACTCGGAAGAGGGGGTGGGGCTGGACGGTGACCGTCAGATAGAGGTCGCCTGGGGGGCCACCGAAGAGGCCGGGCTGGCCCAGCCCGGCGAAGCGGATGCGGGAGCCGGTGCGGGCCCCGGGCGGGATTTTGACCGTGACGACGCGCCTGTCGGCCCGCTCCACCTGGCGGGTGGTGCCGCGGAAGGCCTCCTCCAGCGTGATCTCCACCGGCATCTCCACATCCTGGCCCTTCGGGGTGGCGGTGCGGCGGGTGCCGGTGCGCGGCCGGGCGCGCGGCGCGCCGAAGAGAAACTCAAAGAGGTCCCCCAGGCCGCCTGCCTGCCCGAAGAGTTCGTCCAGGTCCACGTACTGGACGTGCGGCCCGGCCTGCCCGAACCACTGACGGGCAAAGTCCTCAAACCCGCCGGGGCCACCGCGCGCCTGCCAGCGGCTCCAATCGGCGCCGAACTGGTCGTAACGGCGGCGCTTCTCCGGGTCGGAGAGGACCTCATAGGCCTCGTTGATCTCCTTGAAGCGCTCCTCCGCGGCCTTATCGCCCGGATTCATATCCGGATGATACTGCCGGGCCAGTTTGCGGTAGGCCTTCTTGATTTCATCCTGCGTCGCGTTGTGGTCAACGCCGAGAATTTTGTAGTAATCTCTGTATTCCATATCCGTATTGCGGACGCCGTTGCGGGGTTTACGCCCTCAGCCGGAAGCCCAGCCGTCGCTCCAGGCCGCCGACTGCCCTCAGGACGGGGCCCGGGGGGACGAAGCGGACGCCGAAAATCTGCCAGCGGATGAATTCCACAATGACCCCGGCCTCCCCGACGGTGTCCATATAGGCAAAGTCAGTCCGCAGGGGGCCCAGGCCCAGCCGCCCCCGCACCCAGATGGGATATCCGGCCTGGGCCAGCTGCTCCGCCCAACGGTCCACGTCCTCCACGAAAAAGCCGATGTGGTGGAGGACGGGGCGCCCCTCGGGGTCCACGCTCCCGGTGTAGAAGTCGGAGCCCTCCAGCGGCTCCAGCAGTTCCAGTTCCACGCCCCGATAGCGGGCCAGGGCCATCTTTCCCCCCACCTTTCGCTCCTGACCGCGCTCCCGCCAGAGCCGCGGGGCGCCGACGGCGATGAAAAAGGGGCCGATGTTCCGCTGGGCCAGCGCATCGGCCGCGTTTTCCACATCCGGCACCACCAGGCCCAACTGGTGGACCTCCGGCAATCCCCATCGTTCCCGAAAGGGGCGGGCCAAATTCCCGACGGCGGATCCGAAATCCGGCGCACGAAGTAACTCTTCCAGGAACATCTATCACCCCTTCTTTAATTTTATGCCCGGATAGGGGGTTTGTCAAGGCCGGGTGCTGAAGTTCGGACGCCCACTCGGGACAGGGACTCGCGAATAAGGGCATAGAGCGTGCCAGTCACCTCTAAAGTACTGATGCCCAACCTCATCGGGTGTCTCTTTTGCGCCCCACGGGCTTCACAGTATAATCGTTGCGGGAGGCGCGCACTTTTGGGACGACCGTGATCCGATGAGGCGGAGGATGATATGGCTCAATATCTGCTCGGTCTGGATGCCGGCAGCGGCTCCGTACGGGCCCTACTGGTGGATAGGGAGAGTAGGCGAACGACGGTTGCCGTCTGCCGATGGGAACATCCGCCCACCGCCGAGGGTGGCTGGGCGTATGATTTTGACACGGATCGCAACTGGGTCCTCCTGGCGGAGGCGGTCCGGGAGGCGCTGGCGCGTGCCGGCGCCGCGCCCGCCGACGTCGCCGGAATCGCTGCCGCCTCTATGCGCCACAGTCTGGTGCTGGTGCGGGGTGGAGGGGTTCTCTTCGCCGTCCCCAACCGGGATGCGCGCGCGGCCGCTGAAGGGATGGAGATGGCCGCCGGGCCAGGCGCGCGCATCTGCGGCCGCACCGGCTGCTGGCCCGCACCGATGTTTCTGGCCCCGCGCCTGGCCTGGCTGGCCCGGCACCACCCGGAGTGGCTGGAGGACGCGGTGGCGCTCACCGTCGGCGACTGGATCGCCTACCGCCTCTGCGGCAAGGTCGCGACCGATCCCTCCCACGCTGGGGAGAGCATGCTCTTTGACGTCGTCCGCCGGGAGTGGATGACGAACTGGCTGGCGGAACTGGGGCTTCCGGCGTCGCTCCTGCCGCCCGTCCGCCCGGCGGGGACGCTCCTGGGCCACCTCATCCCCTCCGCCGCCGCCGACCTGGGGCTGGCGTCGGGGATTCCGGTGGCCGTTGGGGGGGCGGATACCCAGTGTGCGCTCCTGGCCATAGGTGCCGTGGGGCCGGGCGACGTGGGCATCGTCGCCGGGACGACGGGGCCCGTCCAGGGCGTTGCCGATAGCCCCGTGCTGGACCCGGAGGGCCGCCTTTGGACCCGGCCACATCTGATGCCCGACCGCTGGGTCGTGGAGAGCAACGGCGGCCCGCTGGGGGACGCGCTGGACTGGCTGGCGGAGCTGCTCTTTCCGGATTCGCCCCGCCCGGCGGCCCGGCTGATCGGGGAGGCCGCCAAGGCCCGGCCCGGCGCTGGCGGCCTCCTCTCCACTTTCGGCGGGCAGGTCTTCAACGCCCGCGCGCTGGCGTTCCCTGTCGGCAGCCTCACCCTCTCCTCTTTCCTGGGTGGCGACGGCTCCTCCCGCCGGGCCGACCTCTGTCGCGCCGTCCTGGAGGGGCTGGCCTTTGTCCTGCGGGCCAACGCGGAGCAGGTCGCGGCGGTTGTAGCGCAGGCTGTTAGCCTGCCGCAGGCCGACAGCCCCCGCTACGGGATGACCGGGGGCCTCAACCGCAGCCCCTTCTGGGCCCAATTGGTCGCCGACGTCCTGGGGGCACCCGTCCGGGTCTCCGAAATCCCGGAGGGGACGGCTCTGGGCGCGGCCATCTGCGCCGGGGTCGGCGCCGGACTCTTCGCCGATCTCGCGGAGGGAGCGGAGCATTTGGCCCGTGTCCGCACCGTCCACCCGAACGAGGAGAACGCCCGGGCATACGAGAGCCTCTATGTGGAATGGCAGGACCTGCGGGCGACCCTGGCAGAAGGTCACGACCGGGCCGCCGCCCGGATGCTGGAGTACGCCAGCGCAGGGGCCGCCCGGCCCATTCCGATCGCCTTCCGCCCGAAGATTCTGGTCACCGCGCAGATGGACGAGGGGAGTCTGGCCGAACTGCGCCGTTTGGGAGAAGTAGCGTACGCCAGTTATCGGGAAGGGCTGCGGATTCTGACCGGCGATGAGCTGGTGGAAGCCCTGCAGGGGGTCCACGTCTTCATCACCGAGGTGGACATCGTGGACCTGGAGGCGCTGCGGCAGTTGCCCGACCTGCGGGTTGTTGCCTCCTGCCGGGGGCAAGTGGTGAATGTGGACGTGGAGGCCTGCAGTGCGTTGGGGGTTCCTGTCCTCAACACGCCGGGCCGCAATGCCGATGCCGTCGCCGACCTGACGGTGGCCTTTATGCTGGCGCTGGCGCGCCAATTGGTCCCCGCCAATGAATTCCTGCGTCGGCCGGGCGGCGAAGCTGAAGATATGGGCCGTATGGGGCAGGCGTACCAGACCTTCTTGGGTCGGGAACTCTGGGGGAAGACGGTGGGATTGGTCGGACTGGGCGCCGTCGGGCGGAGGGTCGCCCGGCGGTTGATCCCCTTCGGGGTCCGGCTGCTGGCCTACGACCCGCACGTCTGCCCGGAGGAGGCCGCGCGGTACGACGCAGAACTGGTCTCCCTGGAGGACTTGCTGGCCCAGAGCGACTTTGTCAGCCTGCATGCGCCGGTCACCGCCGAGACGCGTGGGCTCATCGGGCGGGAGGCGCTGGCCCGGATGAAGCGGGGGGCGTTTCTGGTCAACACCGCCCGCGCTGCGCTGGTGGACGAGGAGGGGCTGGTGGAGGCGCTGCGGAGCGGCCATTTGGCGGGGGCGGCGGTGGATGTCTTCTCTGTGGAGCCGCCTGCCTCGGACCATCCGCTGCTCCCATTCCCCAACGTCATCGCCACGCCGCACATCGGAGGGAACACGGAGGAGGTGGCCGCTCACCAGGGCCGCATGATTGTGGAGGACCTGCGGCGGATGCTGGCGGGGGAGCGGCCGCGCCATGTCCTGAACCCGCAGACCCTGGAAGGCTTCTCCTGGACGGGCCCGCGCCGGGAATTGGACGAGCGGGTACTGGAGAGCATAGCGGATCGCCCTGGACCAGCGATTGTGGACTTGCAGATGGCACGGCGCACGGAGCAGGTCGCAGGACGCAGGGAGCAGGTCGCAGGGAGCACGGAACACGCAATACGCAATACAGTTGAAGAACTCTTGCGCCGGTTCTGCGAGAAGGCCGTCGCCGATCCGGCGCTGCGGGCCTTCGCCGCGAAACGGCGGGTTATGACCCACTACACAATAACCGACCTGGGGCTGGAGTTCTACATCGGCTTCCAGGACGGGGAGGTGATGGCGGGATTGGGTCCGTCGCCCACACCGGCAGAGGTCCGCATGAAGGCGACGGCGCCGGTGCTGGACGACATCCTGACAGGCCGCATCAGCGGGCAGAAGGCGGCGATGAGCGGCAAACTCTCCTTCAGCGGGGACGTCCGGATTGCGATGGGCGTCCAGCGGGTCCAGGGTGACCTGATCCGCCTCTACACGGCGGCGCGGGAGGAGGTCGGCGGGGTGGACTTTTCCGCCCTGGCGGCCGCGCCAGCCCCGACGGTGGCCCGGCCCGCGGCGCCTGCGCTTATACCGACGGGAGAGGACCCGCGCGTGGAGATGGTCCGGGCGATCAACGAACTTTATCAGTTAGGGCTCATCACCGCCACTGGCGGGAATGTGAGCGTCCGGATGGAGGGCCGGGAGGAGTGTTGGATCACCCCCAGTCAACTCTATAAGGGCGACCTGCGGCCCGAACTGATGGTGCGGATAGACCTGGCGGGGAACGTCCTGGACGAGGGCGTCCCGGCGCCGTCGTCCGAGTGGCCGATGCACACCGCCATCTACCGGGCGCGCCCGGAGGTGCGGGCAGTGGTCCATGCCCACGCGCCCTACGCGACGATTCTGGCCTTAAGCGGGCTCCCCTTCCTGCCCATCACCACCGAGGCTGCCTTCCTGCGGGAGGTGCCGGTGGTCCCGTTCATCATGCCGGGGACGAAGGAACTGGCAGAGGCCGTGGTGAGGGCAATGGGCCGGAACCCCGTCTGCCTGCTCCAAAACCACGGGGTGGTGGTAGCAGCGACGAGCCTGCGGCGGGCGTGCAACATCCTGGAGGTGGTGGAGCGGACGGCCCAACTGGTCTGGGGCTGCTACGCGGTGGGGAAGAAGCCGCCGACGCTGCCGAAGGATGTGGTGCGGACCCTGCGGGAGGTGGGGGAGATGATGGGGTGAGGCGGGAAACGTGAAGAGTGAAACGGGACTCAGGGACGGGTCCCCCGGACGAGTAGGACGGCGTCGGGGCCCACTGGCTGCCACTCGGCGTGGAGGGAAAATCCGGCATCCCGCCAGGCCGAGAAGGGGTCTCCGGGCGGGAACCGGTCCTGCCCGGTGATGCGGTAGAGGAGACGGAGGGCCCGGGCCAGGAAATCTCGTCCGCCGGGAACGGCGACGGGCACCACAACGACCACTCCCTCCGAAGTGAGCACGCGCGCGGCCTCCTGCGCGGTGGCGGGGTCCAGGATGAACTCTGTGGGGAAGGTGGAGACGACGGCCCGGAAGATGCCGTCGGGGAAGGGAAGGCACTGGGCCCGCGCCCGCACCAGTCGGGGGGAGAGGCCGGCCCGGCGGAGGCGACGACGGGCCAGCGCGCCCATCTGCGGGGAGAGGTCCAGGCCCACCGGTCGGAGTCCCTGGCAGGCCATCCGCAGGAGGAGATGGCCCGGGCCATGGGCCAGTTCCAGCACGGGCCCGCCGGGGATCAAGGGGAGGGCCGCCGCGCCCCATGCCTTCCACTTCCCCCGAGAGACCACCCAGGCGATGGCATCATACGTCCAGGCAAAGGAGCCGTAGAGCAGATGGAAAAATAGGCGCAGCGCGCATATCGCGTATCGCATATCGCATATCGCGTATCGCATATCGCTGATCGCTGAACGCCCATTGCTGATCAAGAGGGCGCCCTGATGGCTTGCTGCCGATTGCCAGCAGTTACGCCAAAAAATATATAAGGAAACGTGCCCGACACTTCGGGAAGCGCCGAGCACGTTCCTTTTTTTCCGGAGCAATCCATCTGGTTGCTCCCAAATTCCCAGGAACTCAGAATCTTTCTGTGCCTTTCACGTTTGTCAGAGTGTTGGCGGGAAAACGAATTCGCCGGGCAGAGGACTCTCCTCTCCTCCCTCCTTGAACCAAACGCCCAATTCCAGAGAGATGCGTTGGAAGAAACTCTCCGGGGGGAGTTGCCCAACTCCGTATTCCATATTGACTACCCGCGCCCGCAGGATCAGAGTGGTTGTCTCCAGGATGACATCGGCGCCCGGCTTGGCCAGGACAATTTCCCCTTTCGCCGCCAATTTGGCCTGCAGTACCGGGTCCCGGTAGGCAAACCCGCTGGCCAGGACTTTGGTCACGGTGCGGATGTCGCTTTTATCAAACATCCACACCTCCAGCGCGGTCACTTTCTTCGGGTCGCCCACACCGATGGCCTCCGAAATGCCCACCCCGCACTCCCCCAGGAAATCCGCGCCCCGTTCAATACTGAACGAGGGGTCATAATGGTCGTCGCCCAGGACATAGGTGGTGTGGAACTGGAGGGCTGGAGGGGCCTCCTCCTCCCAACGGGTCGGCTCCACCCGCCGGTAGGCGGCGGCCCGTTCGGAGACGGGGCGGGCCCGGGGGCGGCGGAGGCGGGAAAGGACGACGTACAGGAGCACTGCCAGCGCAGCTGTCAGCAACCCGATGCCGCAAATCTGTAAGAGGGGGCGAGCCCACTGCAGGGCGGTGGGGCCGGACGGCGTAGGGGCTGGCGCTTCTTTCAGGGCCTGGGCCAGTGCCTGAAGGTTCTGCCCATCTGCCCCGCCGCGCCGTTGCGCCAGGTCCTCCAGCACGGCAACCGGCTCTTTCTTCCAATACGCCAGGCCCAGCCGGGTCTGAGCCTGTTGAAGGTCTCGGTTCTGGGCGTATTCCCGGGCAACCCACGCCAGGTAATCATCCCGGAAGTCCTGGCGGAGCATAGCCGGCGTGGCGTTATAGTAGGACGTGGGCCAGATGACCCAGGCAAAGAGGAGACCCACTGCCAGGCCGAGAACGGCACCGATCGCAAAGGCCAGGGTCGTTTTACGGGTATTATAGAGGTTCAGTAGTTTGTTGAGCATGGGCTCCCCCTTCTCAGGGCCAGGTTTTCCTGCCCGCCATCGGGTGGCAGGAAAGTGGCTTATAAAAACTTCACTTTCCATAGATTACCATACAATTCAATTAAAGGCAAGTGGGCAGGCCCTCAGATAGAGTTTCCCCCGCACACGGGACAGCCTGGCTGAGGTGCGAAGGCCACCTCGTCAAAAGTCCCCCTCCAGCCATCCCATACCAGCAATCGGCCAATCAGCGGGTGGCCAATATTCAGGAGGACCTTGACCGCCTCCACTGCCTCCAGCGCTCCAAAAGTCCCGGCGACACCGCCCAGAATGCCGACCTCCCGGGCTGTCGGCACTCTCTCCAGGCGGACGGATGGGGGAAAGAGGCAGCGATAGCATGGCCCCTGCCCCGGCATCACGACCGACATCTGCCCTTCCCATGCCAGCACCGATGCCCAGACCAGAGGCGTGCCTGTCTCCACACAGGCAGCGTTGACCAGAAATTTGGTCTCAAAGTTATCCGAGCACTCCACCACCAGATCATAAGCTGCTGCGAGTTCGGCAGCCCGTTGGGGCGTCAAACGCTCCGCGTAAGGGACCACCTTCAGGGCCGGATTCAGGGTTGTCAACCGCCGTGCCGCCGATTCCGTTTTGAGCTGGCCCAGATCGGCAGTGGTGTGGAGGATTTGCCGGTTGAGGTTGGAGAGAGAGACGGTGTCGGAATCCACAATGCCCAGGATGCCGACGCCCGCCGCTGCCAGATAGAGAGCAGCAGGTGATCCCAACCCTCCCACGCCGACAACCAGCACCCGCGCCGCTTTCAGGCGCTCCTGTCCGGCCTCCCCGATTCCTTCTAGGACCAGTTGCCGCGCGAACCTCTCTCGCTCTTCCTTGCTCAGCATCCTGCCTCCTTCACCGATGAATACAGGCGAGCCTCTCGTCCCATATCACTGGTCGGGTTGCCCTCTTCAGCATCCGATCTGAACTTCAGGAAAGAGAGCGGGCTTTCACGGTAGTGGCCTTTGGCCACTATCGCAAAACCCCACGGGTATTTGTTTACCGGGGGACCTCCCCTTCCCTCGGCCCCCCTCCCCTCTCCTCACAAGTGTAGGTTTTTTTCAGGAAGTAGGATTGCGGGCTCATTCCTCACCCCTCCCCCGGCCCCTCCCCTCTCCTGGCTGAAGGCCAGACGAGGGGAGGAAGAGGGGTTTTGCGGCGGCCTTCGGCCGCCGCAAAACCCCTGTATGTACCCCTCCCTCTCCCGCCGCCAGCGGCGAGCGGGAGAGGGAGGGGGAAGGGGGTGGGTGAGGGCCCAGGCCCCTCGGGCCTCGCCCCGTGGGGCCTCGGCCCGAAGGGGCTTCCTCGCCCTGGGGGGCAAAGATGGCGGCTGATCCCCTGCCGAAAAACCTACCCCTGTGAGGAAGGAGGGCCAGGGGGGATGAGGGGGGTCAAATCTCCTGGCAGGCTATGGCCAGAATCTTGGGTTAAGCCGCAAACCGCCTGCGCCACGGGTAGCGCACCGCCAGGTCTGCTAACGCCGCCGGCTCCCATTCCAGCCAGTGCGGTTGTCGTACTAAGGTTTAACAACTCCAAAAGAGAAGTAGACAGAGCACTATGTTCCAAAAAGTTTTAGTCGCCAACCGGGGAGAAATCGCCGTCCGGGTGCTGCGGACGTGCCGGGAACTGGGGCTGGAGACCGTCGCTGTCTACTCCGAGGCGGACCGGGACTCCCTGCACGTCCGCTATGCCGATGAGGCGTACTGCATCGGTCCGCCGCCCACACGGGAGAGTTACCTGCGCGCCGACCGCATCATAGAGGTCGCGCGGGAGGCGGGGGCCCAGGCCATTCATCCCGGCTACGGTTTTCTGGCCGAATCGGCGGCCTTCGCCCGTGCCTGTGCGGAGGCCGGGCTGATCTTCATCGGCCCCCCGCCGGAGGTGCTGGAACTGATGGGGGATAAGGTCGCCGCGCGGCGGATGGCCCAACGGCTGGGCATCCCTGTCCTCCCGGGGACAGAGCACGCGCTGGAGGACGGGGAGTTGTTGAAGGCCGCCGACCACATCGGGTATCCGGTGGTCCTCAAAGCGGCCGCCGGCGGGGGCGGCATCGGCATCCGGGCCGTCCGGTCGCGGGAAGAACTGGAGGCCGCCATTCCTCTGGCTCGCCGGGAAGCGAAGGCCGCCTTCGGCGACGACGCTCTCTACTTGGAGCGTCAGGTCGATCGGGCCCGCCACATCGAGGTCCAGATTCTCGCCGACTCTCGCGGCCATGTGATTCATCTGGGGGAACGGGAGTGCTCTATCCAGCGGCGACACCAGAAACTGGTGGAGGAGGCTCCCTCTCGCGCGGTGACGCCGGACCTGCGCCAACGGATTTGCCGGACCGCCGTCCGCCTGATGGGGGCCGTCCGCTACGTGGGCGCCGGGACGGTGGAATTCCTGTTGGACCCGAAGGGACAATTCTACTTCATTGAAGTCAACCCCCGATTGCAGGTGGAGCATACCGTCACCGAAGCCGTTACCGGGGTGGATATTGTCAAGGCGCAATTGCGGATCGCCGCCGGACGGGAACTCCCGTACCGGCAGTGGGAGGTCAGGCCGCGCAGTTGGGCACTGGAGTGCCGCATCCTGGCCGAGGACCCGGCCCGGAATTTTGCCCCCGCCGTCGGGCGCATCCTCCGACTGCGGGAGCCGGGCGGGCCCGGTATTCGGGTGGATAGCGGCATCTGTGAGGGGATGACGGTCACCCCTTACTACGACTCCCTGCTGGCCAAACTGATTGCCTGGGGTGAGACACGCGGTGTAGCCATTGTCCGCATGCGCCGGGCGCTGGACGAGTACCAGATTCTGGGTGTGACCACCAACCTGGACCTGCACCGGGCGCTGATGAACAGCCCCCGCTTTTTCGGGGGACAGGTCCACACCCGCTTCCTGGAAGAGGAGAAACTGACCCCGCCCCCGCCGGAGGATGAGGAAGTCCTGGCCGCGGCGCTGACGGCCGTTCTGACGGACTGGCGCCGTCGGGCCGGAAGCCGGAAGGAGGAGACCGCCAGCCGCTGGCGCCTACTGGGACGGTGGGAGCAACTGGCGTAAGGTGGGGAACCGGAGGGCAGGGGGTACAGAAAACGGCATATGCCATCCAGCATACGCAGATGAAATACCGCGTTGAAGTAGAAGGACGCTGCTTTCAGATAGAGGTCCGGCCCGATGGGACGGTTTGGGTGGACGGACACCCTGTACAAGTGAATTTAGACGGGTTAGATGGGCCGTTTCTCTCCTTGCTGCTTGGACAGCGCTCTTACGAGGCGGTAGTAGAGGAGGAAACGGGCGAGGCGTACCGGGTCGTCGTAGCCGGGCGGGCCTACCGGACGGTGGTGGAGGGACCTCACAAGGCCCCGGCGGCAACAGCTGGTGCGGGCCCCCTTGCGGCAGGCTCCTGCGAAGTCCGGGTCCCCCTGCCGGGGCTCCTGGTGGAGGTGCGCGTCTCCGAGGGGCAGAGCGTGAAAGCGGGAACGGTCGTGGCAGTCGTAGAGTCTATGAAAATGCAAATGGAACTGCGGGCCCCGCGTGACGGCATCGTCCGTTCCCTCCCCGCAACACCCGGTCGGGAGGTCCAGCAGGGAGAGATACTGGTTGTCATTGAATAATGGGCCTCACCACCTTCCCGCCACTGGCGCCCCACAGGCCGGACATCCCCCCTCCCGCAGACGGTTTTCAACCCGCCCCAATCCCCGGCGGCGAACCACCACCTCCCCACAGGACAGACAATACGTGTTCTCCGCCGGATGGCCGAGGACGTTGCCAATATAGACGTAGTGCAGCCCGGCCGCCAGCGCATCGCGGTGAGCCCGCTCCAGTACCTCCACCGGGGTCGGTGGAGCAGTGAAGCGATAGGCCGGATAGTAACGGGTCAGGTGCCAAGGGGTATCCGGCCCCAGTTCCTCGGCGATGCGGGTGGCGATTTCCACCAGGACCTCGCGCTCATCGTTGACGCCGGGGATAACCAGCGTCGTCACCTCCACCCAGACCCCCAGTTCCCGCGCCCGCCGCAGGTTGCGCCAGACCACCTCCACTTCCGCCCCGCAGTACTTCTGCACCGCGTGGGCGTCCCCCTTGACGTCCACGTTCATCCCATCCAGCCCGGCTTCCACCAGAAGTTCCAGCGCCTCGTCGGTCATATACCCGTTGGTGACGAAGGTGTTGTACAATCCGGCTTGACGGGCCAGTCGGAACACGTCCAGCGCCCACTCCAGGCTGAGCGTCGGTTCGTTGAAACTGATAGAGGTCCCCCGACAATCGCACCGGATCGCCTCCTCCACGAAAACCTCCGGCGGATAGAACTTCCCTCCATCGGGCGGACGCTTGGAGATTTCCCAGTTCTGGCACCAGGGACAGGCGAAATTGCAGGACCAGGAGCCGGAGGTGAGGGCCACTGTGCCGGGGTAAAAGTGGTAGAGGGGCTTTTTCTCTATCGGGTTGGCCGAAAGGGAGGAGACGACGCCGTAGATGAGGGTGACCAGCGTGCCGTCCTGGTTCCGACGGGTGCCGCACCAGCCGGTCTCGCCGGGGCGGAGCACGCAACGCCGCTCACAGGTCCAGCAGCGCACCCGCCCAGCGGCAGGGTCACCGACAGGCTCCTGCAACAAAGCAGGACGGACGGAAAGGGCTTGGTCGTCGGGCAGCATAATCTTCTCTCCACAGGCCGACAGTCTGCGTTGTATCGGCCGACAGCCTGCGCTGCGGCTGACAATCTGGGCTACGTTTTCAGCGCCTCCCCGACCAGATGGACCCGCGCAGAGGGAGGAATCCACCGTTCTATCCGGACTGAGAGGCGATAGAAGACCTCGTTGAAGGCCGTATAGGTCGGGTCGCCAACGGGGATAAGGGCCACCGGCTCCAGGCCAGCGGCACATAGAAGAGAGGTCAGGCTGGATGGGGTGTTGGCCCGGTAGAGGGCCGGGAAGGTATCCGCCTCCGCCCGCCCGTAGAGCCACTGCACGGCCCGGCCGCGCGTCCAGCGCAGCCAGCGGTTCAGAGTCAGCAAGGGATGGCGGACATTGGGCGTGAGGAAGATAAAGCGGCCCCCAGAGACCAGCACCCGGACCACCTCCCGGAACACCCGCTCCGGGTCGGGCAGGTGCTCCAGCACCCACGAGCAGCAAACCAGATCCAAAGAATTAGCGGGGAAAGGAAGCGCTTCCGCCCGGGCAGCGGCGCGGGGCAGAGAGACCAGGCGGTGTCCCGCCAGCGAGAGCCAGTCCACATCCACCCCAATAACCTGACCGGCCCGCTCGTATAGTTCCTCCATCACCCCACCCCGCCCGCAGCCCAGGTCCAGCACCCGGACGGATGGGCCGAGGTGGGCCGCCACCCGGTCCCGGTACACATGCGAGGCCGGCTGCCAGCCGGGATGTTCCCTCGCATACCGGCGACGGTAGGCTTCCTGCTTTTCTAGAGGGAGAAAGGGCATAACGCTGACTTGGTCGCGGTCATTTTTGCGGCCCGAGTTTGCCCCGCACCCGCTCCATAAAGCGCTCCTCATCCACCAGCACCCGCTCATGGACGGCCGCTCCGACCTTCTCAACATCGTCCCACGCGTCTATCTGGAAGGTCAGGCGGCGACCCTCCACCGCCACCAGCGTAGCGCGGGCGCGAACTCTCATCCCGATGGGGGTAGCGGCCAGATGGCGGACGTCTATGCGGACCCCAACGGAGGTCTGACCAGCGGGCAGGCGGCCCTCCAGCGCGCGGACAGCGGCCTGCTCCATTAGGGCAACCAGCGCCGGGGTCGCCAGAACCGGCACCGTACCGCTCCCCATCTCAGGGGCGCTCCAGTCCTCCGTCACCACCCGTTCGGCTTCTCCCACACAGGGGGTAGCTAACAGGTCTTCGGACATGTTCTCCTTCAACAAATTCCCCTCCCAGCATCGGTCACAAGTTAAGCCGGTGAAATCGCTTTCCGCGTCCTCACCCCACCCTCTGCCCCCTCCCCTCTCCCGCTCGCCTGCGGCGGCGGGCGAGGGGAGGGGAGGAAGGGGGGGGATTTGGCGGCGGCGGCCTTCGGCCGCCGCCGCCAAATCCCCTTCCCCC
>ERZ1685332.141-NODE-141-length-16477-cov-16.085678_pt1 | contig 16477 bp, 11 predicted proteins | sample MGYA00580193_ERZ1685332 | MGnify/ENA primary metagenome ERZ1685332 (study PRJEB41501, sample SAMN08275520) | hot springs metagenome | biome: alkaline hot spring; material: microbial mat | place: Russia: Ush-Beldyr | collected 2015-07 | depth 0.5 m m ...
GCGTCCTCATCGTTGTGCTCGTCTCAGACCCGCCCTTACGCTCCCTGCCCAGGATAGTCACAGATCAGAACAGCGCGTCCTCATCGTTGTGCTCGTCTCAGACCCGCCCTTACGCTCCCTGCCCAGGATGGCCAGCCTGGTGGACCAGGCGCGTAGTTCAATGCACTTCCCATCACGAGCGCTCCGCCCTACCTCTGGCGCGCCCAGACCCCGTGCCGTTCCACCGTGAAGTGCTGTTCCTGTTCCACGACTGCACCGGGAGCAAAGGCGACGCCGCTGTACGCCACCCCCTGTCCGGCATATGACTGCCACTCCCGTCCGACGAGCGGCTCGACGGCGCCGGAGGCTGCCACGCCGTCTGCGAGGGTGTGCGCCAACAGGCGTTCATTTGGCTGCACGTGAATGACAGGGCGGGCGCCGCTTCCGTCGAATGTCACGCAATCGAACAGTCTGCCGCCGTTGACCGACGTGACGCCGATCGGGGCGAGATCGCCCCAACCGTAGCCGCGCTCGCCGCCGATCTGCAATCGCTTGAGCGCCGGACGCCACGCCAGGTTGCACCCCTGCCGCTCGAAGATGTAGCCCTTGAGGAATACCGGCTTCCCGTCATCTCTGGTCATGGGTGTGATGAACTCCACCTCGTGCAACAACCCCTCATCCGCCGATTGCTGCGGGTAAGCCAACGCTGCACTGGCGTAACTGGAGAGGAAGCGACGGCGGAAGGCGCTTTCGTTTTCCCAGGGCCAGACGACGGCATAGCGGTCGTCTTCACGAAGCGCCACGTAAAAATAGGTGAACGCAAGGTGCTCATGAACCTGATTGCCAGACGTCTGATACACCCCGGAGTCGATCGCCGGTCCCGCCACCGCATTGCGGGTCAGGCGCATGGTGAGTGCACCCCAGAGGTTGCGTCCGGTGAAGTAGTGGCGCGTCATTTTCAGGTTGCTCACCTTACGCCAGCCGACGTGGAGCGGCGTGCGCAAGCGGAAGATCACCTCGTATGCCCGCCAGGTCATTGTCGTATTCCTCGGAACATCTGGCGTAAAGACGTCGGGCTTCGCAATCACTACGTTGTGCCCTCGCTTCCTGGCGCCCCGGCGTAAGAGACCCTTCAGGACCACTACCCATTGGGTAATCTCGCACAAAAGCGTAAAGGCGCAAAGACTCCGCGCATGCATTCTGTATTTGAAAGGCAGCGCCTTCAGGACTCACTCGCATCGCGCGCCTTTGCGCCGTAACGGGCGTAGATCAGCGTCTGCTCCAGCACTTCTTTCGCCAGCAACAGTCGCTCAAGATTACGGGTGATATTATCGCTTATGTACCCTAATACTACCTCCGGCGTCAGGCTTGACGGCTTGTTCCATCCCAGGTCTTGCAACACGCCGAGCATTTCTTCAACCACGATCTTGCCGATATCTTTTTCTTTTGCCAGAAGGTAGAGGAAACAGGCGTACACGCCATTTTCTTGCAACACGCCGAGCGCTTTTAGTAACGGGGTTGTCAACATCTGTGGCGCCGGCTTTTTGCTGAGTAGTGCGGGCAATAATCGCCTGAGCGCGGGTTGCCGCCAGATGGTCGAGATTGAGCGTATGCTGATTTGCCATTGTTACCCCTCATCGAACGATCAACGGCGTGTCGAACCCAATCCAGGCACAATTCGTCTTAATCCGTCCATATCCGTGTTCCATCACTCAGCTCGTGTCATGCAGACGCCTGCTGGACACCGCCATACATCGCTTCATGCGGCTTGCCCACGACCGCCATCCGCCCGAAGCCGCGCGTGCCCATGCCGCCGATGCCGAGCCATTCGATCAGACCGAAACCGGCCCGCACCACATCGAGCGGACCAGACCAGGGACCGCCGGGGAGATCGTGATCCTTGCCGGTTTTCCCCACTGTTTCCAGCAACCACCCTCGTTCATTTGCGCGATAATCATCCAGCACCACATCGGCAGCGAGGAACGTGGCGCGGGGGATGGCTTCGTAGGTGAAGAGCGCGCCTTCCTCCGCTGCGCCGGTCTTCGGGTCGATGCTCACCGAGGTGCGCACTTCGAGATTGCTGTTGACGATGTGGCTGAAGAGCGACTCGTGGACGAGGGCAATATGATCCTTCACTGCATTCCAGCGGTCGCCCTGCCACTCTTCTGGCGCTTCCACGGTCGCCTGTCCGCCGACGTTGACCATCAGCCAGCCCAGGTTGAGCGGATCGCGCCGTTGCAACGTCAGCAGGGCGGCTTCCGGCGTGAGGTCAGGCGGCGTCTGTTTCTGTTCCTCCTCATCTTGTTTGACGATAAACCCGGCTTCCGCCAGCCGCTCCACAGTGCTGACCCATACCGGACCGACCATCGAATAGACCGGGAAGAGGACGATGTGCGCATCGAAGATGCTGACCACGCCGGAGTATGCTTTGCCCTGACCGATATAGCCGAAGGTGTAGCAGACTGGATTTTTGTCAGGCGCTGCGATCTGATCGTGGTTTTGCCCGGCGGCTTCGGGGATTTCATAGAGGTATGCAGCATGGGCACGCGCAGCGCCGTGGAGACTCGTGCCGGGGATTTTGGGCACGCGCGTCCCCGGTTCGCGGACAATGCTGTTATCCACCCGTCCCAACCGGTAGCCACCGGTCCCGACGTGCACCGGATCGAGGGTGATGAAGAGATAACGCTGACGCTTCCAGGCGGTCATTTTTCCTCCTTGAGGATCTGCTCGTGCAGTTCAAACCAGTCAGCCAGCTCGCCGCGTGCACCGGCATCGATCAGGCGCTCGCGCTGTCGATCAAGAATCGCTTTCCACGGCTGATTTTTCGGCCATTCCGCGCCCGCCAGCGTATCGGCAACAAACCGTTTGAAGGTCGGATCAGACGATGACCGGCTGTCACGATCTGCGCCAAACCACAGTTCGCGCGTCTCCTCAATGGTGCGGACGACCTGATGGCGCTGGGTGCGTGACAGGCGCCGTATCACGCCCCACAACTCCTCCATGCGATCAATGTCTTCCAGATAGAACGGGCGCGTGCGGCGCGGACGGCGACCCTGCTCGTCGTAATGCACATCGAAGCGGCGCGCTGTCGTATCAAGAAACTCGAAGTCGAAGGTGGACGGGGTGAAAAAGACCGGGTCGCCTGGTTGCAGTTCAGCGGCGTGGATCAGCCAGCCGTCCTGCCCGGTCCACGGATTGGGCGCTTTGAAGCGTCGGCTGCGGTCAACTGATTCGTTGGTCTCGCGGAGGAACACATACGGATACCACAGGTCTTCGGTCTGCCCATCGCTCATGAGGGCGGGAACGTGCCAGGTCACCCGGTGATCGGCGTGCTGGAGCGTCACCTCGAACCATTCGGCGAATTGCCGCTGCTGGTCGGGAGTGAAGCGGGAAGGAAGCGGATCGCCCTTGTTCACTGCCTTGCGTGCGCAACAGACCACCTCCTAGCCACGTGCAGCGGAATGCCGGCGCAACATTTGCCGACCGGCGTCGAGCACGGCGCGCAGCGGCGCGCGGCGCGGCGCAAAGACCACGCCGAGATGCAGCGGCAGCCGGTTGCGCACTTTGCCCATCTCGCACTCGTACTTCGTCTTGATCGCGCCGACCACATCGAGCGCCCGGTCGGCGGGGACGAGCGCCAGAAAGACGCGCGGCTCGGCGAGGAGGGGGATGGTTGTTGCATATTGATATCGTTGATAGTCAACATTCTGAATATGAATCCCTGAAAGTAGATTATTGATGCCACCATCAGGGTTGCGCAGAATCGGTTGATTACAATCATCTGTGAATTGTTTTTTCAGATAATCTTCGACAAAAATCGCGGCTGTTGCGGGATTGCTGTAAGTGTCTCGATCAGCATTCAGTTGCCGGGCAATAAAGCCGAAATTATCTGCACTCAGCAAATAACCTGTGTCTCCGTCGGTATTTGGCACCCAAACAACACTCATGTCCGTCGATCCGACCACAAGATCGTAGACGTGGTAAGGTGCCAGGTTTGGTTGGTTGGTGAGGAAAATATGCATTCGTCGCCGATCATCGGTCAGATGCCTGGAAATATCTGCTTGCACCTCCCTCCAGAAGGCGCGGGTCGTCTCCCAGATACGTCGTAAGCGACTAAACGAGGCGGTCTTGCCAGTAGCAGGCTCGTTGTTTGTGTTATTTGGGTCGCCAGGAGCGATTACGAGCAGAGATTGAACAAGATGACCTCTTAACCACCATTCGAGCCCGAACGTTCCAATAACGAGAGCATACCGACCATTCACATCTACTACCTCATCAATCCAGATCGTCTGATCTGATTGCGCATTCGACCGCTCTTTTGATCGCTCTGCTCGACGTTTTTCACATATGTCACATACTCTGCGCTCTTTCGCTTTCGTGCCAGGACCCTGCGGACGCGAACCACAGACAGTGCAAGTGTCATCCTGATTACTTGACCAGAACTGCTGTATCCCCGGTATGTCGGGTATCGAAGAAACGGATCGTAACAGAAACTCACCAACGTCGGGCAACTTATCTCTAGAAGAATTTGGCCAATTTGGATCTTGTCCCCACCATGAATTTCCTTCCAGGTCAATGGACGGAACGATTTCGCCATCTATCCCGGATGTAAAAGCTTCTCGAATAATTGTTTTCAGTGTCTTGTTATGTGCCGGTGTCGCGTTATGCTCATCGAAAGCATCCAGAAGATCATGTATGTCGGGAACAACATAAATACTGCCATTTTCATCATGATAGACTTCGCATCCTAATGGATATTCCACTTCAAGCTTTTCACGCACGCGACTCAGTGCATCTGTCAATAATTTCTGTCGAGCAAGTAAATCGGGAACTCCCATAGCGCTGATCAGATATTCCAACCCATTCACCTGGATAGCCAGCAAGCGCCAACGCAGACTCGGAGCGTCAGGCATTGCTTGTTTCAGCAATGCGCCCGCCAGCGCTGCTTTATAGAGCGCTCCAACTAACAGACCCCAACTCCATAAATCTACTTCATTGATCGGACGACGAGTGTCAGCGACTGTTTGAGTGAACAATGCGCTCATCTCTTGACGCAGATTAGAACGTGCAGCTGTTTTGGACACATCATCCCAGGGCATTGCCCATAGTCTATCAGTCAGAGAAGAGGGCACATCTTTCTCGAAACCAAATGGCGTGCTGATTCTGAATCCAGGATAGTTTTGCTTTCCATCAATCGGTTCTTGTTTGTCGAAGTGTGCTGTTCTGTGGCAACGTGAAAGAAATTCTCCCAGACGATTGTTCTGCCGCGTCTGGTCATTCAGCAGATCTACAAATGTGCAGCTAAAGCTAGAACTAGAAATAGATATGGAAACGGAGATAGATGTCAGGCACGGGAAATGTTGAGAAAGCTCATTTCGTGACAATGCTGATTGCCCCGTAAGATTTGCGGCCTGTGTTTTGAGGTGTTGATCGGAGCATTTGCGATAGTCATGCACCCACCCTGCCACTTCCGCCAGCAGCAGCGCATCGCGGTGTTGTGCGAGAATGTCGAGTTGATACATGATTGCCCTCAAGATGTCGCGAGATTTGTCCTTGATGAGCAGTCAGCGCCTTGAGCGGCTGTTCGACACATTGCTGAGACACGCCTGGTTGAATATGCCCTCTCGCATTGCAAGATCGGCTATCTGCGCATCCTGTCGCGCAAAAGCAAGCCGCTGCTCAGGATTGCTCATCGACCACTCTGCCTTTGGCGGCAACTTCTTCTTCCAGCAAGGTGTGGCGGTCGAGCGCCGGGTTGGCTATCGGCGCACTCATTCCTGACCTCTCGTGGTTGTTGCTGCACCACACGCTGTGCAATCGTTAGCGCCTCTTCCGCCAGCGGCAGCGCCTCGCGCGCCTGAGCCTCGTTGCACAAATCCCAGGGTTTTCTGTATTCTAACTCATCGCGCGTTAACACGCCTTCTATGCTGCTGCCTGTCCCACGAGTTCAGTCAGGGAGCGGAACGTCCTCCATTCAGGCGGCTGCAGCGGGTCAACCGCAATACCAATCTGACCGTCGCCCGGCAACGTTTCCTGCGCCGTTCCGAACCCGCTGCTGGTTTTCGCGCCAAAGCCTTCGTCGATGAGCATACGACGGATGCCATCGGCGACCACTCTGAGGTCGCCGGCGATCTCCACGGCGTCAACCTGCGCGCCGAGGGGGACATACAGGAGCGTGAAGGTCCCCTGCGCTCCGGCCGGCGCGCACTCGAACAGGATTGGTCCCCGCTCGCCGACCCCCTTCACACGGTCGTGGGGATTGATCACCTCCAGACCGAGCCGGTCGAAGAAGGTGGGGAAGAAGTGCAGGCGCCCGGCGGCGAATGTGTCTTCTTCCCCCTTTACATTGCCGAACAGACGCACCATCTGCCGATCTTGCGCTTCCTGGTCAGGCGCGTCATAGTCGCGCATCCGGTGCATTGTCGCGCGCAGCGCGCCCTTCCAGCCCGGCGCAGCGACATAAGGAACCTTGAAGACCCATTCCTTCTTCAGCGGATTGTCGAGCAGATGGAAGGTCTGGTCGTCGCGGCTGATATACGGCGTGCGCAGGGTGAAAGGAAACCGGATCGCCTACGCGCCGCGCGGCAGCCGGGTCAGATCGGGCAGCGCCGGTTCCAGCCCGAGCCGCCGCATCCATGCCCGTCTCTGCGCAATGAACGCCTGCGCCTCCTGCTCAATCCAGCGCCGGTAGCCGCCGCTCTGATTTCGTGTGCCGCTGCGGGCGCGTTCGCGGTGCGGGGTGAGGATCGCCTGCGCCAGAATGTCGAACCGCACAACAGGGTCTTTGATCTGCGCAAGGTCGAGCCAGCCGGACGGCAGGCGCGTGGTCTCGCCAGCCAGCCACGGCACGGCAAGCGACTGGGTGACGCCACCTTGCAAGACGAAGGGAAAGCGAGCGTGGAAGTCGTGGGTCATATCAGTGCATCCCACGCAGCAATCAGCGGCGCGAACACGCTGCGCAACTCATCTTCATCGGCACACCGAACAATATCTCCGGCGAACCAGACGTGCGATTGGCGGAACTGAAAGGCAGTAATGTAGGCATAGAGCCTTGATTTGGCGTGGGTGAATGGAACTCCGTTGTTTTGCATAAGTTGGGGTATCTCCTTTTCAGCTTTTGTCAGTAAAGTATTTACGTTATACCCTTGCACACCCACCAGTTTTTCCGCTTTGCTTGTCATACTTTGTGACTGCAATAGCTGGAGGATGTATCCGTCAAAGTCTTTGCGTTGGATGCCTGGCGCTCCAGCGCTCGACACATGCAACATCACGTGTAAATCTGGTTCATTATGCTCAAACAGGTTATCATATGGTTGATATGGGCTGAACTGAAGATTAAGTTTCTGACCGATCAGGGTTGCCCGATCCTGAGGCGTGGCTGCGTCCTCCTGGTCGAAAACGAGCAACAGGCGTCCCTTGTTGCTCGTTTTGCGAAGCGCCGGGATGGTATTGCTTTCTATGAGCGCTGTCATGACCGTGTCAAATCCTTCACGACTGCCGAAATGGCTGCGCCACTGGGGTGGTTTCGGTACTGCCTTCTTCGAGAGGATGCCTCGCTCATGTAAGACTCTGCCCACTTCTCGCTCAGTTGCCTCTTCAGTGACAACACGAATCTCGATCATTCGCGCTCCTCCCGAACGCTCAACAGGCGAGTCAGAGGTGACGCCAGCTCCTCTTCTCCGATCAGGCGCGGATCGCCGAAGAGGCGCAGCCATCCACCCAACGCCTTTCCGATGAACGGTCGCACGCGCAACGCTCCGTCCTCCAGGTGGAGATGGAACGTGCCGACCTGCTCCGGTTGAAGGGCTGGCTGTTCGTCGAGATAGAGCGCCAGCCACGCTAGCACCTCCAGACTCTGGGTGGTGATGCAGACCTGAATTGGCTTCTGAGCAACAATATCGGTCACGACGTTCATCAGGCGTCCTAAAGTCGCTGCGTGCATAAACACCTCCGGCTCCTCCCACAGCAGCAGCCCCGGATGTTCGTCGTCCACCGTCTCAGCCAGGGCGATCAATGCAGCGAGCAGTTTGAAGGCACGGCGCGCGCCGTCGCCAAACTGGTCGATGGCGAGCGGGGTGCGATCGCGAAAGCGCACATAGCCGGTGCGCCCCTTTTGACCATCGGGAGCGTCCAGCACCTCGATTTTCGCGCCTGCAAGCGCCGGAAAAACGTTTGCCATCCGTTCGGCGATTTTTTCGTGCCAGTCTTTCACGGTGAGGTATGCCCGTTGGGCGAACCGATCGGTGAAATGGGTGTTCGCCGTCGTGAAGTTGTAGAACAGAACCCGCTCAGGATCCGGGCGCTGTCCCTGCGTCACCCACACCGCCAGGCGGTCAATCGGATGGCGCTGATCCCAACGGTAAACCCAGTCGGGTTCCCAGAGGTAGTGCCAGTCAACGTGTTGCGCTGCGGTTACTGCATCGGTTACGGTGTACGACTGGCTCTGTTCAGCAATGACAGCGGCTGCCGCCTGTTGTCTGGACTCCGCGCTGGCTGGAGCGATAGGTTTGAGTCCCGCTTCAGCGATCCATGGCGGGATCATGCTGTCGTCAAGCGCTCGCGGATGCAGCAACGTCACCATCGCAATCCGGGCGATGTCTTTACCGGTGAACGCAGAGACGTTCTTTGCGCCCCACTCCGGCAGTGGCGCGCCAAGACGAAAGGTTGACCACGGCGGCGCGCCGCCTGCATCGGGGAGACGGCGCAGGTCGATCTCCAACCCGCCTTCTGCGGTCACCACTGCCGGGTTATCCGTCCACGCCTCGCGCTTGCCGTGGCGCTGGCGCAGGTAGGGCAACGGCTCGTATCCCAGCAGATCGGTGCGCACCGACGTGGCGGCTCTGAGAACGCCGGTTTCGGCGGGCAGCAAATCGTCGCGAATGAACTGCACAGGACGACCGCTGGTGGCGCTGAGGTGCAGCAACTCGAGAGTCGCCGTTTTGCCGCTGTTGTTCGGTCCGATGAAGATATTGAACTTCCGCAGGTCCTTCAAGTCGCCTTGCCAGATGCCGCGAAAGCGGTGGATCAAGATACGTTCGATCATATGCGCTCTAGAAATGTTAGGAGTTCGTCTATCGTCTGCGGTCGCACCGTCTTCAGTGTTCCGACGTCCGGCGTTGTACCGCAGATCGTTGTATTCCAGATCTCAGCGTTGATCAGCATCTGCCATACAGGTTCAGTTTTCACGCCTGTCAGCCACGCCGAGCCGCGGACCTCCCACTCATCTCGCTGCGGATATGCCCAGCTCAGGGCGACTTTACCGCGCACGCGGTCAGTGGCGACACGCCCCCAGAAGAGTTGGTCATTCCCCCATGCGCGCTGCCAGCGCTGGAAACGCCAGGCATTCTTGAGCGCCGGGGCGACCGGTATGGTCTGTGTGGCAAATGGGCGCACCTGCGTTATCACCCGCTCAAAGCCGCCAATCCGGCTCCACCACGCCGGATTGGGCGGTTGGAACCGGTAGCGGAAAAACCCGAACTGACGCAGATCGGGTAGTTGCTGACTGTTCCCCGGCGCGCTGCGCGTCCACCTCTGCGCCTCCTGCCGCCAGGAGAAGTTATGCAGTCGATCCCTGATCGCGTCCCAGTTCTGCATTTCCACCACTCCGTACCCCAGTTGCGGCTTCGCGCCGAGGCTGCCCCAGCGTTCGACGAAGCGCAGGAGCGCAAGCACGCGCGCGACGCTTTCCTTATCGCCATCGAGACGCAGGATGAACTCGCCCATTCGCCCCGGCGGCAAAAACCAGCCGCGATTGCGCCCCGGTGGGCGAATGTTCAGGAGTTGACCGACCTTCCAAAGCGGAGAGGTCTGATCATCGACCACGGCAATCCGAAACCGTCGCCGCCAGCCGGTCGCGCCGAAGAGCTGGCAGGCATCGCACAACCCGGCGTCATGCAAGCGCTGACATTCGTCGGTAGCAGCGGACCTGCGGAACTTCCCGGCATCGAACCGACACGTACCCGTGCTTGGATCACAGGCTGTTCCGCCCAACCCGCGCACGATTGCCTCGTACCACCAGCGCAGGCTGCCAAGCAGACCGGTTTCGTGGATGCGGTCCGCCATGCCGTCCACGCCGCCGGTCCAGAGCGGGGTAAGGGTTTTGAGACGGATGTCTGCCATGTGTTCGAATCGTAGAAGTGACAGGCGCGGAAATACGCTTGATTAGACATCATACATCCAAAACGCAAAGCAGACAAAAGCGATGCTTTCGCCTGCCCCTTTCTTCCACAAGGGGAGAAAGGGGAGTTGGGGCGTCTTGATGCCTGAAACAGACGATTCAACGAGAGGGTTTGCCAAAGAACTCTACACTTGTCGGGGCAACCCCCTCCGTGGGCGCCCGAATGCGGGGTGCGCCGGTGTCGGGGCAGCCCCCCCGTGGGCGCCCGAATGCGGGGTGTGTCGTCGTAGGGGCAACCCCCCGTGGGCGCCCGAATGCGGGGTGTGTCGTCGTAGGGGCAACCCCCCCGTGGGCGCCCGAATGCGGGATGCGCCGTCGTAGGGGCGCCCCCCCGTGGGCGCCCGGCAGCGGGCTACGCCATCGTCTTTGGGGCAGGCACGGGGGACCTGCCCCTACCGGGGCGTCGTGATCGGGGTCTGACACGGGGCAGGCGCGGGGACCTGCCCCTACCGGGGCGTCGTGATCGGGGTCTGACACGGGGCAGGCGCGGGGACCTGCCCCTACCAGGGCGTCGTGATCGGGGTCTGACACGGGGCAGGCACGGGGACCTGCCCCATCTCCGCTACCGATTGCCGCCACCGAAGTCGTCGAGGGTCGCATTGTTCGCCAGGTGGTAGAACAAACCGATGCGACCGCCGCTGTTGACATACAGATTGCCGACAACTGTCGTTGTGTCGGCTACGCCGATCAGTTCGCAATTGACATAAACCCGCACCAAGCCGTCTGCCAGGGCGCGCGCGCCGAGCAGATCGCCCGCCTTGAGCGTAATGTTCGGGAAGATGCGCACGGTGCGCCATCCCTGCCCCGGCTGCAGCGCCTCCACTGCAATCTGACGGTTCACCGCGTCGTAGGAGACCAGGATAGCGCCCTGTGTTGCGTTCGTACCGCGCCCCTTCAGCAGCAGCGTGTGATGTGAACTGTTCGAGTCGATCGAGGTCAGTGTAACGAACGCTTCCTGATCATTACCGAACTGCCTCGTCCATAGTACAACGCCGCCTTTCTCGACATCGACCTGGTTTCCCGCGATGCGATACTGGTCGAGCTGCGTCGCGCCGGTCCAGTTGCTGCCAAGGCGCCCGTCTCGGCGGTTGAACGTGTCGAGAATACCGGTTGCCGGGAAGGTCGTCACCTTCACCGTGATCGACTTCACCTCCTCAACCGCGCCCCACTCGTCGGTCGAGAAGAACTCGACCAGGTTCGTCCCTTCAGTCGTGATGACAAATGGCGCAGTGTACGTCTGCCATGCGCCGCCATTCACCCGGTACTGCGTCGTCGCCGGTTCATCGGTCGTCAGAGTGACGGTCGCGCTGCCGAAGAAGCAGTCTGCCGGGCAGCGCGGCGTGGTCGGTCCGCTGACGCTGGCGGCGGTGACCGGCGGAACTGGAATGCCGGTGAGCAGAATGTTTCCGCTGGTTTCGGTCTGCCCATCGGTGGCGCTGACGGTGATCGTCACCGGACCGGCGTAGTTCAGCGCCGGAGTGAAGGTCAGGCTTGCCAGCGCTGCGTTCACCGCAGCTGGCGTGCCGTTGAGCGCAGTTGTATTGAGCGTTCCGGCGGTTGCTGGCGCGATGCTCAATGTGACAGTCACCGGCGCCGAGTCCGGGTCGATCACGAACGGATCGTGCAGCGCCAGCGATGTCTCTTCGGTGTACGTCTGAGTGAAGAGCACATCACCAAGCGGCACGCGCGCTACAGTCAGGGTGTTGCTGGCTTCGTTCGCGGCCAGCGCGTACAGTGCGCCGTTGCGCTCGAACAGTTTGACCCCTTCGGGCGCCGTGCCAGCCGGGATAATCTGGAACACGTTCGGCGCTGACGGGTTGGTGATGTCCACCAGCGCCACGGCATTCGCGCGCTCCAGACCGACAGCGACAATCGCGCGCCCGCCGAACACCTTCGCGTCCAGCACCTCTGGCTCCGAACCGCCGCGGTCACTGCGCCCGTCAGGATAGATGCCGTAGCGTGCCGCCAGCGCGTCGAGCTGGTTGCCCGTATCGCCGACCAGCGCACCGGTGGTTGCGTTGAAGATGCTCACAGTGCGCCCGCCGCGCACCCGCCCGCTGATCGCGCCAGACGGAATGTCGTCGCGGGTGTCGCCTTCGTCTGCTGTCACAAAGTAGCCGACGCCGCCAATTTCGATGTACGCAATACCATCCGGTTCGCGGAAGAGGCTCAACAACCGGGTTGGGTTGAAGCCGCCGCCGTTGACGGTGTCGAACACGTGGGTCGTCTTCCCCAGCCCGAAGAACGTCAGACTGTTATCCGCCAGTGAGAGGCGCGCCACGCCGTTGTTCTCCTGAAGCGAGATATAGGCGTACTGGCTGTCGCCGGAGAAGGTCACCGACTCCGGCTCCAGTGTCGCCGGCGTGTTGTCAATCGGCAACCGGGCGATATCGTCGGTGCGGTTGACCGTGAAACCGGGTGTGCTCGCCAGCGACGGCAGCGCGATCTGCGTCACGCTCAGAGTCGTCGAAGTGTTCGGGTCGAAGCCGCTCAGATTCACCACCGTGAGCGAACCAGGTCCGCCATTGTCGCCGATGGCAAATCCTTCGGCTTCATTGGCGATCACCGCAAACTGTCCATTTGGCGAAATGGCGACCGAGTCGGGCTGAATACCGGTGCTCGCGTTTGCGATCAGCGTGCCGTCCAGCCGGTAGGCGTAGACTGTGCCGTTGACCGGTGCAGCCGCAGGCGCTGCCGAACCGGCGATCGCCAGGAAGTAATCCTGCGTCGGGTGAATGGCGACCGAGTTTAAGCCGGTCAGACCGGTGACCGTCGCCAGTACGCGAATGTCGAGCAGGTCGGTGGTGTCGAGGATGTACACCGTGCCTGCGTCAGCATTGCTCAACACGGCGCGGTTGCCGCGAATGTCGATGATCTCAGCGCCGGTGATGCCGCGATCCGCGCCAAAGGTCGCCACTGCCGAGAGCGCCACCGGATCGTTCAGATTCAACCCGACCAGGATCGGGTCGTGGTCCGAGGTTCGGTACTGGTCCGGCGCAAACAGACTGCTGACCTGCCCCGCGCTCTTGAAGTTCGTGTTGTAGTCCAGCACGCTCGGCTCATCGGCGTTGATGTGGTATTCCGTCACCCCGCTCACCTTCGCCAGCGCCGCCGGCGACGCCAGCGCGTAGTCCAGCGTCCCCCACTGCCCGTTGAACACATACGAGTACGCCTCCGCGCCGATGAACGTCCGCGCCAGGTCCGTGTACCCCGCATCCCGCAGCACGTCAATCGGCTCCTCCTGCGCGTAGGAGTTCAGGTCCCCGATGATCAGGATGTCTGGGTCCCCTCTGCCGGTCGGATCGCCCGCCAGCCACGTCACCAGCGCCTGCGCCGCGTTGCGCCGCACGATGTTGCAGTTCCCCGAACCATCCCCTGCGTCCGGCGCATCGCATGGGCTGCCCTTCGACTTGAAGTGGTTCACCACCACCGTCACATCCTCACCCGTCGCGCGGTGGCGGAAGGTCTGCGCCAGCGCCGGGCGGTTGCGCGGCGCGCCGTCGCCGCCATTCACAAACGCGACGCTGTTGAGCGCCGCCGTCTGTCCCACCGGTTCGACCACTGCCGGCTTGTAGATGATCGCCACCTTGATTGCATCTGTGCCGAGCGCGTTCGTCTGCGCGGTTGCCGTATCGACATCAATGAACGCATACGTCCCCGGCGCGGTGGCGGCATTCAGGCGGCTCACCAGCTCCGCCAGCGCGCTCGTCGGTCCGTAGCCGTCGTTCTCGATTTCCATCAGTCCGAACACATCGGCGTCGAGGCGCAGCAGCGCCTGGAGCAACTTCGCATTCTGGCGCTCGAACTCGGTCGTGTTCTCCGCGCCGCGGCAGTCGGTCGGCGCGCCGCCGACGCCGCCCCGACACGCGCCAGCGCCGAAGGTGTTGAAGTAGTTGAGCACGTTGAACGCCGCCACGCGCAGGTCGCCGCCGACGTTGCGCGGCAGGTCAGGGCGCGGGTTGGCGGCGACGAAGGTGGGCACGCCGCCGCCGAGCGCGTTGATCGGGCGCAGGCGGTAGGCGTTGCCGCTGGCGGGGTTGCCCGCCCAGGTGTAGGTCAGCACGCCGACGATGCCGGTAGCGGTGTCGCCGCCGCGCAGGGTGTTGCCGGCGCTGAGCGGAGCGCCGCCGCGCCCGAAGCGGATCGGGTCGGGGTTCTGGTTGTTGAGTTCGTCATCGACGATGATGCGTTTCAAGTTATTGTCCGCCTGCAACGCCAGCGCCGCCGGACCGGGGTCGACGACGTCGGTCGGCTGGCGCAGACGCGCGTCGGCGCTCATCACCACCTGCCCGAAACGCCCAAGCTGGAAGTGCTCGGTGACGTACAGGGTCTGCGGGAAGCGCACGAGCATGCCTTCGTAGCGTTCGAGGTAATCGGCGCTGGGGAAGGGCATGACGACATCGACCGGCGCGACGGTCGCGGTTGTACCGCAGACCTCGATGGCAGTCACGCTGCCGATCTGGGTCTGCTCCTGGAACTCGGTCGCGGCGCCGGTGACCTGGACAACCTGGCCGAGGCTGACGGAGTTGGCGTTGCCGTTGAAGACGAAGACACCCTCGGAGGTGAGCGGGTCGGCGTCGACCTGAGCGATCTCCTGGAGGTAGAAGCCGCGCAGGTTGGGGGAAGGACCCTCGTAATCGCCGATGACCACGCCCTGGATGGTGACGACCGTGCCGCTGATGGGGGTCGTGGCGCCGTTGCCCTGCACCTGGTTGATCGGCGTATCGGGGGCGCTGCACGCGACCGGAACCGGCGTTGGCGACGGCGTCGGGGTCGGTTCGGGGGTGGGCGATGGCGTCGGCGTGGCGCTGCTGATCGGATCGCCGCGCACCGTCACCATATCGAAGCGCAGCGTTCCGGTTGGAGCATAACTGCTTCCTGGATTAGAGGGCGCATAGGCGCTGCTGGAAGCGAACGCCGCCACGACGCGGAAGACGACGCTGGGATTGTCGTTGAGCGCCGGGATGCTACTGAAGTCAAATGAGCGATTGTTGAACCATGTATCGCCCGCCGTTGCGACGAAGGTCGTGGCTTCACTGAACGTCACGCCGCCATCGGTCGAGTAGAGGAGCGCGACGGTATTGGCAGCGGTGTTGCTGTGACGCAGATCGAACCTGAACAGTATGTTCTGATAGCCCACCGTGCTGACCGCGAACTGCGCGCCGCGGGTGCGGTCGCCAGTTCCCTGTGGGGCGTAGGTGGTCGTGTTCCACGCCGAGTCATCGCCGGTAGCGGGATCGGTGCTGCCGCCGCTGGCGTCTCCGCTGGCAAAGGTGGCAGTCGTGCCGCCGACGAGCGACGCCGTCCCGCTGCCGATGGCGGGGGCCGTCGTGCCGGTGGCGGTATTGCCGTCTGGCGTCGGTGAATTGAACGTCCACTGCGTGATGATCGTGGATGTGGCAGCGGCGCGCTGCGGCACGACGAACGCGCTGGCGAGCAGGAGCGCTAGCGCGGTCAACGCCAGCAGCAGGCGCGCCGCCGGTAGGTGGTGGCGGGATGGGATCATACAATTTGTCTCCTTGCTCCTTCTCTTCCCTCGTTGGACGGTAATCAGTCGTTGGGGCAGGTCTGAGATCACGACCGTCGGCGCTCTCCGCTGCTCGAATGGCCACGGTGATGATCACGGCGGACACGGTGATCACCCTTGGGGCAGGTCTCAGACCTGCCCCATGCACCCGCCAACGAGTCGGCTGGCAGAGATAACGGTCATCTTCTGGATAAATTCCGGCTCGATGCGATTATACTCGAAGCCTGGTTAAGAACGAAGCCCGAAATTGTTAAGAAACCCGGATAACAGTATTACGATATTTTCAGAAACGATTTCTTGACATTGTTCCGCTTCAGGTGCTATGCTGATTGCGCTCGACACAATCGCTCTCGCGTCAGGATCGTCTCATGTTGGGTCGCGCTGCCGGTATACGTCTGTTGGTTGCTACATTTCTGCTGATTGCGGCGTTGATCGATCCCGCTGAGAGGCGCTCCGTTCAGGCGTCAGGCACTGTCAGCGCTTCTCCAATTGTCATCAGCGAAACGTTGCAGTTGGGGCAACAGATCACTCGACCGCTGGTTGTGACCAACACTGGATCCACTGCCGTTACTGCGCTGCTCTACGAGGCGCGCCCGCCACTGGCATCGCCGATGACGCAGGCGCTCGGTCCCGCGAGCGTTTCTCTGCCACAGCAAGACGAATCGCTCGATCCCCGTTTGAGAACGCAACTGGACGAACCCGCAGAGCGAGGATCATTCATCGTCTATTTGCGCGACCAGGCAGATAACTGCTGGCGGCTTGCCGGTCAGCGCCCGCACACGCTCGCGCAATGT
>ERZ1685332.142-NODE-142-length-16437-cov-16.291051_pt1 | contig 16437 bp, 16 predicted proteins | sample MGYA00580193_ERZ1685332 | MGnify/ENA primary metagenome ERZ1685332 (study PRJEB41501, sample SAMN08275520) | hot springs metagenome | biome: alkaline hot spring; material: microbial mat | place: Russia: Ush-Beldyr | collected 2015-07 | depth 0.5 m m ...
GTTCTCAGTTCTCAGTTCTCAGTTCTCAGTTCTCAGTTCTCGGTTCTCGGTTCTCGGTTCTCAGTTCTCGGTTCTCAGTTCTCGGTTCTCAGTTCTCAGTTCTCGGTTCTCAGTTCTCAGTTCTCGGTTCTCGGTTCTCGGTTCTCAGTTCTCAGTTCTCGGTTCTCTATGTTCGACAATGTATTCTCTGACTATACATTACGCACCGTCGCACTCGGATCGGCGTTGCTGGGCGTCGTGAGCGGCGTGATCGGCGCATTCGCCGTCCTCCGCCGGCAAAGTCTGCTTGGAGACGCCATGTCGCACGCGGCGCTACCGGGCATTGTGCTGGCATTCATCGTCACCGGCAGCAAAGAGCCGCTGGCGCTGATGATCGGCGCAGCCCTCGCCTGCTGGATCGGCGCTATGTTCGTTGCATCGATTGTCCGCACGACACGTATCAAAAGCGATAGCGCCCTGGGATTGATCCTGGCAACCTTCTTTGGCGCTGGGCTGGTGCTGCTGACGTGGGTGCAGAAATGGCCCACGGCGGCGCAGGCGGGTCTCGACAAATATCTCTTCGGTCAGGCGGCGACCCTGCTCGAACGTGATGTGATCGCAATGGCAGCGATTGGTCTGCCGGCATTGCTGATCCTGGCGCTCTTCTGGAAAGAATGTGCGATCCTGGCGTTCGATCCTGATTTCGCCAGTAGTATTGGATTGCCGGTGCGCCTGCTCGACGTGCTGCTGACCTCGTTGCTGGTTGTGGCAATCATCATCGGTCTCCAGACCGTTGGCGTGGTGCTGATGAGCGCTATGCTCGTCGCGCCAGCGGCGGCAGCGCGTCAATGGACGGATCGGCTTGGCGTGATGGTTGCGCTTTCCGGCATCCTTGGCGCCGCTGCTGGTGTTGCCGGAGCGCTGTTGAGCAGCAGCGCCGCGCGTCTCCCGACCGGACCGATGATCGTTGTGTGTGTCAGCATGCTGACATTCGTATCGCTCTTGCTGGCGCCGCGTCGTGGCATAGTATGGGCGTGGCTGCGGAATGCCAGATTGGCTGTTAGGAACCAGTGATTCGACCTATGAGTCCATTGATGGAAATCATCCTTATCGCCACTGTCACTGCGATTGCCTGCGCTCTGCCCGGCGTATTTCTGGTGCTGCGTCGGGTGGCGATGGTCAGCGACGCCATCACACACACGGTGCTGCTGGGCATTGTTCTGGCATTCTTCGTTGTGCGCGACATCACCTCGCCACTCCTGGCAATTGCAGCCGCAGCCACCGGTGTGGCGACGGTCGCGCTGATCGAACTGTTGCATCGGACGGAGCGGATACGCGAAGACGCTGCCATCGGGCTGGTTTTTCCGTTTCTGTTCAGCATCGCGGTCATTCTGATCGCCCGGTACGCTGGCAATGTCCATCTCGATGTCGATGCCGTGCTGCTTGGCGAACTGGCATTTGCGCCGCTTGACCGATATACCCTGTGGGGCTACGATCTGGGACCCCAGGCGCTCTGGCTGATGAGCGGCATTCTGGCGTTGTCGCTGCTATTGATGATCCTGTTCTACAAAGAGTTGAAACTGGCGACCTTCGACGCAGCACTGGCGACGACGCTCGGATTCATGCCCGCAGCGCTGCACTATGGTCTGATGAGCGTCGTATCGCTGACGGCTGTAGGCGCGTTCAATGCTGTCGGTTCGGTGCTGGTGGTTGCGCTGATGGTTGCGCCGCCAGCCGCCGCCTATCTGCTCACCGATCGTCTATCGCGCATGTTGGCGTTGAGCGCCGTATGTGGCGCGCTGGCAGCTATTCTGGGGTGTGCGGCTGCGTTTGCGCTCGACACATCGATCGCTGGTGCTATGGCAGTCGTCACCGGGCTGATCTTTAGCGCGGCGTGGGTGTTTGCTCCCGAACGCGGTCTCCTGGCGCAGGCGTTGCGCCATGCCCGCCAACGCCAGGACTTCGCGCAGGCCATGCTGCTGGTGCACCTGCTTCACCACGAAGCAACGCCCCAGGCAGCGGTCGAATGCGATCCAGCCCATCTCAATGAACATCTGCGCTGGGATGCAGCGTTTACTGCGCACATCCTGCGCCGCGCCGAACAGCGGGGGTTGCTGGAGCGACAGAAGGACCTGATCATGCTTACCGAGAGCGGTCGGCGTCTCGCAGCTCAAACGCTCGGCGGCGAGGGATAATGCGGTCTAACCCGATGCCCTACGCACCCCTGTACAAGAATGGCTGTGTCACAGGCATAGAGACTGAGTTGAAATGAAGGGACGGCAAGAGCAGCGGGGCTGCAGCCTGTCGTGGCGCCTATGCAGTCGGCCACGGAACATCACGGCTGCGATAACCGCCCCGATGAGGCAACAGGTCTTCATAATCAACGGTCCGCCCTCACAAAATCCGAGTCAGGTCGTGCTGTGCCTGCCGCTCGGCTCCCCTGCACCCGAATATCCGACCCAGGGCATCCTGCACCCTTACGCACTGTGGACGCAAATAACCGAAACTGTTCAGGGGTCGTGCCTTGCGGGACCCGCAGCGGCGGCGCGCCGCCGCTACGACTCTCGTATCAAAACGGCATTTACTCTATGCCAGGCCGTTGCTTGCTTCCATCACCCAGCGCAAACAGTTCTTTCCAGGAAGAATGGGTTCTGATGATTTATCAGGAAAACGATACCGCGTGTAGCCGCCAGCAATCCTTGAGACGTTTGCTCCACGCGCTCGCGGAAAAGCCATCGACTTCAGTTCGATGCATGCCGGTCATATCGCCGAACTCAGAGGCTGCACCGGATCCGCCCACTCCAGGCCCCGGAGCCGTCCGCATCCTGCCTGCCGCTGCGCCGCCGCGCCCCAGCGACCGCAGCCCGGCGCGCACCCCTAGCAAGAATACCACGACCTGTACCAGCCCGCCAAGCCCCAGCATCCAGCGCTCCGTCTCGGTGAGCGGCGCGTCGCTCACCAGCCGCGCGCCGCGCAACGCTTCACAGGTTGTGGAATGCCAGTGAAGTCAACACAGCCCGACACTCCGTCTGGTTGCACGGTATGGGTCATGCTATGTTCATGCCTGCACCGCGTACACTTCCGGACTGGCATCCCGGTTCGCCACCCCAACCTCGAACCGCCGTTGCGGAAACGCGTCCTGGAGCCGTCTGCGCCCCAGATCGGCGATGACATCGGCAAGAAAGCCATACACCTCGATCGGAATTGCATCCCGATCCGGATCGTTCAGAAAAAGATCGGTCACGTGCAGGTGATTGACAACGTACTCAATCTCGCGCGGCGACCAGTGTGCCGCACGTGCCTGACGCATAAACTCGTCCCAATTCTCCGGAACGGCATCGGCGCGCACAATGAGGTCATCGACGTTCACAAATGTCGGATAGAGGATCGTGAGGTAGCACAGCAGATGATCCACACGCGCCAGATACGCCGCGTAGCTCGCCATATCGCGTGACTCAGGCGGCGTGTGCGCGCACCATCGCTGATAGGCGGGGTCAGGGTAAGATAGTGCCTCATAGCCCCTCTCCAAAGATGAAGACCACCCACGTGATGCTAAGGAGACGCCTGCGCCGATGCCCACGGCCGCCAGCAGCGCTGCACCGACAGAGATGAGCGCCGCCAGCACCACGAGCGCCGGCAAACCGATCACGACCCCCAGCAGCACCTGCCCGAGCGCCGCCAGCCAGGGCGGGACGCTCGCGCCTGCCGCTGCACTGGCGGTCATCCCGTATGGCACGCCGCGACTCGCCAGCCCAAGCAACCCGGCAACACTGGCGAACGTCGCCGCCATTCCCCGATCCCCCGCCCGTTGACCCGTTTGCTGCCGGGCGTGGCGCCCCCGCCCCCGGTCCGTCGGGATCTGTCAGGCGCGGCGCGCCGCTGCTGCGTCGCAGCTCACTCGCCAGACGATGCCATCATCGCGTCTAATTCGTCAGGATGGCTGAAGAGGCGCTGATAGCGATCACTAAAATACCAGACATCATATGCCGCCCCTAATTCCTCGCGCACTCGTCGCCAGAGTTCAAGACCAGCGTCCTCGAATGCTCGTTGCTCCTCATCGGTAGGGAAGCCCGACGCTGCCGGATCATCCTTATTCAAGGTCGCATCGTACCGCGCGGCCCATTCCATCAGGCGAGCGATGGTTTCCGCGCTCAAGGGCAGGGTCGAGGGATCGATATTTCCAGGATCATGCGGTTCCTTCCACCACAGCGGAAAGCAATTATAATCGGCCATGATCTTGATACGAGTAATGTTCATCTTGACCGCCTCACTCGCGCTGGATTAGCGCCAACGATAAATCCATTGCTTCCGACATCGATAGCTACATAATGTGTCGCGCCATTGAAGTGTACTTCATAGATAGGACGTGTTCTCTGGCAGCCTACGACTTTGCCCTCTGTCAATGCCGCCATAAGTAAGTCAGGTATCTGACTCTCGGCGATGCCTCGTCTTGCGAAATCCTCTCCGTGCTCTTTGACAATATGTCGCAGACCAGCCCTGGCATTGCCGTGTTCCAGAAAGACAATGCGTCCATCGGGGAGACGCGCAATGCGCACAATCTGATCTGGGGAATGCTTAACGTTCTTTCGCTCAAGTTCAGCGATGAGATCTTTCGGGGTTTCAGCAGCCTTTCGGCTGTCGTTCTCAACGCTGCGTCGTTGGCGCGCTTCCTCCAATGGCGCGCTCCGCTGTCCAGTCGGCGCCCCCGCCCCCGGTCCGTCGGGATCTGTCAGGCGCGGCGCGCCGCCATTTCCCGCGCCCCCGCCCGCTGGTCCGCTTGCTGCCGGGCGCGGCGCACCAGCGCCCGGCCCGTCGGGATCGGCGACACGCGGCGCGCCGCCGCGCCCCAGCGACCGCTATGGCACGCCGCGACTCGCCAGCCCAAGCAACCCGGCAACACCGGCGAACGTCGCCGCCAGCGCCAGATGATCCGGCAGCGCGCGCGGTACGCCGAGGGTCGCCAGTCCCAGCGGCGCGATAGCGGGCGCGTCGAGCGGCGTCACCTCGATCAACCGCTGCTCGATCAGGGTAGCGACCGGCAGCGGGATCGCTATGCCAGTCGCCTGATCGATGGCGATCGCCTCCCATGCGATTGGATCGAGGAGAATCGTCCGCTGTCGCGGCGCGTCGATCAACTGGATTCGCCCGGTGTGCGGTTCAGCAACGACCGGCACGCCGGCGACCGGGCGAATAAGTATGCGCCCCAGCGGCGTGATGGCGACATACGACGCAGTGCGCGGGTCGAAGACAATCGCCTGGATGGACGGCGGCGTTGCGATCAACCCGTCACACTGCGTTTGGGAAAAGGGACCATCCAGACACGGCGCGACGCCACGCGGTCCACGCGCACCGAGGTCGCTACCGAAGCGTGCTGCGAGAAAGGCGGTAGTGCTGCGGATGGCGGCGCGCAACTGCGCATTGCCGTTGAAGACGCCGTACACGACGGCGATCAGGATGAGCAGCACGCCGCCCCACGCAACCCATTGCACCGTTTCGATGCCACGGGCGTCGGTCCAAACATGTCGTAAACGTTTCATCGCAGCAGCAGTTTTTGTCGAATAATACGACTCAACGCCGATGGCCGCCGCCGTCCGCTCGTTGCCCGGTGTGGCAGACCCGAAGGGACCACCTGCGGCGCGAAATGTTCGGCGTGATTATTGCAACAGGATATACCGAAGCAGTGCAATTGCTTCACAACCATACTCCCAGTCTGATTGTCCTCGACCTGATTCTGGACGATGGGAATGGGTACGATCTCTGCCGCCTGCTTCGCGCCGGCGGCGATGATGGCGAGTTTGCCCGGATCGCCGACGTGCCGGTCCTGATCCTCTCCGCCCGCGCTGATGAAGACGATCGCCTGGAAGGGTTCCGCGCCGGTGCGGACGATTACCTGACGAAACCGTTCAGCCCGGCAGAACTCATTTTTCGCGTCAAAGCCATTCTGCGCCGCAGCATGGGCGTGAGCACCGCGTGCATCGCAATCGACGCCCTGGAGATCGATCCGCGCCGCCACGAAGTGCGCGTCAATCACCATCTGGTCGAACTGACGCCGAAAGAGTTCGAACTGCTGCACCTGATGGCAAGCCACCCGGGACGTGTCTTCTCTCGCGAAGAGCTGCTGGAGCGGGTCTGGGGATACTCCTACCTGGGCAACACGCGCACGGTCGATGTTCACGTCAATCGGCTGCGCTGTAAACTCGCAGAAAAGGGGTTGTGCAGCGACCTCATCTGTACCGAGTGGGGCGCCGGGTATAAACTGGAGTTCCCTGCATTGAAGGAAGCAGCAGTCGGAGGGATTGGCGACCATCGGGCGCTGAACGCCTGGCAGTACAGCGCCTGATAGAACCGGGCGGCCTCCTGCAGGTTCGGAACCTGCGGGAGGCTTTTCGTTACGGCTGGCATCTGGTTTGTTCAGGGCTTAATGAGCATCGTCCGGGATGGCGCAACACGCGCCTGCAACAGTCTTGACAGCAGCTTCCTGATGAGGAACGCACCCACAGACGCTACTCCTCTTCGCGCACCAGCGCATAACCCTGTGCATCTGCAAAGCGTCTGATCGCCTTCAGTGCAACCTCAGGCGGTGGACGTGCGATGACCAGGCTTTCGTCGATGGCATAGACGAGCACGTGATCATCGGGCAGACGGTCCGCACGCGGCAGGCGCTCGACGTCATCGCCAATCCGCTGTGCCCGGTCGTCCAGGAGCGCTGTCCACCCTTCCGCCAGGGCTGTCGGCACAATGCATATCCATCCTGGAATACTGACCCCCCACGATACAACCAGTGCAGGGAGAAGCGCATCATCGCCACAGAATACATCCACCCAACCGCCAGGCGGCCTGTTTCCGGGCGCCAGACGAACCGGCTGACGCGCTGCCTGCACGCGATCCCGCAGGCTTAACGGATCGAGGGCATATGTGCGGATCAGCAGGGGAAGCTGCGTCAGGGCGCGGATCACCTGCGCCGCCCAGGGTGCGCGCTCTTCGGAATGAACGCGCAAAAGCGGATCGGGCGGAAACAACCATAGACCTTCGTCTATGACACGATAATGCCATTCGTTCCTCTTCATTGCCGCGAAGCACTCTTTCCAACAGAAAACTGCCGCCTATCCCGCCGATGATTGCACCAATAACAGTTCCAACACCCGGAAAAAGCAGCGTGCCAGCAGCTGCTCCTGCTGCAGCGCCGCCCCAACCACCAGCAACACGCCCCACAGCCGCCCGCGTCTGGGGAAGTGCAGAAGGACGCCCGACACAACCGGAGGAGCGCCCATCAGGTCACACAAGGTCATGACACGTTATACAGCGTCCCTTTGCCCGTGTGTGATCGACGGTCTTTCTCAAGAAGCGCAGCTAGATGATCCGCCACGAAAAGAACAGGATAACCAGCCCATACAGGGTTGCGATCATGAGATACATTGCTGCCGCTACCAGAAACTTCCAGGTGGAAGACAACGACGCCTGCGCCTCGTCCCTGCGCACCACGATCGTCCCTGCTACCCTGTCACCAATACGCTGATAGCGTAGCGGTCTCATGCTGAGGTATGCCGGCAAGCCAAACAGCGCGCCATCGATGAACAACAAACACAAAGCACGCCGCTATCTCGTGTGAAAGCCGCTTCTGTAAACAATATGTAACATTCCCCGCAGCGCGCCATCATCAGCGCGTGAACAAGAAGAGAACCAGACCGATCAAACCAAGCCAGAATACGACTTCGTACAGGATAGCAATGGTGCGCTGCACCCTGGTCAATGGAGTGTCGAACGCTATAACGCGAGCAAGCGACATTCCAAGGCCGCTGATGCCAGCCAGAACGATCAGCAACAACCGCCATGGACCAGCAGCCAGAACGAGCGCACCAATCATTGCGACGAACGCGACAATCGCGGCAATTACGAATATTCTCTTCATCCCTTCTTTACCGGGGTTCATAAGGCCCTCCTGTTCCGATGACAACCAGCCCCAACCAGGCTGTCGCTTCTGGCGACGACGCCGGTTGGCAACTCATCGCAAGGGGAGGACGCACATGAGCAGCGGGGCAGAGATGCTCATGCCGGTCTGCGCGACCGCATTGACCACGCCAGTCGCAAACACGCGGCGCTACAGGCTCAGCAGGAACAAAAACCCCAGGGTCAGCAGCGCAATCACAACAATCTCGCCAGCCAGTTCGCCAGGCGATGTGACGCTGCACAACTGCTTTCGGCGCATCGAAGGGGTCAGAAGCACCACACCGATTGCCAGCAGGACGTTGAACACGGCAGAGCGTGCCTGCCCCAGTGCTACAAGCGCAAGCAGACCGACCATGACCACCCAGAATGCAGCCTCGATCAGTATGGCAAGGATGTGTCTTGTCTTGAGCGATGGCGCGCGCTCTGAAGGCGCAGCCTCAAACTCCGTCCAGGATGAGATGAACGACAGAGTCATCCCGCAAACTGCTGCTATGCCCAGGAGCATACATGTCCACGGACCGCCGCCAGTGATGGCAGTTGCTATAAGGGCGCCTCCTCCAACCAGGATGGCAATGGCACGCATTGGTCTAACGGATTCCGTTGTCATAGGTATGTCCTCCTTCTTTATCATTGCTCCCATGCCCTATCCACCTCCTCCCTCCTCAAATATACATTGTTCTCTCCTTTGCAGCGCAACCTGTTTTGAGGACGCAACCAACCACGCGCCAGGCAAATGCCTGACCGCCGTCATCTCCGAACACGGGCGTGTATCCGTTCTGAACGCTTGCTTCGCTGAGGAGATAGTAACAAAACCGCCAGGGCTTGCCTAGACGGTTTTGTAAACCTTATGTAACAACGCCAGGCGATATGTTGTGCTGAGGGCGCTCAGGCGCAGGAATGCGCCAGGAATAGGGAAGCCGACCTACACAAACAGCGGCGCCATCTGGCGCTCCGCTACCAGACGCTCCATCTCCTCGTCGCTCGGGCGCGCCTGGAAGCGGCTTGCCGCATCAAGCACCCGCGGCAGCAGGTTGATGTCGCCGACCGTGTTGAGGAATATGTCTGGACGACCAAGCACCCAGTGCACCGCCAGATCGATATCCGCCTGATCTTCGAGCGGTGCATACCAGGTGGCATGCACGCGCTCACGTTCCCCCCACGGCGCCTGCGTGATCGCCTTGATCGTCTGCACGGCGACACTGCGCTCGCGGCAGACCGCCGCAAGCGCCTCGAAGTCGGCGGCATACTGCGGATTCTGCATCAGAATGTAACTATACGGCAGCAGCACCGAGTCGAACGGGAAGCGCTCGAGCGCGCGGCGATGCTGCGCCGCGACCGTGACGCCGTGACCGGTGACGCCAATGAAGCGCACCAGCCCCTGATCACGCGCTTCAATCGCCGCCTCGAGCGCGCCGCCAGGACCGAGCGCCTGCTCCCACTCCTGCGGGTCTACCAGATTATGCAACTGGATCAGATCAACGGAATCAACGCGCAGGCGCTCGAGCGAACGGCGGATTTCATCGCGCGCGGGTTGATACGCGCGTTCACCGGTTTTCGTCGCCAGAAAGAAACGGGCACGGTGTTCCCGCATCCAGGGACCAATCCGCAGTTCACTGTCGCCGTAGCTGGCAGCGGTGTCGATATGGTTGACCCCATACTGTAAGAGCAGATCCAGCGTGCGATCGGCTTCATCCTGAGAAACGCGGCTGAGCGCCGCTGCGCCGAAGATGGCGCGAGTGCTGTGGTGGCCAGTGCGGCCAAACGGGGCAGTGGGGATCATGGCGAGGCTCCTTTGCTTCTCCGGGTACACAGATCTCACGGTACCACAGGTTTGCATGCTGTCAAGTCAAGAGGCTCGCAACAGACGTTCCGGTCTGTGCATCAAGAACTGTGCCAGAACGAAAAAAGTGGCGCCTGAGTACTGGCACGCCTTGCGATAATGGCAGCGCGCGATTGTGGGTCAGCCCTTACTGATCTGCTGGTACGACAGGTTCGACGCTCAACGTACGCGCCGGGAAGAGAAACGCAAAGAAGTTTTCGTAGAGATGTGGTCAGCAATTGGCAAACCTTTCAATCCCCAGTGCGCGGAATAGTCGTCCAAACCCGATGTGACGACGAACAACTCTGCAACGATAATCTTCACAAGCCCGCAGCGATCCTGTCTGGCTCGTGCTATAATCAACCGCCGTGTCACACACAACAATCCATACTACCGGTCGCTCATCGCCGCTGATGCTGACGCGCATTGCGGGTGCGCTGGCGCCTGCTGCGCTCGCCGCAATCGTCGCGGTACACCTGGTCTTCTTCGCATTGCGCACCTGGCATGTGCTGGCGTTCCCCTACCCCCTCGATTACGGCGAGGGACCGCTGCTGGCGCAGGTGAATGCGCTGCGCAGCGGCATATCCCTGCCGCGCCTGTACAGCAACCCCGGCGCACCACCCTACCTGGTCGTCAACTATCCGCCGGTCTATCTGGTCGCTGTGGGTTTCCTCGCTCCGCTGATCGACATCGCGGCGCCCGGAAGCGACGCGACGCTGCTCGCGGGTCGCCTGGCGACGCTGCTGGCGACCCTGGGGAGCGCATTCCTGCTCTGGCGGCTTGCGACGCCGTCTGATGACTCGCACAGCACGCCGATGCAGCGGATCGTCGCGCTCATCGCTGCGCTTGCATTTCTTGCGCTGCCTATCGTGCGCGAATGGGGCGCGTTGATGCGCGTCGATCTGCTGGGGGTCTGCCTGGGACTGTGGGGACTGCTGCTAACACGCCGTTTGTCGCGCTGGGCAGCCCTCCCGCTGGCGCTGAGCCTGCTGGTGAAACCATCGCTGATCGCCGCGCCAGCGGCAGCGCTCTTCTGGCTCTGGTTTCGCCATCACCGCCGCGCACTGGAAGTGGCGCTGATCACGGGCGCCATTGGGGGCGCTGCCGCTGGCGCGCTGCACCTGGCATCCGGCGGCTGGTTCTGGCGTCACGTCGTCGCTGCCAACGCCAACCCCTGGTCGGCGGCGCTCGCCGAAGGGTTCTGGCAGGATCAGGCCACCATCCTGTGGCCCCTCTGGATCGGCGCAGCATGCGCCGCTGCGCTCCTGCTGGCGCGCGCTGCGCCGGATGTCTCAAACCGGCGCCGCTCCACGCTGCCGTCAGGCACGACTCCAGCACACGGTCTGCTGCCGGTTGTCTACACCTGCTTTGGCGCATACGTGGCATTCGGCGTCGGTAAAGTCGGCGCTTACGCCAACTATTTTCTCGAGTTCTACGCCGGTGCGATCTGGCTTATTGCCGCCGCCGTTGCATATCTTCTCGCACCAGACCAGTCTCGCAACGGGCAGCGTCTCTCTTCGACCCGGCGCTCCGTTTCGGATGAGCAGATGCCTGAACCGGAAGAGCAAACGCCCTCATTCAGTTCGCGCATCTCGATGCTGACCTCCTGGTTCCTGGCGGTCAACGCACGCACGCAACCGCCTGCCGCGTACTCCTGGCATCCTGCTTTCTGGTTCTCAGTTCCGGGTTCCTCGGCGTTGCTGTTGCTCCTTGCCGCTGCGCTCCTCCGCTACTATCCGCTCTGGAGCGAAAATTATGTCAAGCCCTATGGTCTTATCGAAGGGGACAACCCGCCGCGGCTGGCATTCGGAACCTACGGCGTCTGGCGTGACCTCCGGCGCGAACAGGAGATCCTCGCCACATTGCGCCAGGTGAACGCCGCGCTCGTCGAAGATGTGCAGGCGGCTGGCGCGCCAGTCGTCACCGACATACCCGGCGTCGCGGCGCAGGCTGGCACGCAGTCGCGGCTTCAGGCATTCGAGCATCGCCAATTGTACGACGCCGGACTGCTCGACCAGCGCCCGCTGCTGCGCGACATGGCAGATGGGCGTGTCCCGCTGGTTGTGCTCGATTACCTGGGGAACTGGCTCACGCCGGAAATGATTGCGTTGATCACTCATCGCTACGCGCAGACCGGCTCACGCGGCACGTTCGACCTGTACCAGCCGGTCGATCCAGGGCGCCGCAGCGATGTTGCGCTCGACATTGGCGCCGGCATTCAGGTGACCGGCGTGTTCCTCTCGGCGCCCGGCGGCGCAATGTATGCGCCAGGAGAGCGCATCGTTCTTACGCTGGAACTGCGTCGGCACACTGCTGATCCGGGTCCGTGTGACGCTGATCCCTGTCAGGTTCGCGTGACCCTGGCAACCAGCGATAGCGCAACCATCGCCACGTGGGAACGTCCGCTAATCTATGGCGCGCTCCGCCCTGCCGACTGGGGCGATGCCACGATCCAGCACATGCACCCGATAGATCTTCCTTTTGAACTGCCGCCAGGAACCTACCGGCTGGCGGTGGCGCTGCGCAGCAGTGTGGAACTCTTCACGCCTCCGCAGCACATAGCGCAGATCGAGGTTGGCGAACAGAGTGGACGGTTGCTCGGCGAACGCGGCTACTTTGTGCCTGCACCGATCTTTACGTTCTGGATGGATGCCGGCGGATACGAAGGACCGGGCGATCCACTGATGCCCGCCGTGCCGTTTGCCGATGGCGTATTGCAGTGCTTTCTGCGGGCATGCGTTCGCTATGCTGGCGGTGAAATAACCCGTCTTCCGCTCGGCGAACTGGTCTTCATCGGCGAAAGCGGTCTGCGTCCCGTGCAACCGGAAACCGGCGCATCACGGTTCTTTCCAGAGACGGGGCACACCTTGCGCGGCGCATTTCTGGCAGCCTGGGAAGCCACTGGCGGGATGGCAGCACTGGGACCGCCGATCAGCGCCACGATGCAACGCGGCGCAACGCGCGTCCAGTACACGCGCTACGCCCGGCTTGAACGTCCTGACGGGACGGATGTCGTGCGGCTGGCGAACCTGGGGGAGGAATATCTGCGGTTGCCGGACATTTCGTATCGGTGGAGGTGAGATCAGGGGTTAGGGGTTAGATGTCCTGCCCTGAACCTGAAGCCTTTGCGCCCTGGTGTCTGGGTGCGATCAACACGTGCAACGTGCAACCTGCAACCTGCAACCTGCAACCCTTTACGCCCTGGTGTCTGGGTGCGATCAACACGTGCAACGTGCAACGTGCAACGACCACCTGCAACCCTTAACCGCCAAACAATGCCTCAACCGGCGTTGTCAACCCGGGCAGCACGTCGCCGCCGTCCAGCGTATCGCCGGGGCGCAGCACCTGCACCTCACGCAGCGAGCGATACACCGTCACCGTGCGCGTCCGCGGGCGCACAATCCAGACCATTCTCACGCCTGCTTCCAGATAATCGAGCACCTTCGCCTCGACATCTTCAGCGGTATCGTTAGGGGATACCACTTCCACCGCCAGGTCAGGCGGACCCTCGAAAAACCCGGTGCGGTTCCGCTGCTGCGCCGCCCGTTCGGCTGCAACGAACGCCACGTCCGGCGCGCGCACCGTATCCGGGTTGCGCGCCAGAATGAACCCGGTTTCGGCGGCATAGACGACGCCCAACCGATGCTCACGCACGAATCCATGGATCAGCGCTCCGAGCGTCATTGCCATTTCACCGTGCTCCGCACCGGCTGGCACCATTGTGATCACCTCTCCGCGCACCAGCTCGACCCGCTGCTCCCCAAACGACATCTGCGCCAGGTCTTCGGCGGTTATCGCGGCTGTTACGACACTCACAGATCACCCCCCCACGTGCAACGTTCAACGACCACTTACCGCCTTCAACTGCCGAACAGTGTCTCGACCGGCGCCGTGAATCCAGGCAGCACGTCGCCGCCGTCGAACGTATCGCCAGGGCGCAGCACCTGCACCTCACGCAGCGAGCGATACACCGTCACCGTGCGCGTCCGCGGGCGCACAATCCAGACCATTCTCACGCCTGCTTCCAGATAATCGAGCACCTTCGCCTCGACATCTTCAGCGGTATCGTTAGGGGATACCACTTCCACCGCCAGGTCAGGCGGACCCTCGAAAAACCCGGTGCGGTTCCGCTGCTGCGCCGCCCGTTCGGCTGCAACGAACGCCACGTCCGGCGCGCGCACCGTATCCGGGTTGCGCGCCAGAATGAACCCGGTTTCGGCGGCATAGACGACGCCCAACCGATGCTCACGCACGAATCCATGGATCAGCGCTCCGAGCGTCATTGCCATTTCACCGTGCTCCGCACCGGCTGGCACCATTGTGATCACCTCTCCGCGCACCAGCTCGACCCGCTGCTCCCCAAACGACATCTGCGCCAGGTCTTCGGCGGTGATGGTTGCAGTCGCCACACTCATGGGCGCCTCCGCCTATCGGGTATCAACCGTTCTGCGCACACTTTCGTCAGTCGCTGTCGCCAGCGGCGCATCGAGACTGGCATACCTGCCACGCAGCGCAAACCAGCGGACCTTCAGCACATCACGCAGATTGCGCCACGAATCGCGCAGCGGATTGACCTTCGTCTCTTCGCCATATTGCCAGATCACCGGAACTTCCATGACGCGATAGCCCCGCCGCACCGCCAGATAGAGCAGTTCGACATCGTAGGCAGTGACTGCCGCCCCTTCGACTTGCGGCGCATTGTCGCCATAGATGCGCACCCGCCGGAAGAGATCGTGCGCCGCAGCGCGTCGCAGCGCCTTGAAGCCACACTGAGTGTCTTGAATGCCCCCGACCGCTACCAGCCGCACGATAGCGTTGAAGATGCGACCCATCACGTGGCGATACCACGGCTCGCCGATCCGTCGCGCTCCCAACCCCTCACGTGAACCGATCACCACATCATATCCGCTCTCAAAGTATCGTCGCAGACGATCCCACTCCTCAATCGGCACCGCCAGATCCGCGTCGCAGAGCAGAACATACTCGCCGCGCGACATTAAGGCGCCTGCCCGCACTGCATACCCTTTCCCCCGATGGTCCAGCCTCAACAAAAAGAGGTTGCGGTGCACATCGAGCAGACGATCAACATACGCCGCAGTCCCATCAGAACTGCCATCATCAGCAACAATCACTTCTGAGGCGTAGGGTTGCTGCGCCAGATAGTCGAGCACCCGTTTTAGCGTTGCTGGCAGTCGGCGCTCCTCGTTGTACGCCGGGATGACGACCGAAAGATAGGGAGAAGGATCGAGGGAGGTCACTGCTACTCCTTGTCAATAACGTGTTTCGACGACAAGTTGACCGGCGTGCCTGCCTGTCGTGTGACGACGCTTACGCACAAAGTGCGGCAGTGCGCGCAACCCGTCGAACTGCCCGTGTAAACGGGCACGCGCTGCCGGTTCGCGGATATGCCAGAGTGAATGCAATACAAACCCGATCTGCGACCAGATCAGCAGGGGCCAGTATCGCCGCGCCTGTGGCGCTGGCATATTCTTTGCCCAAACAAGCATAAAGTTGCGCCCGCAGTAGTAACTCGCCAGCGCGCCGCCACCCGTTGCGCTCAACCGATGATACACCACGGCGCGCGGGACATACACGGTGCGCATGCCGCGCAATCTGGCGCGCACATTCAGATCAACATCCTCACAGTACATCACCAGATCCTCATCGAAGACCCGGCCGTCTTCCGCCAGTTCTTCCAGCGCAGCGCGCCGATATGCCGCTGCGCCCGCACAGGGACCGAATACCTCTTCCATGACATCGAACTGCCCCATGTCGCGCTGCCAGACGCCACGACTGCCGGGAACGCCATCGAGGCGGTAGTAATCACCGGCTGAATGGAGGTGGTCGCGCCGGTCGAACAACATCATTTTGCTGGCGGCAAACGCATACGCTGGATAGCGATCCAGCGCGCCAATCAGATGTTCCAGCCAGCGCGGATGCGTTTCAGTGTCATTGTTGAGCAGCACGACGTACTCGCCGCCGGTTGCTTCAATGCCAGCATTGACTGCCGCTGCCAGCCCGCGATTGCGCGACAACGCAATGACCTGCACTTCAGGATAGCGCCGCCGCACCAGAGCAACAGAGTCGTCGGTGCTGCCGTCATCTACCACAACCACGCAGAAATCACGCCGCGTCTGCGCTCGCAGTGAGTCCAGACATGTTGGCAGAAGTGAGGCGCCGTTGTAGTTTGGAATGATGATGTCGATCATGAGCCGTTAAGTGCTGAGAACCGGGAACTGAGAACCGAGAACTGAGAACTGAGAACTGAGAACCGAGAACTGAGAACTGAGAACTGAGAACTGAGAACCAGGGGTTAGGGGTTAGGGGTCCGATCGCTTGCTTAACCTGCAACCTTCCCACCCGCCACCTTTCCGCCTTCAACCTGTATTTGAACCACAGAGACGCAGAGAGCACAGAGAGGCACGCTTCACCCTCCTTCCGCATTCACCCGTCCAACCGAAACCTTTCCGCCCACAACCTTCCTGCGTGCAATGTGCATCCCTGCGGGTCAGGCGCGTCATCCGCGCGGGTGCGCCATCCGCGTGCGCGCGCCATCCGCGTGGGCACGCCAGCGGCGTGGGCGCGTCATCCGCGTGGGTGCGCCATCCGCGTGGGCGCGTCATCCGCGTGGGTGCGCCATCCGCGGGGGCACGCCAGCGGCGTGGGCGCGTCATCCGCGGGGGCACGCCAGC
>ERZ1685332.143-NODE-143-length-16421-cov-19.795918_pt1 | contig 16421 bp, 19 predicted proteins | sample MGYA00580193_ERZ1685332 | MGnify/ENA primary metagenome ERZ1685332 (study PRJEB41501, sample SAMN08275520) | hot springs metagenome | biome: alkaline hot spring; material: microbial mat | place: Russia: Ush-Beldyr | collected 2015-07 | depth 0.5 m m ...
CGTTGGGGCAGGTCTGAGACCTGCCCTTACTGGGGCAGGGCTGAGACCTGCCCTTACTGGGGCAGGGCTGAGACCTGCCCTCCTCCTTCCGGCCTGCGACGTTGGGGCAGGGCTGAGACCTGCCCTTACTGGGATCCGGGCTGCGACCTGCCCTTCCTCTCTTTTGAGATGTCACAGGCGCGCCAGAGGTTACATGGACTGGTAGACCGCCGTCTCGAACGCCTCGAACAGCGGCAGCGACTTCACATCGGCGAATGGCGTTATCTGCGTCAGGTAGACCCCGCCAATGCCGTGCTGGAGATCGATCCAGAAGTACGAGTTTGCCAGGCCAGCCCATTGCAGGCTGCCTGCGGGTCGGCCAGTTGGCGCAGGCTCGAGATTAATCTGCCAGGTCAACCCCCACCCCTTGGGCAACCCCGGGAAAAACTCCGCATCATTGGAAAACTGCGGCATGACGCTCTTCATCACTGTGACGCGCAGATCGCCGATCGCGTTCTGGCACATCAGGTCAACGGTTTCGGCGTTGAGCACCCGCACGCCGTCGAGTTCACCGCGGTTGAGCACCATGCGCATAAATCGCGCGTAGTCGCCCGCCGTACCGTAGAGCCCTCCGCCACCCAGATCGAATTCAGGCTCCTGCGGCAATTCGAACTCCATCGGCGTCAGTGTCCCATCTTCGCCGCGCGCATGGATCGTCGCCAGGCGCGCACGCATGTCGGGACGGATCTTGAAGGCAGTGTCGTTCATGCCTAGCGGACCCAGCAGATGCTCCTGCATATACTGGCTCAGTCGTTTGCCGCTGACCGCCTCGACCGCCAGACCGGCGAAATCGATGCTGATGCCGTACTCCCAGCGTTCGCCGGGATCGAAGAAGAGCGGTGTAGCCAGTGATGCGATCTTCCCGCTGGCGACGGTCGGCACACCCATCACTTCCATGTAGCGCAGAACGTCAGCGTTCCAGAACTCGTAGGAAAACCCGGCGGTATGCGTTATCAACTGACGCAGGGTGATCGGGCGCGCTGGCGGCTGGAGGTTCGGCGTATCCTTTTCGTCCCAACCCTCCAGCACCTGCGCTTCCGCCAGTAGCGGAACCCACTGGCTGGCCGGCGCGTCGAGATCGAGCTTGCCTTGTTCGACCATTTGCATCGTGCAGGCGCCGGTGATCGCCTTGGTCATCGACGCGATCCAGCAGACTGTATCGGCTGTCATTGGCTCGCCGGTCACCAGGTTGCGCTTTCCGAACGCCCCTTCGTACACCACCCCCTCACGGTCCACAACGACCGCCACAACCCCTGGCACGTCTCCTTGTTCGATGGCAGCGCTCAGAAGACCGTCCACCCGTTCCTTCAACGACATTGTTGAGTCCTTTCCAGATAAAGAAGCCTTCTAACGTCAGGACCAGCGTTCCATCCGTTGCCCCCATCCTTAAGCAGTGAGAGATGCGCAGTCTCAGTCCGGGTTGTTCGCCCTCACCGTCGTCCTTCCCTCCTTTCCAGCACGGTATTGTTGAATGCGAAGCCAGAGTCGCTGTCAGCACGCATCCCTCGTGACTGTCAACTTACCTGCTGCGTCCCCACGCCATCGGCTGGCGCAGGTTCAGCCGAAGCGACCGGCTCGCGCCTGGGATGCAGGACGCGCGGCAGCACCTCGTCCATGTGTTCGACCAGAATAATGTCGAGTTGCTGGCGCGTTTCTTCTGGCAGTTCGCGCAGATCAGGCGCATTCGCCCTGGGCAACAGAACCGTGCGCACCCCGGCGCGCTGCGCTGCCAGCAATTTTTCCTTGACCCCGCCAATCGGCAGCACTTTGCCGCGCAGCGTGATTTCACCAGTCATGGCGACGTGTTTGTACGCAGGACGCTCAGTCAGCGCCGAGATGAGCGCGCTTGCCATGGTGATGCCAGCCGACGGTCCATCCTTTGGTACTGCGCCAGCCGGAACATGGATGTGAATATCACAGATCTGCGCGAAGTCGGTCGGAATATTCAGCATCCGCGCCCGCGAGCGCGCATAGGTCAGCGCAGCGCGCGCCGATTCTTTCATCACATCGCCGAGTTGACCGGTCAACGTCAACTGACCGTTGCCCGGCACGACACTCGCTTCCACGAAGAGAACATCGCCGCCGGTTGGCGTCCACGCCAGTCCGGTGACCACACCTGCTTCATCCTCGCCGAGCAGCGTTTCGCTGCGGAAGCGCGGCGGTCCAAGCAGGTCGTCGAGGTCGGGCGCATCCACCTGTTCGGGTAGCGGCAGACCCTCTGCTGCGCGCGTCGCCATTTTGCGGTAGATGGCGCCGATCCGTCGCTCCAGGTCACGCACGCCTGCCTCGTGGGTATATTCGCGGATCAGGCGCCGGAGCGCCGCTTCGGTGATCGTCGGAGCACGTTCCGCCAGACCCTGCTCGTTGCGCTGGCGCTGGATCAGGTAGCGACGGCAGATCTCCAGCTTTTCCATCTCGGTGTAGCCAGCCAGTTCCAGCAGTTCCATGCGGTCGAGCAACGCAGGCGGGATGGTATCGGAGCGGTTGGCGGTGCAGATGAAGAGCGCACGGCTCAAATCGAACGGCACATCCAGGTAGCGGTCGACGAACGCCACATTCTGTTCCGGGTCGAGCACTTCCAGCAAGGCAGCCGCCGGATCGCCCTGGAAACCGACGCTGAGTTTATCCACTTCGTCGAGCATGAAGACCGGATTGTTGCTGCCGGCGCGGTTGATCCCCTGGATGATGCGCCCTGGCAATGCGCCAATATAGGTGCGGCGATGCCCGCGGATTTCCGCTTCATCGCGCACCCCGCCAAGCGCCACACGCACGAATTTCCGACCGAGCGCGCGGGCAATCGAGGTTCCCAGGCTGGTCTTCCCAACGCCGGGAGGACCGACGAAGCAGAGAATTGGACCACGCGCGCTGCCGCTGGCGTCCTGTTCGAGGCGCAGTTTGCGCACTGCCAGATACTCGATGATCCGCTCCTTGATCCGCTCCAGGTCGTAGTGATCCTCATCGAGCACCTGACGCGCCTGCGCCAGATCGAGGTTGTCTTCGGTGCTGACGTTCCACGGCAGGTCGAGGAGCCAGTCCAGGTAGGTGCGCGCAACGACATACTCGGCAGCGCCGGGAGGCATGCGCTCCAGGCGTGAGATTTCGCGTTCGGCTTCCTTGCGCGCCTCTTCAGGAAGGTTTGCCGACTCCAGACGACGGCGCAACTCCGCGATTTCGGCAGCATGCTCATCGGTTTCACCCAACTCACGCCTGATCGCCTCGAGTTGCTGGCGCAGCACATACTCGCGCTGGCTCTTCGACATCTCTTCCTGCGCCTTGCGCCCGATCGTCAGGATTTCACGCTCGCGCTCGAGGAAACTGAGCACCTGGCGCAGACGTTCCTGCACATCGAGCGTATCGAGCACAAGTTGCTGATCTTCGGGCTTGAGGTTTAGATTTGCCGCGATCAGGTCCGCCAGCATGCCGGGTTGTGCGGTATTGGCGGCGACGAGTGCCAGTTCATCAGGCAGGGTCGGGCTAAGCTGGATGATCTGCTGGAAGGCGGCGAGCGCTGCGCGCGCCAGACCGCTGGCTTCAACCGACAGCACGGCAGGATCGCGATGAATGGCGACACGCGCCTGCGGATACGGCTCGGTAACGATCAGTTGCCTGATCTGAATGCGCGCCTGCCCCTGCACCAGGATCTGCACCGCGCCATGCGGCAGCCGCAGCATACGGACGATCAACGCCACGGTACCGGTGCGTGCCAGCGCCAGTGGATCAAACCCCTCGCCGGGTTGGGTGCGCATAAACACGCTGACCATCTTCGTCGCAAGCGCTGCCTCATCCACCAGTTTCACCCACGCCTCGCCACTTACGACGAGCGGCAGGAACATGCCGGGGAACAACACGACATTGTTGAGCGGCAGAATCGGCAGCACTTCCGGGATGTCGGGCGGGTCTTGGGCTGGCGTTGGCGCGCTCATGCCTCACCCTCCCGATGGACATGGATAACAACCTGCCGGACGCCGCGCCCGGCGAAGGGGAGCCAGATTTCCAGCAAGCCGTTGTTGAAACGAGCGGTTGTCTGATCCGGATTGATCGGACGATCCAGGGGAATCTCGATCTGAAACGCGCCGGAGGCGATCTCCATCCGGTGCAGGCGGCGCAGATCGTGGGGCAGAGCGATCTGGCGCGCGCCAGCAATCCGCACAAATTGCGGGTGCGCTTCGATCTGCACATTCGACGGCTCGACGCCAGCCAGTTCGACCACCAGCAGCATCGCCTGTTCGGTCTCGAACACATTTACGGCTGGCGACCAGGGGCGCATATCGAACGGCGCATAGGGCATGCGCGTTCGCAAAATACGAATCGAGGCATGGGGATTACAGTCGAAGATCATGCACGCGCTCCTGTGTTATGGATAGAGCAGGTGTCTGCCTGAATTATACCACTGCCCATCGTGGCGCATCTGACCGTCACGTGAGGAACAGGGGAACGGCGCGACGATCACCGGCAACGCCGGCGTGCGCCCGGCGATGCGTTGCATCGTGCGGGTGACAGTCACCCTGTCAGGTACGCCGCGCGCTGCAACACCGCCAGATGCTGATCGACGCTCGACAGTCCCATTCCCATCGTATTGAGGCAGAGATAGCGCGCTCCCAGCGCACGCCAGGCATCGACATACGCCTGCCAGCGATCTTCCGCAACCGAGCGCAGGTTCACCTGCGACTCAATGCCAATCGTCGCGGGATCGCGCCCGGCGTCGCGGGCATACCCGGCGAGGCGTTCCAGCGCCGTGCGGGTCGTTTCGTCCGGCGGGCGGAAGGTGATCCAGCCGTCGCCGATCCGCGCAACGCGCTTCAGGGTCGCTTCGGCATACCCACCGATCCAGATCGGGATGGAACGGCGCGGCGGCAGCGGGTTGATCCCGGCAGCCGCGATCGTGTGCCAGCGCCCGCGGAACGTGATGACCTTTTCGGACCAGAGGGCGCGCAGAACGGCGATTTGCTCTTCACTGCGCGCTCCACGATTATGGAAGTTCTCGCCCAACCCCTGATACTCCACCTCGTTCCATCCGATGCCGATCCCCAGGCGCAGGCGTCCGCCGCTCAACACATCGACCTCCGCCGCCTGCTTGGCAACCAGCGCCGTCTGGCGTTGCGGCAGAATGATCACCCCGGTCACCAGACCGATGGATGTCGTGATGCCTGCCAGATACCCGAACAGGACGAACGGTTCATGAAACATTGACTCACACGTGTACGGTCCGCTCCAGCCAGGGCGGACCGACGGATCGGCGCCGAGCACATGGTCGTATGCCAGAATGTAGCGGTAGCCGAGCGCCTCGACCGCCTGTGCGTACTCACGGATCACGCCGGGATCGTCACCAATTTCGGTTTGCGGGAAGACGACGCCGATTTCGAGAGGTTGACCCATACGATTCCATTTGCCTCCATTGTAAGCATATGCTATAATCCGCATCAGTGTTCGAGCAGGCAGGGCGCCAGCGTTCGCCCTGCTCTCTTTGTGTACATCGGAGTCAGGCAGCAATGTCACAGCAGATTATAGAAGAGATCGAGCGTCGCTACATGAAACAGGATGTTCCCGAGTTCCGTGTTGGCGACACCGTGCGCGTCGGCGTGCGCGTCGTCGAAGGGAACCGCGAGCGCATCCAGGAGTTCGAGGGGGTCGTCATCCGCAAGCGGGGCGGCGGCCTCAACGAGAACTTTACCGTACGGCGCATTGCGTCGCACGGGGTCGGCGTCGAGCGCACATTCCTCGTCCACGCGCCGCGCGTCGAGAGCATTCAGGTCGTCCGCCGCGGCAAGGTACGCCGCGCGCGTCTGTTCTACCTGCGCGGTCTCACCGGCAAAGCGGCGCGGATCAAAGAGCGGCGCTAAACGCCGTGCGATTGACCGGTTGCTATGGTCATCAGCACGCCTGCTACGCTCTATGTGCGCCTGATACGCTGGGTGTTTGCGCGCTTCTACCAGGAATTCGCCTGGACGTACGACGGCGTGGCGGCGCTGGTGTCGTCAGGTCAATGGCGCGACTGGACCCTGACGGCGCTGGAGTTTGTACGTGGCGCAACGCTGGAGCTTGGCTGCGGCACCGGGCACGTGCAACTGGCGCTGGCGCAGCGTCACATTGGTTTTTTCGCCGGGCTGGATCGGTCACCCCAGATGATCCGGCGAACCCGGCGTCGCCTGGCGCAATCCGGTTTTCACACGCCGCTGGTGCATGCCGATGCCCGTGCCCTTCCCTTCGTCTCCGAGTCATTCGACACGATCATCGCCACCTTTCCAAGCGAGTATATCGCCGAAGACGCAACCATCGCCGAGGTTCGCCGCGTGCTTCGCCCTGGCGGAACGATCGCTATTGCACTGTGGGCGCGCTTTGCCGATGACTCACTCTATGCGCGTCTGGTCGATGCGGCATATCGCGTAACGCTCCAGCGGTCGCCGCGTCCGGCGGCGCCTGCAGCGCTTGCCACGCTGCACCGATTCGGCGAACGGTTCGAGCGCGCTGGCATGGACGTGTCGTTCAGAGAAATCGCAACGTCTGGCGGCATGGTGCAGTACGTCCTGGGAATGCGCCGGGAACCGCAATGACAGATCGTTCGCCAACGACTGATGAAGAGCGGGCGCTGCACGTCGCCGGGTATCGCGCCATCGCCGGGATCGATGAAGCCGGGCGCGGATGCTGGGCAGGACCGGTGGTCGCAGCAGCGGTCATTCTGCCAGAAACGGTGATCGATGCGCCTGAGTTGCTCAACGGCGTCGCCGACTCGAAAATGCTGACTCCGGCACAGCGTGCAACCCTCTTCGAGCGCATTACAAGTCTGGCAGTGGCGTGGGCGGTTGGAGCGACGCCAGCGCACATTATCGACAGCCATGGGATTCTGCCCGCCACGCGCCTGGCGATGCAGGTGGCGCTGTTGCGCCTGACACTTCCCCCCGATGCACTGCTGATCGATGCGGTGCACCTCGATGGCTGGGCCATTCCGCAGCGCGTGCTGATCAAGGGCGACGCGCGCTGTCTGTCGATCGCGGCAGCATCCATTCTCGCCAAGGTGACGCGCGACCGCTTCATGGAGGCGCTCGGACGCTGCTGGCCCGAGTATGGCTTCGCAGCGCACAAAGGGTATGGCACTGCCGCTCACCAACACGCGCTGCGCCGCTACGGTCCCACGCCGCAACACCGCCTGACGTTCCGTCCGCTGTGTGATATGGCGCTCACCGATTCCCGGAACGCGGCGTTGCCGCGAGAAGTAGAAGGAGAGCATGGATGACCCTCAGTCTCAGCGCCAGCGAGTATGTGCGGCATCTGCGCCGCGCCGGATTGCGCCCTGGTGAGCGCCTGGTCAACAACATCCTGCATTGCGGCGATGCCGCCGTCGATCCGTTGATCGACCTGGCAACCAGCGTCGCGCTCCTCTACGAAGAACCGCCGGTTGCCTATGCGCCGATCCACGCGCTGCGCCTGCTCGGTGAACTTCGTCCATTGCGCATGATCGAGCCGTTGCTGAGGAGCGTCGATGCCGAACTCAAAGGGATGAGTCCTGCGCGCAAAATCTGGCAGTATGAAGTGCCGCAAGTGATCGGACGGATTGGCGCAGCGGCTGTGGCGACGCTCTGGGCAGACGCCGATGACCCCGCCTACACCCGTTTCGAGCGCGACGGCGCGCTCCTGGCGCTGGCGTATGCAACGGCGGTCGATGAGACGATCCGCGAGCCGATCATCGCTGAAATGCACCGGCGGTTGATGCAGAGCGACGACCGTTCGTTGAACGCAGGAATTGTGCGCGCAATGGCATACCTCAGCCTCGCCGACATGTACGGCGACATTATGGCGCGCTACCGCGCCGGCGCCATCGATCAGGAGAGCATGTCGGCGGCTGTTGCGCGTCAGATGCTCCTGGCGCCCAAAACATCCAGAATAGCCGACAATGCGAAACTCTCATTGTGGGAACGCTACGACAGGTTCGGACCGTTCCCGGAACCGGAATACGACGACTTCGATAACAGCGAGGAGTAATGCCTGTGCGACCGGTCGATAACCTTCACGTTCTGGCCTTCGAACCGCTCACTCCGCCGCGTGTTCTGCGTGAGCGCTACCCGATTACCGAAGCCGCTGCGCAGACCGTCTACGAAACGCGCGAAGCGATCAAGCGCATCATGCGCCGCGAGGACCGGCGCTTGCTGGCAGTCGTCGGTCCCTGTTCGATCCACGACACCGACGCGGCGCTCGAGTATGCCGGGCGACTGGCGCGCCTGGCGGTCGAGATGCGCAACCGGATCATGATTGTCATGCGCGCGTATTTCGAGAAGCCGCGCACCACCGTCGGCTGGCGCGGTCTGATCAACGACCCGCACCTCGACGGTTCGTTCGATATGAACGAAGGGTTGAGCCGCGCCCGCGAACTGTTACTGCACATCAACGACATGGGGCTGCCAACTGCCACCGAAATGCTCGACCCGATCAGCCCGCAGTACATTACCGATCTGATCAGCCTGACTGCTATCGGCGCGCGCACGGTCGAGTCGCAGACCCACCGCGCCCTCGCCAGCGGTCTCTCGATGCCGGTGGGTTACAAGAACAGCACCGACGGCAATGTGCAGGTGGCAGTCAATGCCTTCCTGTCGGCGCGCCGGGCGCACTCCTTCCTCGGCATCGACCAGGATGGGCAGAGTTGTGTGGTGCGCACTACCGGCAACCCCGACGGGATGATCATCCTGCGCGGCAGCAGCGCCGGACCGAACTACGACGCGGCAACCGTTGCGCGCACCGAACAAGCGATGAAGGCGGCAGGTTTGCAGCCTGCCATTCTGATTGATTGCAGCCACGCGAACGCTGGCGGCGACCACACGCGCCAGCCGCGCGTCTGGCGCGAGGTGCTGCGCGAACACATCACCAGCAGCAATGCCGTGATCGGTATGATGGTCGAGAGCAATCTGTTCGAGGGCAAACAATCGATCCCCGCCGACCGCTCACAGTTGCGCCACGGCGTATCGGTGACCGACGCCTGCGTCGGTTGGGAAATGACCGAGCAGATGCTGATTGAGGCGTATGAGGCGCTGGAGGTTGAAGGCGGGAAGGTTGCGGGTTGAACGTTGAATGTGGCGCCGAGACGTCGTAGCATCTCTACTGCGGATGCATCACGCAGCGCAGCAAAGTCGCCAAAAAACAGGACGCGCAGTGCAGCCGCTCATTCACCCTTATGCCACGCCCACCACGTCGCAATGATCTGATTCTGCAACGCCACCTCGTCTGTATCAGTCCGGCGCATCACGGCTGCCGCTGCAAGATTGCTCAGTTCCACCGCTTCGTCCATCGTGGCGCCGGCGCACAGCGCCGCTGCCACGGCGGCTACGGCGCTATCGTTCGCTCCGGTCAACCGGATCGGTCCGGTTATTGGAACAGGAGGTACATGGATCATGCCCTGCTCATGAACGACGAGCACACCACGCACGCCAAGCATAACGATCACAGGCTTGCCGGTGCGCTGGCGTAGTTGTTCGGCAGCCTGTCCCACCAGCGCCAGTGGCGGATTGCTGCTGTCATTCGCGTAAACGGCACGCACACATTCGCGGGCATCAGGCACGATGATGACATTCCTGAAAAGCCCGATACGATGGTGCGAGGTTGCCAGAAACCAGACATCCTGGTGGCGAGCGGAGAGATCGGCAATCTCCAGACGGAGTCGACCCGTGACAACGCCACATTCTTCTTCGGAAAAATGATCGATGACGATCACCGCATGAACCTGCGTCACTAACGCGCGTAGACGCTCGATCAGCGCCGTTGTTGTCGAAGGCGCCATAGGCGTGCGCGAGCGGATGTCGAGCCGTTCGATCTCATGCAGCACGGAGGTTGCACCGGGGATCACTGGACGGATCGAGGCGGGTGTGTACCGGTCGGCAGCAACGACCATTGCGCGCTCGTCGATACCGCGCTGACGCAAACCGCGCCTCAGTTCATACCCATCACCATCGTCGCCGATCACGCCAAGCGTTGTTACTCCAACTCCGAACGCGCGCAAAATGACCGCAACGTTCCCCGCTGCACCAGGAGTCATATCCGCAGCAGCAACCTGATGAGCGGGGAGTCCCGTCTCCTCCGCATACTCGACATGTGCCGGATCAATGTGCAGGCGCCGGTTGAGCACAAAATCGCCCACCACCAGCACACGTGCGTGTGCGCTGCGAAACAAAATATCCTGGAGCCTGCTCTCGTCCATGTATTTTACCTGGTACGTTCCAGCCATGTACGCGTGATCGCGCCGACCCATGATGCGCCAGAACACAAACGCCCGGTCGATAACAGCTTTTGCCCTGGATGGTAGCACAAACTCAGCCCAACGTATAGAGGAAAACACGGGATTGCTCCAGATCAGATCGGGAATGATCTCCCTTCCAATTGCCTGATCGATATGGTACACTGGTAAATAGGATGAAATAATCCTTGCAGGTTGAAAGGCAACACTATGCTGGCACAGGTGTTACGGATACTACGCCTCATTGTTGGCTGGGTCTGTATTGTCGGCGGTCTGATCGTTTCTATTTCACCAATTCCGTTCGGATTCATTATCGTTATCGCGGGCATCATTCTGGTCGGTCCACGCGATCGTGGGTTGCGCACGGCACGCGCCGTGTGGAATCGCACAATTCGGTCGCTCGCATCCTCGTCTGTGCCGTTTATCGCCGCGTCGGCGCGGCGCATCGTTGCCTTTCAGTCGTCCATCGAGCAGCGGCTTCATCAGTGGACGGCGACACGCTCAACCTCGCGTGTTGCGCCACGGCGCGCCGCCGCTGAGGAATAGCCCGCTCAGCGCCTGCGCCTCAGCCAGTACCACGCCGAGGGCCAGATCGTATCACACACGTGAGTGACACCATACTCGACGCGCTCGACTTCAAAGTCGGGCGCGAATAGTTGTTCCACCACACCTTTTACAATCCAGCGTGGCGTTTCGCGTGACGCTTCATCGTGCAAATGTGCAAAGAGCAGATACAGACCGCCCGGTCGCGTCAGACGCGCGACTTCGCCAGCATAGGCGCCGAGTTCCTCTGCGGTCATTCCGTGCATACAGCCGACATCAATCACGAGATCATACGGTTCGCGCAAAAAGTGCACGTCAGTGACCGACGCGGCGAACAAGCGCACCCGATCGGATACACCTGCGTGTTGAACCCGTTCTTCAGCACACGCAATCGCTTCAGGAATGAAATCGACGCCATCGACAAGCCAGCCGCGCGCCGCAAGATACACACAGGCCCGCCCCGTGCCGCATCCCAGATCGAGCGCCCGTCCTGGCGGAAGAGCGTCGGCTGTCACCATCACTTCCGGTGGCGGCAGATCGTGATCCCACGGCAGATCGCCGTCGCGGTAGCGCTGCTGAAATCGTTGAAAGCGCGTTGTTGAGTCGCTCATCGGTTTGATCCTTTCTTTCGGTTCTCTGTTCCATGATACATGGTATCCACCCGTCGAATAACCATCACCCGCGCGCGCAGACGAGCCTTTCACCGCGCGGACATACAATGCCCGCGCTGAGCGCACCAGACTCCGCCGGCGCAGGGCTGGCGATAGCCGTCTGCGCGCGCCGCGACGGAGGCACGACGGCGCTTTTTGCAGAATCAGCCCACCGTCATTGTGCATGGTAATCGTATTGTGGCAAGCGGCGGGGGCGCGGCAGCACCCTTTGCAGAATCAGCCCAACGGTTCAGCGCTGGGCGAGGGCGACGCGGCGTCAATGCTCGCCAATGCGCTATAATAGCGTTGGAAGCGATCTGTCGCCTTTGCACGCTGATATGAATGACGAGTCTGCCCTGATCGACGGGTTGCGCCAGCGCGATCCGCAGGCGTTTACAACATTTTTCGAGACCTATGCCGACCGGGTGTACCGCCTGGCATACAGTATCGTCAGCAACGAGTCCGACGCTGAAGAGGCGGTGCAGGCGACGTTCATTTCGGCGCTCGAAGCCATCGACCGCTTTGAACACCACGCCCGCCTTGGCACATGGCTCTATCGCATCGCCTACAACCACGCGCTCATGATCCTGCGCCGACGGCGACCCGAAGAGTCTTTGCCCGATGAAGACGACGCGCTGCCGATGCCATCGGCGCTGGCAGACTGGAGCACGCTGCCGGAGGATCGTCTGCTCAGCCGCGAAGCGCAAGCGATTCTGCGAAAAGCCATCGCGGGACTGCCGACGACCCTGCGCGCGGCATTCGTCTGCCGTGACATTGAAGGGCTCTCGACCGCTGATTGCGCACAGATCATCGGCATTAGCGAGGGGGCGCTGAAGGTGCGCCTTCACCGCGCGCGCCTGATACTGCGCGAGCGGATCAGCGAATACTTCGGCGAATGGGTGACGCCGGGCAACGGCTGAACGCCGGAGGACATGACGATGACGTGTGAAGAACTGATCGCTCATCTGTCGAGTTATATCGACCACGAGATGGATGCCGCTCTGGTTGCCGAGGTGCAGGAACATATTGCCCACTGCCGCAACTGCCGCGTCGTGCTCGACACAACGCAACGCCTGATCGTGCTTGTCCACGACGAGGGACAACGCATCATTCCCGCCGGTCAACGCAGCGCTCTTTTCGAGCGCTTGCACCAGGCATTCCTCAATCGCCCGCAGACATCGGACGACAGCGCCGTGTAACGCGCATCGAGACATTCGCATCTGAATCTATGAAAGCCGTGCCATGCCCGGACCAATCATCGACCTGACGATCTACGAGAATGAAGAAATGTTGCTCGCCGGCCTGCGTCGCCGTGATCCCGATGCATGCGCCTGTCTGATCAAACGGTTTGCGCCGCTGGTCTACGCGCAGGCGATGCGGTTGCTCGGCGACGCGGATGAAGCCGAGGGGGTCCTGCAACAAACCTTTATCAAGGCATGCGACAGGCTCGACACCTATGAAGGACGCAGCGGGCTGAGCAGCTGGCTCTATCGGATTGCCACAAACGAGGCGCTTATGCACCTGCGTCAGCGCTCGTCACGCATCGATCTCGACGATGTTGCTGAGACGATCCAGGAAGATGAACTCCCGCAGCGCCTGACGCCGTGGACGTTCGATCCGGCAGCGGCGGCGCTGAACAGCGAATTGCGCACGACGCTGGAACAGGCGCTGGCGACGCTTCCCGAAACATTGCGTACTGTCTTTGTCCTGCGCGACATCCAGGGGTTGAGCACCGAAGAAACCGCGGCTGCGCTTGGTCTGGGCGAAAGCGCCGTTAAGGTGCGGTTGCACCGCGCACGGTTGCGTCTGCGGGAATTGCTCTCCGCATATATGCAGGAATATTGAGCGCTGACAACCCCAGCGCACGGGAGGTTCGCCATGGACAACCATCGTCACCAGCACAACGACCCCGCGCACTGCCGTGATATTCTGGCGCAACTGAACGACTACCTCGACGGCGAACTCGCCGAGTCGCTCTGCCGTGAATTGGAACAGCACCTTGCGGAATGCCCCGATTGTCGAACAGTGTACGACTCGTTGAGCCGCACTATTCACATCTATCGCACATTGCGCGACGTTCCAGCCGAATTGTCGCAGGATGTCGAGGAGCGTTTGATGCACCGCATCAAAGTTTCGCTGAACGTGGGTTGATCCATCGAGCGAACGGATGGCGCAGCAATGGACATCGATTTCCTTCTGAAAGGGGAAAAACGTGATGATTCGAGACATCGAGGCATTTCGGGCGTCATTGACCGGTGATGCGCCTCCGCCTGGTCTCAGTAGCGCGTTGCAGGCGCTGTGGTACGATGCCCGCGGCGACTGGCATGCCGCGCATCACGCCGCACAGGACGACGACAGCATCGACGGCGCGTGGGTGCATGCCTATCTGCACCGCAAAGAAGGCGACCTGGCGAATGCCGGGTACTGGTATCGCCAGGCTGGCCGGCCGGTTGCCGGTGGATCGCTCGACGCCGAATGGGAGCAGATCACGCGGGTGTTGCTCCTGATGGAACCGTGAGAAGACTGCGCCCTCGTCGTCGGGGCAGGTCTGAGACCCTGCTGGTTGGCGCGTGACCCCTGCCCCCTCTGGCGCCGCTGAGCACCCCCGCATTGGGGGCAGGTCTGAGACCCTGCTGGTTGGCGCGTGACCCCTGCCCCCTCTGGCGCCGCTGAGCACCCCCGCATTGGGGGCAGGTCTGAGACCCTGCTGGTTGGCGCGTGACCCCTGCCCCCTCTGGCGCCGCTGAGCACCCCCGCATTGGGGGCAGGTCTGAGACCCTGCTGGTTGGCGCGTGACCCCTGCCCCCTCTGGCGCCGCTGAGCACCCCCGCATTGGGGGCAGGTCTGAGACCCTGCTGGTTGGCGCGTGACCCCTGCCCCCTCTGGCGCCGCTGAGCACCCCCGCATTGGGGGCAGGTCTGAGACCCTGCTGGTTGGCGCGTGACCCCTGCCCCCTCTGGCGCCGCTGAGCACCCCCGCATTGGGGGCAGGTCTGAGACCCTGCTGGTTGGCGCGTGACCCCTGCCCCCTCTGGCGCCACTGAGCACCCCCGCGTTGGGGGCAGGTCTGAGACCCTGCTGGTTGGCGCGCAATCCCTGCCCCCTCTGGCGCCGCTGAGCACCTCCGCGTTGGGGCAGGTCTGAGACCTGCCCCAACGGGTTAGAAATACCTGCTCAGATTCTCGAAAATCTGACCAATATCGCCGGTATCGCCCTGCACCAGGATAGAGCGCGAGAATATGGCGATCTGCTGCAGGGCGTCGGTGTCGGCATCGGCGCCGTAAGCCACCGGAAAGATGGTGACGCCCGACTCCTCGAACACCTGGCGGACCTGATCGAGCGTTGCCCGACTGGAATTGTCCAGACCATCCGAGAGCAGGACGATTGCGCGAATGCGATCATCACCGGTTGGAGGGAGGCTATCGAGCGCCTCTTTCCCATCGATCAGCGCATCGTACAGCGCCGTTCGCCCCTGAGCGCGCATGACGGCAATCGCATCGTCGAGCCTGATACGCACGTCCGACAGTGGCGCTGGTGGCACAACCAGGCGCGACTCGGTCGAAAAGGTCACAAGACCGACGCGATCCTCCGGCAGAATGCGACTCAGGAACGTTCCAAGCCCGGCTTTTGCCGCCTCCAGTTTTTCACCTTCCATCGAGCCGGAGACATCAACAACAATCAGAATGTCAGCGCGTTTGCGGTTGATCGACCAGGCATTCTTGGCGGCGACGATCACCTCGGCTGGCGGCACGGGCAGCACACTCTGCACCCCCTGCGGTTGCACACCATACGCCAGACTGATCGGATCTGCCAGAGGCACATTCACATTTGCCGGACGAAAGCCGTAACTCATCGCCAGGCGCTGGCTCTCGTCGCTCAGCAGGAAATCGTAGAACTGCTCCGCAGCGCGCTGCTCCTGCTCCGAGGCGCTCGACATGATGATGAAGGGGTTGTCGTGCCAGAACGTTCCTTCGCGCGGGTAGATCGCTACCAGCGGCATTAGCGGGTTTTTGTTCTTGTTGAAGTCGATGAGCGTGATTTCTTCCATCGGAAATGCCGAGATGTAGCCCATCCCGAATTTCCGCATGTTCTCGCTGAAAACCAGGGTGTTGTAGCCGTAATGCTTGATGCCCTGCCCCAGTTTGCGGATAAACTCCTGGCTCTCCGGCTTCTGAATGTCGGCGACGGTCAGGTCGCGCTGTTTTCCGGTGGCGGCGTAGAACTCTGCCAGGAGTGTCGAAAGCGCCGTTGTGCTGATCTCCGGGTCGGTATGCCCCCAACTGAAGCGTCCCCACTCCGGATGCCCGTAGGCGCCCCACCCCTGCGGGTTCTCAATCAGCGCCAGCATGTCCGACCAGCCAATCGGTTTGTCGGGCCAGCCCATCGCCTCCGCCATCGGGCGCCACATCGAAATGACGACCGGCGTCAACGCCAGCGGCTGGTTCGACACGGCTACATTCGGGTTGCCGCTCTCGTATTTCAGCACCTCCAGCCAGGTTGATGCAGAGGGAGACCAGACGGTGGTCTTCAATTGACCGTTTTTGATTTCGGTGCGCGCCGCGCCGCTTGATTTGTTGATCCCTTCGACGACAATCGGGCGTCCATCGACCTGCGCGCGCGAGCGATTGAAGGCGGCGATGCGCTCCTTCAGCCAGTCGTCCTTCTCAGGACTGTAGGTGATGGTGATCGTGATGGCGTTGGCAGATGAGCCGCCGTCTCCACCAATCAGGTCACCGCATGCAGAGGCTATCAGTCCGACGATGAGCAGGAGGACGAACAGCATACAGGATCGCCTGGCGTGTCGCATAATCTACTCCTTCTAAAAGCATGCACACCACGGCGCGGGCACGCCACGGGCACGCAACGGGCGCGCAACGGCGCGGGTACGCCACGGCGCGGGCGCGCCACGGGTACGCCACGGCGCGGGCACGCCACGGGCACGCCACGGGTACGCCACGGCGCGGGCACGCCACG
>ERZ1685332.145-NODE-145-length-16228-cov-16.846720_pt1 | contig 16228 bp, 16 predicted proteins | sample MGYA00580193_ERZ1685332 | MGnify/ENA primary metagenome ERZ1685332 (study PRJEB41501, sample SAMN08275520) | hot springs metagenome | biome: alkaline hot spring; material: microbial mat | place: Russia: Ush-Beldyr | collected 2015-07 | depth 0.5 m m ...
GCGATCAGCGATCTGCGATAAGCGATAAGCGATCAGCGATCTGCGATAAGCGATACGCGATGGTCAACTGGGAAGCCTTAGAAGCGGAGCGGATACGGCTGTTGCGCCGGATGACGGTGCAGGAGAGCCTGGAACAGTATCTGGCCCTGCAGCGGGCTCTGGAGCCGCAGTTCCAGGCAACGGAGGCCCTCTTCCGCCCGCAACGGATGGCCTATCTGGCCGAACTCCAGCGGCGGCTGGCCCGGCTGGACCAGTGGCGCCAAGAGCAGGGACTCAAGGAGCCATGTGGAGAATCTGATTGAGGCCCTCTGGACCCTGCAGGAGCGACTTCGGAATGCAGGAATCCCTTCCGCGGTAGTGGGTGGGGTAGCCCTGAGCCTCTGGGGCGAGCCCCGCGCCACCCGCGATGTGGACGTGCGAATCCTGCTGAATCGGGACGAGGCGCATCGGCTGCTCTCGGTCCTGGCCGATGAGTATGTCCTCCTGGCCGATGACCCGCTGGAGACGCTGCAGAAGATGGGTTTCCTATTTGTCCAGGATAGGGCCGGAGTGCGGATAGACCTGCTGTTGGCGGATACAGTGTTTGACCGGGAGGTCGTACAGCGCGCTCGTCCTGTAGAGATAGCACCGGGCAAGGTGATGCAGGTTTGCCGTGCAGAAGACCTGCTGATCTATAAGTTGATTTCCACCCGGCCCAGAGACTATGAGGACGCGGCCAGTATCGTCCACCGGCAAGGAGATGCTCTGGACGATGGTTACATAGAGCACTGGTTGCGCCAATTTGAGCAGGCCCTGGATGACTCTACGCTTCTGGAGGAGTATCGTCGGCTGCGCAGCGAATCTCCCATTCGCAAGGAGAGGCCATGAGAGCAAGAATTCCCGTCCAAAATCAGGACACTTTGGCAGCCCTGAGGGGCTTTCTCAGACGATTGCTGGAGACGGAGACGGTGGAGGCCGTTCTGGTGCCGATGGAGACGCCGTCCGGCGCGGTCACCCCGGCGCTGGTGGCGGACCCGGCCCTGCTGGATGCGGCGGACCCGCTGGCGCCGGTGCTGGGCTTGAATGCGGCGCGCGTTGTCGGACCGGTGACGGTTCGGGAGCCGCGCGGGCGGGTGGCGGCCGTCCTGCGCCCATGCGAGTACCGCGCGCTGATAGAACTGGTCAAACTCCAGCAGGCCGCCTTGGAGGACCTGGTGACGGTGGTGGTGGACTGCCCCGGCACCTACACCGTCCCCGACTACCAGAAGATGTGCGCGAACGGTGGCGTGGACCGGTCGGCCCTGCTTTCCGGGATGCGGACGGGCGACCTGGCGCCCCAGTCCGGCTACGCGTTCCGGGACGCCTGCCAGATGTGTGAGAACTTCGCGGCCGTGGCCGGCGATGCCCGCATAGAACTCTTCGGCGCCGACCTCTCGGCGGGCATCCCCGTCGTCCTCTCCGACGACCTGGCCGGGCGGCTGGGCCTGGAGGCCGCGCCGGAGGACGGCCGCCGGGCCGAAGTGGTGGATAAGGTTACCCGGAGCCGCGTCCAGGCCCGCGATGCGGTCTTCGCCGAGATTCGCGACCGGCTGGAGAAGGAGGGCGTGGAGGGGGTCTTCGCGGCCTGCGTCCGCTGTCATAACTGCATGACGACCTGCCCGATTTGTTACTGTAAGACCTGCCTCTTCAAGAGCCCGGTCATGGAGCATGAGCCGATTCAGTATATGGCCTGGGCGCGGCGGAAAGGCGCGTACCGGCTCCCGGCGGACACGATGCTCTTCCACTTGACCCGGCTCAACCACATGGTGCTCTCCTGCATCGGCTGCGGCCTCTGCACCGATGCGTGCCCTGCCGACCTCCCGGTGGGGCGGGTTTTCCGCGCCGTCGGCCAGCAACTCCAGGCTGTCTTTGACTACGTCCCCGGCCACCGTGTGGAGGAGCCCCTGCCGCTGATTACCTTCCGCGAAGACGAGTGGTCACAAGTGGGAGAAGAGCGCTAATCACGTTTCACTGGTTGCGTGAAGCGTAAAACGTGAAACGTGAGGAGGTCCGTATGGCCGAAGAGCGAGAGAACCTGATTCCCGTCTTCATCATGGGCAAGCAGTATATGGTTCCCGCCGGGCTGACCATTATGAAGGCTATGGAGTACGCGGGGTACAAATTGGTGCGCGGTGTGGGCTGCCGGGGCGGGTTCTGCGGCGCATGCGCCACGGTTTACCGCATCCAGGGCGACCCCAAACTCTACTTTGGCCTGGCCTGCCAGACGGTAGTGCAGCCGAACATGTACCTGGCCCAGTCGCCTTTCTTCCCGGCCCGCCGGGCGACTTACGACCTCACGAAACTGGAACCGACTCCCACCACGTTGTTCAGCCTCTATCCGGAACTGCTGCGCTGCCTGGGCTGCGGGACGTGTACCAAAGCCTGCCCGCAGCAGATAGACGTCCGGGCCTATATGGCCGCCGGGATGCGCGGCGACATCGCCCGCATGGCCGACCTCTCCTTTGACTGCATTATGTGCGGCCTTTGCGCGGCCCGCTGCCCGGCGGAGGAGGCCCAGTACCACATCGCCATTCTGGCCCGCCGCCTCTACGGCCGCTACCTGGCCCCGCGCTCCCGACACCTGGAGGAGCGGCTGGAGGAGATCCGGAGCGGGAAATTTGACGCCGAAATCCAGGCCCTGAAGAACATGAGCGTGGACGAACTGAAGGCCCGCTACCAAGCGCGGGACATAGAGCCGGGAGATTAGGGTCAGGACGCAGAAGAACGCAGATTTTTAACCGTGACGAGCGCAATAGAGTAATGACCGATGGAGGTCCGTTTTCATCCTCACGCCTTAGAGCGCATGGTGGAGCGAGGTGTTAGAGAGGAAGCGCGAGCCACTGTAGAAAAGGGTGAGCAATTCCCAGCCAAATTCGGCCGCACGGGCTTCCGCCGCAATTTTCAATTTGACGGAGACTGGCGCGGCCAGCATTACCGGATCAAACAGGTGGAAGTCTATGCTGTATGGGAGAACGATGCCTGGCTGGTAATTACTGTGATTGCGCGGTACTTTGATTGATTGGAGGTTCCAATGAGGTTCACGTATGACCCGCGATACAACATTGCCTATATCCGTTTTCGGCCGCCGGGCGTTGAAGTGGAGTCTATCCGGTTAAGTGACGAACTGGTCGTGGACATTGCTCCGGACGGGACCGTCTACGGCATTGAACTGTTGAACGCCAACGAGCAGTTGCGGCTTGAAGAGACGGGAGAACTGTTGGTGATCAACGAGGCGACGGGCGAGCGCGTGGGAGTATCCCTGGCCTGGACAGGGAGAGGCAAAGGCTAATGGACAATTCTATTTCAAGGGCTTAAATCCCGTTTCACGCAACCCGTTTCACGGAGGCCCTATGAGCGGTTACCCGCCGGAAATGCAGGAATCTATCCGACTGGTGGAGGCGACCCGCCCCCGGCGTCTGAGGGAGACCTTCCCGACGATGACGCTGGAGGAGCGGGAGGCGATTCTGAAGGCCTACCACCCCGACTACAAAGAAGAGACCTTCCGCGCCATCCGCGTTGGTGTCAGCAAAGGCCAGAGGATGCCGCTGGAACTGGCGGACATCGTGGAGGGCCGGCCCCACATCGGCCCCGACTTTGACCTTTCCGACCCCATCGCCGAGACCGACGTCCTGGTCATCGGCGGCGGCGGCGCCGGCGCGTCGGCGGCGCTCCTGGCCCAGGAGAACGGCGCGAAGGTCATCCTGGTGACTAAACTCCGCTTCGGCGACGCCAACACTATGATGGCCCAGGGTGGCATCCAGGCCGCCGACCGTCCCAATGATAGCCCCGCGATTCACTACCTGGACGTCATCGGCGGCGGGCATTTCACCAATGTCCCCGAACTGGTGGAAGCGCTGGTGATGGACGCGCCGTCCGTCATCCAGTGGCTGGAAGACCTGGGAATGATGTTTGACAAGGAGCCGGACGGGACGATGGTGGAGGCCCACGGGGGCGGCACCAGCCGCAGGCGGATGCACTCCGCCCGCGACTACACCGGCGCGGAGATTATGCGCGTGCTGCGGGACGAGGTCCGCAACCGGGAGCCGGACATCACCGTCATAGAATTCTCCCCGGCCATAGAACTGGTGTTGGACGACAAAGGGCAGATCGCCGGCGCGGTGGTGATGAACCTGGAGACGGGCGCGAAGGGCTACATCCGGGCGAAGGCCATTGTCCTGGCGACGGGCGGCGGCGGGCGGCTCCACTACCAGGGCTTTCCCACCACCAACCATTACGGTGCTACCGCCGACGGCGTCGTCCTGGCCTACCGGGTCGGCGCGCCGCTGGGCTACCTGGAGTCTATGCAGTACCACCCCACCGGTGCGGCCTTCCCGGAGCAGATTCTGGGATTGCTGGTGACCGAGAAGGTGCGCGGCCTGGGCGCGCAGGTGGTCAACAAATATGGCGAACAGTTCGTCTACCCGCTGGAGCCGCGCGATGTGGAGTCGGCGGCCTTCATCCGGGAGTGCGCGCGGGGCAACGGCATCGTCACCCCGACCGGACAGCCGGGGGTCTGGCTGGATTCGCCGATGATAGACCTCATCCACGGCCCCGGCACCATCCAGCGGGCGCTTCCGGCTATGGTGCGCCAGTTTGCCCGCTTCGGGATTGACATTACCAAAGAGCCGATACTGGTCTACCCGACCCTGCACTACCAGAACGGCGGCGTGCGGCTGCGGGCCGACGGCACCACTGAGATTCCCGGCCTGTACATCGCCGGAGAGGTCAGTGCGGGCGTCCACGGTCACAACCGGCTGATGGGCAACTCCCTGCTGGAAATCCTGGTCTTTGGCCGACGGTCGGGCCGTAACGCCGCGCTCTGGGCCCATCAGGCCAGGCCCGGCACGCCCACCCTGGCCCACCTGGAAAAGTGGAGCCGCGAGTTGCAGGAAGCGGGAGGGGATACGGGCATCGTCTCCCCGATTCTGTTGCCGGACTATACAAGGAAAGGGTAACAAGGATACAAGGATACAAGGATACAAGGGTACAGGTGAGAGGAGTAGGGGCGGTGAAACGCCAGGCGAGGAGCGGTGAGGCGGCGACGAAAGGCTTTGAGGACTTGAAGGCCTGGCAACTGGCGCGGCGGTTGATGATAGAGTGTCACAAACTGGCGAATGTGCTGCCGCCCCAGGAACGCTACGACCTGGCCCCGCAAATCCGCCGCTCGTCCAAAAGTGTTATGGCGAACATCGCCGAAGGGTATGGCCGCTACCACTACCTGGATAGCCTACGCTTCTACTACAATGCCCGAGGCTCTCTGACGGAAACGATCAACCACATTATCACGGCTCACGATCTGGCATACATTGACGACCAGAGGTTCCGGGAAATGTACGAACTGGGACGCGAAACGGAACGTGCCCTGAACGGCTACATCAGTTACGTCTGGAGCCTGAAAACCGGCGGTACGGTCTTCGGCGACCGCTACATCCCCACTCCCGAAGAACCGCCCCATCCGCCAGACGAGTAGCCGTCATCATCTGCCTCTCCTGCATTCTTGCATCTTTGCATCCTTGCATCCTTGCATCCTTGCATCCTTGCATCCTTGTCTACTTTGACCTTACTAAACACGAGGTTGAGCATGGCAATTCCACATCTTCCTGCATCATCTGTCCTGGTCATCGGCGGCGGCGTTGGCGGGATGCGCGCCGCCGTGGACCTGGCCGAGGCCGGTCTGAAGGTCTACCTGATAGAGAGTTTGCCCTGGCTGGGCGGGCGGGTGGCCCAACTGGGCTACATGTTCCCCACCCACGACTGCGTCCTCTGCCGCGGCACGTCCGACCACGGTTACGGCTGCACCCGGCCGTCTATCTCGCCGGCGTTTCTGGACTTCAACCGCCACCCCAACATTGAGATTCTCACCAACACCGACTTGATCCGGATGGAGGGCCGGGCGGGCGATTTCACCGTCACCGTGCGGCGCCGCCCCACTTACGTAGACTCAGCGAGGTGCATCAACTGCGGCCTCTGCGCGGCGGTCTGCCCGGTGGACCTGCCCAGTTTCTTTGAGGAGGAACTGGTCACCCGCAAGGCTATCTACAAAATGGCCCCCCGCGCCCTGCCCGACTCCTACGTGGTGGACAAAGTCCCCCGCTGCGAGACCTGCCGACGGTGCGAATCCGTCTGCCCGACGGGCGCGGTGAACCTGGACGATAAGCCCTATGAGCAGGACCTGAACGTCGGCGCCATCATCCTCTCCATGGGCTATGCCCTCTCCGATCCCGATGAATACGGTGAACTGGGCTACGGGCGGTTCCCCAACGTCATCCATTCTATGCAGTACGAGCGATTGGCCAGCCGGTCCGGCCCGACCGAAGGCATTGTCCTGCGCCCGTCCGACGGCCAGGTCCCCAAACGCATCGCCTGGCTTCAGTGCATCGGCTCGCGGGACCAGAAATACCCCTACTGCTCGTCCATCTGCTGTATGTATGCCACCAAAGAGGCGATGATCGCCAAAGAGCGCATCCCAGGCGTCCATTGCCAGATTTTCATCATGGACGAGCGGGCCTTCAACAAGGAGTTTAACGCCTACTATGAGCGGGCCCAGAAGGAGTATCGGATAGAATATACCCGCTGTCGTATCTCGGCGGTCAAAGAGGACCCGCGAACCCACGACCTGATTCTCCGCTATCCGGATGAGGAGGGCCGGATGCGGGAGGAGCGGTTTGATATGGTGGTCCTCTCCCTGGGCTCTCGCCCGCCGGACGGCGCCCGCGACCTGGCGCGCGTTTTAGGTATTGACCTGAACCCTTACGGCTTCTGCGAGACCGATAAGTTCAACCCGCTGGAGACCAGCCGGCCTGGCATCTACGTCTGCGGGACCTTCCAGTCGCCCAAAGAGATTGCCGAGACCATCATAGATGCGGCCGGCGCGGCCGGCGACGTGATGCGGCTCCTGCGGGAACACCTGGGCGAGTATCCGTCCAGCCGGGAGTACCCCTTCCTCTGGAGGCCGGACGGGCTGGTGCCGGAGCGGGACGTGCGCGGCGAACCCCCGCGCGTGGGTCTATTTCTCTGCCGCTGCACCCCCACGCTGGACGGCGTCATTGCCGTGGAGGACGTGGCGGCCTGGGCCCGCACCCAGCCGGATGTCGCCCACGTCCAGTTGGTCGACTACGGCTGCTTTGAGGCCGGTCAGGATGCCATCCGGAAGGCCATCCGGGAGCACCACCTGAACCGGGTCGTCGTCGGTGCCTGTAGCCACCGGACCCATGAGCCTCTCTTCCAGAAGGTCACCCGCGAGGCTGGCCTCAACCCGTTCCTTGTGGAAATGGTCAACCTGCGGGAGCACTGCGCGTGGGTGCATGTGGACGACCCAGCAGGCGCAACGCAGAAAGCGAAAGAACTGTTGCGGACAGCGCTGGCGCGCGTGCGGCTGGCGGAGCCGGTCTCCAAAGAGGCCGTCGTGCCGGAGCCCCGCGCACTGGTGGTCGGCGGCGGTGTCTCCGGGATGACCGCAGCCCTCACCATCGCCGACGCGGGCTGCGAGGTGGTCCTGGTGGAGCGAGAGCCGGAACTGGGCGGCAATCTCCGCTACGTCTACTATGTGGCGGAGGGGGAGGACCCCCAGCGGCTCCTGCGGGACCTGGTCAACCGGGTGGTGGGCCATGAGCGCCTTCGCGTCTTCACCCGTACTGAAGTCGTCTCCCACACCGGCCGCGTGGGCGATTTCCGCTCCGCCCTGCGCACCACCACCCGCACCGGTGAAACGGTGGAGACGGAGGTCCGTCACGGCGTGACGATTGTCGCCACCGGTGGACAGGAGTGGCGCGGGTCGGTCTACATGTACGGGCGGGACCCGCGCGTTGTTACCTCTATGGAACTGGAGGAGATGATTGTCCACCGCCCGGAGCGCATCGTTGATCTGAATCAGGTCGTCTTCATCCAGTGCGTCTGGCCCCAGGGCGAGGTGGGCTACTGCAGCCGTGTCTGCTGCACCAACACGATGAAGAACGCCATTCGCATCAAGATGCTCAACCCGGATTGCCGGGTGATGGTGCTCTATCGGGATATCGTCACCTACGGCTTCCGGGAGGCGGTTTACACCGAGGCGCGGCGGCGCGGCGTCGTCTTTCTGCGCTACGACGAGGAGCACATGCCCACCATCCGCGCGGTGGGCCCGCAACTGGAACTGGTGGCCTGGGATCCGTCGCTCCGGCGGGAGGTGCCGTTCTACCCGGACCTGGTTGCGCTCAGCATGGCGGTCCTGCCGTCGGAGGGGACGGATCGGCTGGCCCGCATCCTGGATGTGCCGCTCTCGCGGGAGGGCTTCTTTATGGAGGCCCATCTGAAGATGCGGCCCATGGACTTCATCGCCGAGGGGATTTTCGTCTGCGGCATGGCGCACTACCCGAAGTTCATTGAGGAGTGCATCGCCAACGCCGAGGCGGTGGCGGGCCGGGCGCTCACTGTCCTCACAAAGGATAAGTTCTACGTCGGCGGCGTGGTGGCCCAGGTGGACCAGTCCAAATGCGTGGGCTGTCTGACCTGTGTCCGGGTCTGCCCGTTCGGGATTCCGAAGGTGCGCTATGCGGATGTCGGCGTGGGCAGCATCCAGGGCGCGGCCCATATTGAGCCCGCGCTCTGCCAGGGCTGCGGGACCTGCACGGCGGAGTGCCCGGCGCAGGCCATTCAGTTGCTGGCGTATAAGGACGAGCAGGTGATGGCGCAAGTTATGTAATGACCGAAGGACCGGCAAGGAGGCCTTTATGGGAGGACAGGATAACGGGCACGAGGAGTTCGTGCCGGAGGTTGTGGCGTTCACTTGCATCTACTGCGGCTATATGGCGGCGGATACCGCCGGAGCGCTGCGACTGAAGTACCCCTCCAACGTCCGGCTGGTGCGGCTCCCCTGCACCGGCAAGGCGGACGTCCGCTACATCCTGGAGGCCTTTGAGAAGGGGGCCGACGGGGTCTACATCGTCGCCTGCCCGCTGGGGAACTGCCACCACGTGCACGGCAACGAGCGCGCACTGGCGCGGGTGAAGTACGCCAAAGCGCTGCTCGATAAAATCGGTATCGGCGGGGACCGGTTGGATATCGTCTTCGTCTCCGGCGGTATGGGCGCGACGTTTGCCGCATCGGCGCGCAGGATGACGGAGAGGGTGAAAGAACTGGGGCCAAGCCCGTTGAAGAAATTAACAATTAACAATTAGACAATTAACCAGGAGGTGGGCGATGCGCGGGGAGGTGCTGGCCAGGGAGAGGGAGGTCCGGAGTACGGCCCAGGGGGCTCCGGCTACCCGGCCTGCGGAGCGGAGGCGCGGTTGGCGGTTGGAGGGGGATCAGGGGCTGGAGATTCAGGACCGAACCTTCCAGTTCGCGGTGCGGATGGTGAAACTGGTCAACCGCTTGCCCCGGACGGTGGCCGGGATAGAGGTGGGCCGTCAGTTGGTTCGTGCAGCGACGTCCGTGGGAACCAATCTGGAGGAGGCCGACGCAGCCGAATCCAAAGCGGATTTCATCCATAAGGTGGGGGTTGCCCACAAAGAGGCCCGGGAAGCCCGGTACTGGCTCCGCATCGTCCGCGCATCGCTTCTGGATGACGATGAGGTGGCCTCGCTGCTTCGGGAAAGCGAGGAACTGGTCCGTATTCTCAACTCCATCGTCCATAACGCCCGCACGAGCCCGCGCAGCAAGGTCGGACGCTAACCACCATTGTTGATCGTTAATTGTTAATTTTTAATTGTTAATTTTTTTAATTGTCAGTTCTCCCAAGGGGGCGGCATGGAAAAGAACGGCGTCGTCGGTTCTGTCCTTGTGGTCGGCGGGGGCATCGCCGGGGTCCAGGCTGCGCTGGACCTGGCGGAGGCCGGTTTCAAGGTCTACATAGTGGAGGCCCAGTCCGCCATCGGTGGGCACATGGCTCAACTGGACAAGACCTTCCCCACCAACGACTGCGCCATGTGCATCCTGAGCCCCAAACTGGTGGAGGCCGGTCGCCACCGCAACATCCAGTTGCTGGTGGATACCGAGGTTCTCAGCGTGGACGGGGACGCGGGGAATTTCACCGTCCGCCTGCGGAAGAAGCCCCGCTATATTGACCTGGATAAGTGTACCGGATGCGGGGAGTGTGGACAGGTCTGCCCTGTCGTCATCCCGGACCGGTTTAACGCGGGGCTGGGGGTCCAGCGCGCCGCGTACAAACTCTACCCCCAGGCCGTCCCCAATGCCTACGCGATAGAGAAGCGCGGCATCGCTCCCTGCCGCAACGCCTGCCCTGCCGGTCAGCGGGCTCAGGGTTACATCGCGCTCATCCGCGAGGGCCGCTATGAGGACGCGCTGCGGGTCATCCGGGAGGACAATCCCTTCCCCGGCATCTGCGGGCGCATCTGCAACCACCGCTGCGAGGATGCCTGCAACCGGAGCAAACTGGATGAACCCATTAACATCCGGGCTCTCAAGCGGTTCGTGACCGACAAGGTATACGAGAAGCCGCGCGTGCCGCCCGAACCGGCCTTGCGCCGGTACCCGCAGCGGGTTGCCATCATTGGCGCCGGGCCCTGTGGCCTGACCGCTGCCCAGGATCTCTGCAAAATGGGCTACGGCGTCACCGTATTTGAGGCCCTGCCCGTCGCCGGAGGGATGCTCCGCGTCGGCGTGCCGGAGTACCGTCTGCCCTCGTGGATTGTGGATCGCGAAGTCCAGGACATCGTGGACCTGGGCGTGGAGTTGCGGCTGAACCATCCGGTGAACAACCTGGACGACGTCTTCGCGGAGGGGTTTGATGCCATCCTCATCGCTGTCGGCGCGCACGAGGGGGTCCGGCTCAACATCCCTGGCGCGGACCTGGACGGCGTGCTCATCAACACCCACTTCCTGCGGGACGTCCGGCTGGGGAATCCGCCGAAACTGGGCAAGAGGGTGGCGGTCATCGGCGCGGGCGATGTGGCTATGGACGTCGCTCGCACCGCGCGCCGCCTGGGCGCTGAAGTCCACGTCTACTACCGCCGCACCCGCGAGGAGGCCACCGCCGACCCGGAGGAGATGGAGCGAGCGGAGGAGGAGGGCATCGTCTTCCACTGGCAGGTCACGCCGGTGGAGATTGTGGGGGACGGCGGTCGGCGGGTCGTCGGAATGAAATGCGTCCGCACCGAGCCGGGCCTGCCCGACGAGACCGGACGCCGCCGGCCGGTCGTCGTTCCGGGTTCGGAGCACTTCGTCCCCTGCGACAACGTCGTCTTCTCCGTGGGCCAACGGGCCGGTCTGGCGTTCATTCCTGAAAGCGCCGGTGTCGGCATCACCGATCAGGCGACGGTCGCCGTCAATCCGAACACCCTGGCCACCAGCCGCCCGGGCGTCTTTGCCGCCGGGGATGTCGCCACCGGGACGGCGTTCGTCATTGAGGCCGTCGCCGCTGGGCACAAAGTCGCCCAGGCCATTCATCGGTATCTCCAGGGGATGGACCTGGAACCGCCGCCGAAGCCCAAACTGCCGGTGGTGGAACTTTCCCGTGCCGAGATTGAGGAGCGGGTCGCGCTCGGCGAGGTTCACATCCAGCCCCGCGTCCCCATGAGCGCCCTGCCGGTGGAGCAGCGGCTCTCTACCTTTGAGGAGGTCGTCGCCGGATACGACGACGAGCAGGCCCAGGCCGAGGCGGCCCGCTGTCTGGCCTGCGGCATCTGTTCGGAGTGCCTGAGTTGCGTCTACACCTGCCAGGCCGGGGCGGTGGACCACGATAGGGTGGAGCAGAGGGTGGAACTGAAGGTCGGCGCCGTCCTGCTGGCTCCGGGCTTTGCTACCTTTGATGCTGAGAGGGCCGGGGAGTACGGCTGGGGCCGCTATCCCAACGTCGTCACGTCCCTGCAGTTTGAGCGGCTCCTCAACGCCTCCGGCCCCACCCTGGGGCATGTCCGGCGCCTTTCCGACGGGCGAACGCCCAGGCGCATCGCCTTCATCCAGTGCGTCGGCTCGCGGGACCAGAAGCACGACTACTGCTCCTCGGTCTGCTGCGTCTACGCCATCAAGGAGGCGATGATGGCGATAGAGCACGAGCCGGATACGGAGGTGACCCTTTTCCTGATGGATATGCGGGCCTTCAGTAAAGGGTACCTGGACTTCTACCGCCGGGCCCGGGAGCGGTATGGCATCCGCTTTGTGGAGTGCCGCGTCTCGGCGGTGAAGGAGGACCCGAAAACCCGCAATCTTGTCATCCGATACGTGGATGGCTCCAGCGGGCGGTCCATTCGGGAAGAGGAGTTTGACCTGGTGGTCCTCTCGGTGGGGATGGAGATTCCGGAGAGCGTTCGGGACCTGGCCCGGCGGGTGAGTGTGGCGACGGATACCTACGGCTTCTGTCAGACGGTGCCCTTCGCGCCGCTGCAGACCAGCAAGCCGGGGGTCTTCGCCATCGGGCCGTTCCGGGAGCCGAAGGACATCCCGGAGTCGGTGGTGGAGGCGAGCGCGGCGGCGGGCCTCGCCGGAGCGCTCCTGGCTTCCGCCCGCTGGACCCAAACCGCGCCGGAGGTCTACCCGCCGGAGCGGGACGTGACGAAGGAGCCGCTGCGCATCGGCGTCTTTGTCTGCCAGTGCGGGTCCAACATCGCCGGGTTCCTGGACGTCCCGGCGGTAGCGGAGTACGCGGCCAACCTGCCCGGCGTCGCCCACGCCGAATACAACCTCTATACTTGCTCCCAGGACTCCATCCGGCGCATCGTAGAGCGGGTGCGGGAGTTAAACCTGAACCGGGTCGTCGTGGCGGCCTGTACGCCGCTGACCCACGAGATGCTTTTCCAGGACGCTATCCGTCAGGCCGGGCTCAACCCGTACCTCTTTGAGATGGCCAACATCCGCAACCAGTGCTCCTGGGTCCACCAGAACGACTGGGAGCGGGCAACGGAGAAGGCGAAGGACCTGGTGCGAATGGCGGTGGCGAAGGCGGCCCGGCTGGAGCCGCTCCACCGGACGCGCGTGCCGGTAGAGAAGGCCGCGCTGGTGGTCGGCGGCGGCGCGGCGGGGCTGAACGCCGCGCTGACGATCGCCCGCCAGGGCTTCCCCGTCCATCTGGTGGAACGGTCGGACCGGCTGGGGGGCAACCTGTTCCGGATGCGCCATTTGCTCCAAGAGGCGACGGGGAGCGGTGAGCGGATGTGGCTGGACCCGCAGGCGTACGCCCGCGCGCTGGTGGGGCGAGTGATGGCGGAGCCGCTGGTCACCGTCCACCTGAATACAGAGGTCCTGGAGACCAGCGGCTTCGTGGGGCAATACGTCTCCCGGTTGCGGGGGCCGGAGGGGGAATTGGAGGTCCGCCACGGCGTGGCGATTGTGGCCGTCGGCGGAGTGGAGTACCGGGGGCCGGAGTACGGCTACGGGACGGACCCCCACATCATTACCCAGCAGGAGTTTGAGGAACTTCTCCACCAATCTACCGATCTACCGACCAATGTGGTGATGATCCAGTGTGTGGGGCCGGCAGAGCGGTACTGCGCCCGCATCTGCTGCACAACGGCCCTCAAGAACGCGCTGATGCTGAAACGGCACAAGCCCCAGGCCCGGGTGACGGTCATCTACCGGGACATCCGGACCTTTGGCTTCAAGGAGCGTATCTACCAGGAGGCCCGGCGGGCCGGGGTGGTGTTCGTCCGGTATGACTTTGATCGAAAGCCTCAAGTGCAGATTGTAGATTCAAGATTGCAGATTCGGGTGTGGGAGCCGGTGCTGGGAGAGGAGTTGGTGCTGGAACCGGACCTGCTGGTCTTGAGCATGCCGGTGGTGCCGTCGCCGGGTTCGCGGGAGTTGGCGGCACGGCTGAAGTTGCCGGTGGACCTGGACGGGTTCTTCTTAGAGGCGCATGTCAAACTGCGCCCGGTGGATTTCGCCACCGACGGTTTCTTCCTGGCGGGGATGGCCCATTACCCGAAGTTTCTGGGGGAGGCGATCGCCCAGGCGCAGGCGGCCGCGGCCCGCGCGGCGACGGTTCTGAGCCGGGACTATCTGGAGGTGGGTGGCGTCGTCGCCTGGGTTGAGGCTGAAAAGTGCGTCGGATGCCTGACCTGTGTGCGGATTTGCCCGTACCGGGTACCGCGCATCCAGGCGGACCTGGTTGGGGTGGGGGGCATCCTCGGCGCGGCCTACATCGAGCCGGCCCAGTGCCACGGCTGCGGCGTCTGCGTGGGCGAATGCCCGGCGAAGGCCATCCAGTTGCTCCACTACCGGGATGTGCAGATAGAGGCGAAGATCGAGGCGTTGGAGGGGGTATTAGAACGGGTATGAGCAAGGCCTCTCCTCTGGAGAGGAGCGGGAACAGTACGGCTATTTCTCCGACCGCTATTATGACCATACCCACCGGGACCAGGCTATGAAGCGGTGGACCCAGTATCTGACCTGGCAGTTTGTGGAGAGAGTACGAGAGGACACCGGTTGTATGGCAAAAGTCCTGTGCTGTGAGTATCGGCCCACTCTGGCCGTACTAATGTCCTTTTACGCGATGGCCCTGGCGGGCCTGCTGACCCTGTGACCGGTTCCAGGAGGGCGTATGGAAGAGACCTTTGAACCCAGAATCCTGGCCTTCTGCTGTCACTACTGCGCCTACGCGGCGGCAGACCTGGCAGGAGTAATGCGCCTGAACTACCCGACGGGGGTCCGTATCGTGGAGGTGCCCTGTTCCGGGCGGGTGGAGGTCTCGGAAATCTTGCGCGCCTTTGAGCACGGCGCCGACGGCGTGATGGTGGCGGGTTGACTGGAAGGCGAGTGTCATTACCTGGAAGGTAATGTCAACGCCAAACGAAGAGTGAAATACGCCGCCGAGTGGCTGGACAAAATCGGCTTAGGCGGCGAACGGGTGCGCATGGTCAACCTCTCCTCGGCCATGGCCGTCCAGTTCGCGGAACACGTCCGGGAGATGACGGAGAAGATTCGCGAACTGGGGCCGAATCCGCTGAGGTGTGATTCGTGAAAAATAAACGCGAACGGAGGAATCCATGATTGTCGGCGAACAGAAACCACTGGAAGAAATTATGAGGCTGCTGGGGAATGCCCGCCGGGTGCTGGTGGCCGGGTGCGGGACGTGTGTGACCGTCTGCTTCGCCGGGGGCGAGAAGGAGGCGGCGATTCTGGCCTCGGCTCTCCGCATGAAGAGCAAACTGGAGGGCCGCCCGATGGAGATGGACGAGGTCACTGTCCAGCGGCAGTGCGAGTGGGAGTACATTGACCCGCTGGCGGACCGGCTGAAGAACTACGACGTCGTTCTCAGCCTGGCCTGCGGTATCGGCATCCAGGCAATGAACGAGCGCTTCCCGGACGCCATCACGCTGCCGGGGCTCAACACCACCTTCCTGGGGCTGCCGGAAGAGCACGGCGTCTGGGAGGAACGCTGCCAGGCCTGCGGCGACTGCATCCTGGGGCTGACCCTCGGGATTTGCCCCATTGCCCGCTGCTCCAAGCAACTGCTGAATGGCCCCTGCGGCGGCTCCCAGAACGGCGTCTGTGAGATCAACCCCGATATCCCCTGTGCCTGGCACCTCATCTGGGAACGGGCGATCAAGTTCGGACAGATGGAGCGATTGCTGGAGGTCCAGCCGCCCAAAAACTGGTCCCGCAGCCGCGATGGCGGCCCCCGCAAGATTGTGCGGGAAGATCTGAGACTCCCTCAGGAGGAGTAGATGCAGGACGCCCCTCGCGACGTCTGTCCAGAGGCCGTGATCCAGGCGATCTGGGGAAAGGCCGGGGCCATTTTCAGCCCCTTTCCGGTAGACGCCGCTTATACCTACGGTTCAGTAGCGACCGGACAGGTGCACCCTTTCTCGGACCTGGACATCGCTCTGTTGCTGGAGGAGGAGACCCTGCATCGGCTTTCTGCTTATGAACGGCTTCGGCTGGAGGTTGAGGTGGAACTCCGTATCGCCGACCTGACCGGCATAGACTACGCCGATGTGCGGATGGTCAATGATGCTCCCATCGGCTGGCGGGGGACGGTGGTTTCGGAGGGAATCTGTATCTACAGCCGGGATGAGCATCATCGGATTGAGTTGGAAACTCGCAGCCGGAAAGAATACTTTGATTTCCGACCGGTGTTGGAGATGATGCACCGGGCATCTATGGCCCGCTTGCGGGAGGAGTTAAGGGCTTATGGCATCGGTCACGAGTTAAGCCTGTGAAATCGCTTTCCGTTATTAAGCCTCGCTCTTTTAAAGTAACCCCCGTATGAGTGCCTGAAGGGTTTTTTTTCGGCCCTCACCCCTCCCCCAGCCCCTCCCCTCTCCCGCTCGCCTGC
>ERZ1685332.147-NODE-147-length-15941-cov-14.629044_pt1 | contig 15941 bp, 13 predicted proteins | sample MGYA00580193_ERZ1685332 | MGnify/ENA primary metagenome ERZ1685332 (study PRJEB41501, sample SAMN08275520) | hot springs metagenome | biome: alkaline hot spring; material: microbial mat | place: Russia: Ush-Beldyr | collected 2015-07 | depth 0.5 m m ...
CTCTCTCAGGCTCTATGCCTCCATCCACTTCTGATACGCTTCCATCGTTCCATTGAAATAGACGTGGACTACCTGATTATGCGTGATGCGGGTGATCGCCTCGAACACTTCGGCATCGTCGGGGCTGTGGGCCACGAGCATTCCGCGCTCGGGGGCAAAGTCGTCTTCGCTGGGGGGAATGACGAAGACCAGCCATTCATTCGGATAACGGCGTTCAACGTCGGCGATCAACTCAACTTTACCCTTTTCTTCCATGCCGGTGTACGGGCACCCGCAATCGCAATCGACGCCGCAGTCGCCGTGTGTGCCGCACGAGAGTGATGTGCCGCCGTGTTCGGCGGATGTCAGGTTGATCATGATTGGCATGGCGTGTTTGCTCTTCTCCACTCACACAGAGGCGCGAAGGTTGCGTATCACCTCTGGACTTTCCTTGCCCGGATACGATACCCGCCTGTTCAACGCTAAAGGCGCGGAGGTTGTGGCATCACATATGAATTGCCGCCCCCTCAGCCGCTGCGTGCGCCGCCTCAACAATCGCTTCGTAGAGGGTCGGATGCGCGTGGACGGTGCGCATGATCGACTCGGCAGTCGCTTCGTGCGAGAGCGCCAGACCACCCTCGGCAATCAGTTCGGTGACGCGCGGACCGATCATATGGATGCCGAGCACCTCATCGTACTGTTTGTCAGCGACGATCTTGACGAACCCCTGTCGCTGGCCGAGGATCGTCGCCTTGCCATTGCCGGTGAACGCAAACTTGCCGATCTTCACGTCGTACCCCTGCTCGCGCGCCTTTGCTTCAGTCAGCCCGACGCTGGCGATCTCCGGGTTGCAGTAAGTGCACGACGGGATCTTGCCGTAGTCGAGTGGTTGCGCATGGTGTCCGGCAATGGTTTCGGCAGCGATGATACCCTCGGCAGACGCCTTGTGCGCCAGCCAGGGGGTTGTAACGGCGCAATCACCAATGGCGTAGATGCCATCGACGTTTGTGCGCATATAGTCGTCCACTTTGATGAATCCGCGCGGATCCAGCGCCACTCCAATCTCTTCCAGCCCAATGTCGCCGGTGTTTGGCACGATACCGACCCCCACCAGCGCACGCTCGAAGGTCAGCGCGTGCTCCGCGCCCTGCGCGTCGACCAGGCGCGCCACCACGCCGCCATCGATCTTTTCCAGGTTATTGAGTTTTGAACCGGCGAAGACCTTGATACCACGGCGGTTGAGCGCGCGCGCAAGTTCGGCGCTGACCTCTTCATCTTCGAGTGGCACGACGCGCGGCAGCATTTCGACAAGCGTCACCTCCGCGCCGAACGAGCGGTACATCGACGCAAACTCGACGCCAATCGCGCCCGCGCCGACGACCAGGAGCGACTTCGGAACGCTGGGGATGCTCAACCCGCCGGTCGATGAGAGAATCCGGTCATTGTCGAACACTGCGCCGATCGCCGGGATCTCGCGGGGGCGCGCGCCAACGGCGATAATCATATTCTTCGCCGTGATGGTGCGGTGCTGCCCTTCAGCCGTGCTGATCGCCACCTGCCCACGCCCGGCGAGACGGGCAAAACCGTTGATCGTATCGATCTTATTCTTCTTCATGAGAAAGGAAACGCCGCTGGTCATTGTCTTGACCACTGTATCCTTCTGGCGCAGCGTCGCTTCCCAATCGAGCGACACGCCTTCGACGACCACGCCGAAGCGCTTCGCCTCGCGGAGTTCTTCGAGCAGATCGGCGGTGTGGAGCAGCGCCTTCGTTGGAATACAGCCGACATTGAGGCAGACGCCGCCCATCGCCTGACGCTCGACGACCGCCGTTTTCAAGCCGAGTTGCGCAGCGCGGATCGCAGCCACATAGCCGCCGGGTCCGCCGCCAATGACCACCACATCGTAGAGGGTATCGGTCACAGGAGTCGCCTTTCTATCCAATGCATCTGGAATGCAGACGGGAGCGTGAACGGAATAGTTTGTGTCGAATGTAGCGAGTATTGTACCACGAGTGGGGGAGGCGGGGATGAAGGATAGCCCAACGTCAGGACACCTCGAGGTTCTCTTCGAGTTCGACGTGCCGCCAGCAGGCGTTATGTTCATATTCGTGGTGCGCATGTTCGAAGGACTGGCGCCCGCCGAAGGAGTCGAGCGACGGGAGGCACGCCAGGAATGTCAGTGAGTCGGAGACGAACAGCGGATACGATGCATGCTACCAGTGGCGAAAGTCGTGGACGAACCCATGTTTGCAGGAGTTCAGGTGGATGTAGAGCATCGTGTTGCGAAATTGCCCTTTGTCGGTCACGATGACGCGCCCAAAGGGATGCACGACCACATAAACGCTACCTCTCCACCGCCACCCGATTGGCCGCCTCTTCCATCAGCGCCAACTGGCGCGCCACCTCTTCCACGGCAATGCGCTGCTTGCGGTACAGGTCGGACTCGCTCATCGCCAGGCGATCGGCGGTCTCGCGGATGCGCCGCCCCTGCAGGAAGCGCATCTCCAGGATATTGTAGAGCAGCCATTCCTGCGCCGACGGGTCGAGTTGCGCGTCAGGGCGCAGGTTCTCGATCGCCTGGCGCAGCACCGCCTGCAGCGCGCGCGTCGGGCTGCCCCCCTGCTCGTCAAGCACTCGCCGCACGGTGCGCAGCCCTAGCAGCGGACTTTCCGACAGTTTCGGTCCGCCCCAGTAATGCGCCAGCGCCTCCTTGACCAGTTGCGGGAACTCGGGCAACGACGCCACATCCGATTCGAGCGTCTGCAGCGATGCCGGCGTCGCCTGCTCGAGTTGCGTGCTCAAATGCTGGAGTGACTGCATATCCGGTCCCAGGCCGCGCAGCGTGTCGAACAACCGCTGCTGCATCCGCACGGTCTCGAGCGCCAGTTCCATCCGGTGCGCCAGCGCTCCGATGAGCCGCCGCGCATCGGCATTGAGCGCGTCGTGCGAGTAGGCGACTCCCAGACACCCAAGCAACTCGCCGTCGGGAGCGCGGAGCGGCAGCAGCCAGAACCCTTCGACGCGCAAAAACGTCTCGGCTGGCGGCGTGTCGCCAGCCGGTCGCGGCGGCAACCGCGACAGCCGCCCCATCAGATCGACAAGCGGGTGTTCATTGACAAAACGCCGCACCGCCTGGCGCGACCCGACCAGCGTTTTCACCGTATACCCGCCAGCATCATCCGGCGCGGCGACAAACCCGGTCTCTGAGCGCAACGCCCCACACACCACAACCAGCGTGTTCTCCAGCAGGCTGCGCAGGTCGGCCTGGGTGAAGGTGTTGCGCGGCAAGGCGCGCAGGTAATCGATCTCGGCGTGATCCTGCGCATAGACCAGCGCATCGAGGTACGGTTTCAGGCGATTGACAAACAACGGCATGATCACCGTCATAATCACCACACCGGCGGTCAGGAGCGCCTGCTCTGGCAACCCCATCCAGCGCGCCAGCACCGGCGTGGCGCGCAGAAATAGCGCGATGCTGATGCCGACGAAAGGACCGTACAACACCCAGCGAATAAAATCCTGCTTGATCAAACGGTCGGGCAGCGGTAACCCCTGGAATGCGATGCTATAGACCATCACCGTCGTCATCAGCATAACTGCGACATTGCCAACCGCCACCAGGAACAGCACCAGCGCAAATGGAATGAAATACTCTGGTCCGGGAATGATGAGGAACGGATAGACCGCAATCGCCGGACCGACGAACGTCAGGCTCAGGTAGGTCATACGGCGGCGCAGGGTTGGCGTCAGCGCCGCCTGGCGCACGTGCAGGGAGGCGGCCAGCCCGACGAGACAGGCCAGCGCAAAGTAGAGCGTAAAAAACCAGAAGAGCGGACCGGCGTTGAACTGTGCGACCGGTTGCACCTGCACGCCATTGCGCACTATCAGGTCAGTGCCCCACACGAGCGACAGAAATGCGACGCTCGTCACATATGTCGCGGGAACGCTCCAGCGCCGCCGCAGGTGGTGCTGTCCGCTGAAGTCGAGGAGCGCATCCGCGAGATGGATGTACCCTGCCGGCACGCCAACGATACCGAGCCACTGCGCGCGCAGCAGAAACTGCAGCGTCTCCTCGCGTTGCACCTGCTGCGTCAGCACATCGCCGCCAAACACGACCACGATGCTGCCGAGCAAGACCGCCAGCGCGCGCGCGATCGGCGTGTAGCGATTTTGCAGAACAAGGTAGACCAGGAGCGAGAATGAAACGATCAGAACAGCCGACGCCAGGAGATCGTTGATGGCAAGCAGCAGATTCGTCAGGAATGGCAGGTCCGTCATACCGTTTACACGACTCGAACAGTGTACTACAGTGTAGTATTGTACACTATCAAAGTTACGGGTTCGCACAGTCACCCCAGTGACAGACACGTAAGGGCGGGTCTGAGACCCGCCCTTAAGCCGCATCTGGATGCGATCCGCCACGAGCCGGACGCCCCGCTGCGCCTGAGTTGTGTCCGCCACGAGCCGGGCGCCCTGTCGCGCCTCTTTCGCCGCTCGCCCACTCATACACTGCGCCTGGGCGTGATCCTTACTCCCCCAGCTTGCGCAGCTCCGCCTCGATGCGCAGACCTTCGATCTGCCCTGCAGCAGGAGGAGCAGTGAGGTTGTAGGCGATGATCTGGCGTTGCAGGTTCGCAAGCATCTCCCGATACTCGGTGCGTAAACGGGCGCGGATGGCAGGTGGGAGGCGTGACCAGCGGCGGTTGGCGTCGCGGAGCCATGCAGCAATGCGCGCATGCTCGGTGTCGATGTCGCGGCGCGCTTCGATCCAGAGCGGCGCAAAGCCGGCATTCTTCAGCATGCAGAATCCGGCGCGCATATCTTCGGGAGCGAGCGTGTCATCGTCGTAGCGAAGTGGTTTGCCCGCGCCGGGAAGGTTGTCGAACGCGCCATCCGCGCGCGCCTGCTCAATCAGACGGTCCACCAGCGTCTCGAAATCGTTCTGGCTCGACGTGCTGCGTTGCGACTGACCAGCGACGCGCGCCTGCTCGACCAGGCGCTCGAACAACGTCCCGCCGGGTGCGGGATTCGATGCTTCACGAGGTGGGATGGGCGCATCGGGATTGTTTGACGACTGACTATCCATATCGCTCATATCTGAAAAATGCACTACCGTGCTGCAACGCTCGCTGCGCTGCTGAGCGCCCCCCAGATCAGATTGGGCAGCACGCCAAGCAGCACAACCAGCACGGTCGAGACAATGATTGCCGCATTGGCGACCGGCGGCGTCTTGAACGGCGTGGTTTCGGGCGCTGGCAGCATCCACATCGCTTTGAGGAAGCGCAGATAGTAGTACAGGCTGACGACGGTCATAATCACCGCGATGGTCACCAGCGGCACGGCGCCCGCCTGGTAGCCGGCCATGAAAACAAAGAACTTCGCCCAGAACCCGGCAAGCGGCGGAATGCCGGCAAGCGACAGAATGAAGATCGTCATCATCAGCGTCAGCGGCATGTTGCGTCGCCAGAGACCCTGCATCGCACCCAGATCGTCGCTGCCCAGCGCATTGGTCAATACCGCCAGCACGCCGAAACTGCCTACATTCGTAAGCGTGTAGACAATGAGGTAGTAGATCAATGCGGCTGCGCCAAACGTGCGATCCACCAGCGAAGTCGATGACCAGATCAGCACTGCCAGCAACAGGAATCCGGCATGCCCGATCGACGAGTACGCCAGCAGACGGCGCGCATTCGTCTGCGGCAGCGCCGCCAGGTTTCCCACAATCACCGTCACCAGCGCCAGGATCGCCAGGATACTCGTCCAGCCATTGAACTCTTCCAGGCGCGGCGTTCCAACCGCCCCGGGAAATGCGGTGGTCAGCAGCCGGTAGAGGAGCAGGAATCCTGCCGCCTTCGACGCCGTCGAGAGGAAGGCGGTCACCGGCGGCGGCGCGCCCTGATAGACATCTGGCGCCCAGGTGTGGAATGGCACAACCGAAATCTTGTACCCCAGACCGGCGATGATGAAGAGCATGCCAAGGATCAGCAGCGGACTGCTGGCGGCATCACCGGTTGCGAGGCGCCCGACTTCCGCGAAGAGCGTAGCGACGATTGGCGTGCCGCCCGCCTTCTGGTTCTCGCTGGCGACAAATCCGTAGACCAGGCTGATGCCATAGAGGAAGATCGCTGATGAAAGCGACCCGAACAGGAAATATTTCAGCCCTGCTTCCGGTGAACGTTCGCTCTCGCGGAAGTATCCGGCAAGCACGTAGAGCGAAATCGACGACAACTCCAGCGCCAGGTACGCCAGAATGAACTCTGTCGCCGCCGCCATGATCGACATCCCCAGGGTTGAGAAGATCAGCAGCCCGTAGAACTCGCCAGGATTGGCGGTCAACCGATACCCCATCGCCAGCAGCGTTGTCAGGAACGCCGCGCCGATAAAGGTCAGACGCGCAATCATTGTGAACTCATCGGTTGCAAAGGCGCCCAATATCGGCGCCCCGCCAGGTCCGCCAGCCTGGAGGTTGCGTCCCAGCGTCAACAGCACGTCCAGTGGTCCACCGCTCGGATCGGGCACAGTAAACAGGAGGCGGCTCTGCACCAGCCCGACGATGAAGACCAGCCCTAACCCAACGGCGGTCAGTTGACCGGCTTCCCTAGCGCGTTCGAGTTGCGCCGCTGGTCCTCGCCCCCAGCGTGTCAGCACATCAGAGCCGAGCACCAGCAGCCCCAGCAGCAGGAGCATCAACTCCGGCAGAACCCGCGGAATATCGGTGATCTGGAACGACATATCACCTGTAACCTTCCCATGTGCAACGATCAACCCCACCCGCCTGCGCCGCACGCCATTCGCCTCGGCGCCGCCCACCATTCGCCCCGGCGTGGGCGCGGCAGCGCCGCGCCCCTACCGTGCCGCGCCCTTACCGTCCCGCACGCCATTCGCCCCGCCGCCGTGCACTATTCGCGTGGGCGCCGCGTGGGCGCGGCAGCGCCGCGCCCCTACCGTGCCGCGCCCTTACCGTCCCGCACGCCATTCGCCCCGCCGCGCCGCCGCCGCCCACCATTCGCCCCGGCGTGGCGCCGCTGCGCCCCTACCTGCAACCTGCAACCTTCCGACCTCCAACCGTCACCGCATCCCCAGTACCCCGGCGCGCGCCAGCGCCTCGGCGATCGGCTGGACGCTCGCCTCGATCGGCTCGGTCAGGTACGCCGGGTAGATGCCGCTGATGATCAGCACCACCACCAGGATGACCCCGGCGACATACTCCTGCGCCGTCAGTTCAGGCAGGTGGCGGAACTCAGGGTTTTTCAGTTCGCCGAAGAACACCCGGTACACGGCGATCAGAATATACCCCGCCGTGATCGGGATCGAAATGCCCGCCAGCACCGCGATCAACGGGAAGCGTTGCCACATGCCCATGAAAATGTTGAACTCAGCCCAGAACCCCGCCAGCCCTGGCATGCCCATGGACGACAACCCGGCGATGATAAAAACAATCGCCGCAAATGGCATCACCACGAACAAACCGCCGAGTTCAGGAAACTGCCGGGTGTGCGTCCGGTCGTACACCATTCGCCCGACGACCGCGAAGAAGAGTGCCGTCATCACGCCATGCGCGAACATCTGCAGCACTGCGCCGGTCATGCCGATCGTGTTGGCCGCCGCCAGACCCATGAGGGTCAATCCCATATGGCTGACCGACGAATACCCGATCATGAACTTGAAGTCGCGCTGCGTCATGGCGATGGTTGCGCCATAGACCGCGTTGATCAGCGTGGCGATAGCAATCGGCAGCAGCCAGTAATGGGCGCCTTCGGGGAAGATCCACATTGCCACGCGCAGGCAGCCATACGCCCCCAGTTTCATCAGCACGCCTGCGTGCAGCATCGAAACGGCAGTCGGCGCAGCGACGTGACCGGTCGGCGACCAGGTATGGAACGGGAACATGCCCGCCAGCACCGCGAACCCGAGGAAGAGCGGCACGAAGAAGATAATCTGCACATCGCGGGTGAACAACGCCGATTGCGCCAGCAGGCGCATGTCGAAGGTGCGCAGCGTGCCGCTGAAGTAGACAGCGACCATTCCCAGAATGATGAATGCCGACCCGCCCATCAGGTAGAGTGTCAGTTTCATCGCGCCATACTCTTTGCGCGTGCTCCCCCAGATGCCGATCAGCAGGTACATCGGCAGCACGGCCAGTTCGTAGAAAATGAAGAGCAGGAAGAGATCGAGCGACACAAACACGCCGTACACCCCGGCAGCCAGCAGCAACAACAACGCCCAGTACTCGCGCGTCCGCTCCTCGATGTTCCAACTGATCAATGCGCCGGTGAAAATGACCAGTCCATTGAGCAGCAGCATCGGCAGACTGATCCCATCGACGCCAAGGATGTAGTTGATGCCGAGTTCTGGCAGCCAGGGGATTTCTTCAAGAAATTGGAACTTTTCCGGGCTACGGTAGTCATACGCGAGATAGACCAGCAGCGTCAGCGCCAGCGAAATGAACGAAAAGACCGCGCCGACGATGCGGATCTCCTGCTTCTGCTCCGGTTTCAGCAACGCAATGATGAGCGTCGGGATCACCAGGCTGAGCCATATCAGACTGAGCCACGGCACATTGGCCGGCAGATCGATCAGGTTCATAGGATGATCTATGCTCCTCCCACAACCCGGGTGAACACTTCCACCAGTGCAGTCGCCGTCTGATTCGACAGATCCATAATCGGCGCGGGGTACACGCCTAGGATCACGAGCGCAATCAACAGCGGCGCAACCGCCAGAAACTCACGTCCGGCGAGGCGCATGTCGGGCACGGCGCTGCGTTCGCTGGTTTTGCCGTGGAAGATCTGCCCGTACATGCGCAGCAGCGCCAGCGCCGTCACCACCAGCCCAATCGTCGCCAGGAGCGCGAAGAGCGGCAGCGACGCCCACACGCCGCGGAAGATGAAGAACTCGCCAACAAACCCGGCAAGCCCGGGCAACCCCAGATTGCCGAAGGTCGCCACCCCCATCGCCCCGGCAAAGACCGGCATGGTAGTGCGCAACCCGGCAAGCGACCCCATCTCATCGGAACCGGTGCGTTCGGCAAGCATGCCCGCCAGCAGGAAGAGCGCGCCGGTCGAAAGACCGTGCGCCACCATCTGGAACAGCGCGCCATTGATCGCCGTCGCGCGGGTGGCGACATCCGCTGCACCGACGGTCGCTGCTGCGGCAATCGCCAGCCCGACGTACCCCATGTGGTTGACCGAGGTGTAGGCAATCAGGCGCTTGAGGTCACCGCCGACCTGACCGAGCGCGCCAAAGGCGCCCGCCACCACGCCGATCAGCGCCAGCGCGCCAATGGCCGGACCAAAATACTGGGCTGCATCGGGAACCAGCGGCAGCATCAGGCGCAGCATGCCATAGGCGCCCATCTTCGACATCACTGCCGCCAGCAGAATCGACGCTGCCGGCGGCGCTTCGCTATATGCATCGGGCAGCCAGGTGTGGAAGGGCCAGATGCCGAGTTTGATCGCAAATGCGATAAAGATTGCCCAGAATGCGATCGACGAATAGAGCAGCGGGTAGCGCCCGAGCACATCGGCAATTCCCAGTTGCTCGACATAGTTGAAGATAATCTCGCGCAGCGTCAGATTCACCGGATCGAGCACTGCGCGCTCGACGGTCAGCCCCTGTCCCAGGCGCGCCAGGGTGATCAGGTCGAACGTCGGAATGCCAGCCGCAGCCGTAGCGACGTAGAAGAACTGGAAGAGCAGCAGCATGCCGATCGAACCGGTCATCGTGTAGACAAAGAACTTAAGCGCGGCATCACGTCGGCGTTGCTCAGGGTCAGCGTCGGCGGTGTGGCGGCGCCCCCATCCCTGAATGAGGAAATACGCCGGTACCAGGCTAAACTCCCAGAAGATGAAGAAGAAGAAGAAATTGAGCGCCAGGAAGTACCCCAGCATCGCCGCTTCCAGCAGGAACATGAGCGCGATGTACAGTTTCACCCGCTCATTGATGCCGAACGATGCCAGCATCGCTACCGGCGCCATTGCCGCCGTAAGAATGACTAACGGCATGCTGATGCCATCCACCCCGACGAAATAATCGACCCGGATCGCCTGCACCCACGGAATCTTCTCGACGAACTGCACCACCCCCTGTCCATCGGCGGTCGCGTTCGGGTTGAACCCGACCCAGACAATGATCGCCAGCGCCAGGGGAATGGTTGACCACGCGGTTGCGCCGATCTTAACCGTCCGGTCGTCGAGGCGCAGCGCACCTGCCAGCCCGACCAGCGCCAGCCCGACCAGCGGCGACAGGATGAGCAGCGTGAGCCAGGGTATTGAGGCGTATGCCAGGTATGTCATATGCTCACCACAGGTGTCTTCTTTGCTCGTAAACTGCTTGCGCTTCTCCTAGGAGCGCGGGCGCCTGCCCGCACGAAAGGATCTCCTGGATCGGCGGGACGCCGTGCACTGGCGCCTGTCACAACCATTCCGCCGCCGATTTGTTATGTCGAGAGCGCCCCCCGAACCACTCGCGTCCCCGGTATCGCCCGGTTTCGCCCGTCCAGGCAGGCGTCGCACCCATCGCCCGCAGCCTCAGCCGTCGATTTGTTATGTCGAGGGCGCCCCCGAACCACTCGCATCCCCGGTATCGCCCGGTGTTGCCCGCCCAGGCAGGCGTCGCACCCGTCGCCTGCAGCCTCAGCCGTCGGGTGCACGACGGATAGCCGAACACGTAGTCAATGTCCATCAGCCGCCGGGCGGGTGGGTCGCCGTTCCGTGTTCAACGAACCAGATAGAGATATAACACGCCAAGCACCACTGCTCCGGCGAATGCCAGCGCCACATAATCCTGCACCTTGCCGGTTGTTGTGCGACGGGTGCGATCACCGGCGACCTGTGTGCCGGTTGCCATCAGGTCGGCGCCATCGTTCAGCATCGCATCGTCGATAATGAAGTTGACCTGCCCCAGGAACCGGGTAAAGCGCCCCGTCTCAATCACCACGCGGTCAATCACCCGTTCGTCGAACCAGGTCCAGATACGCGCCAGCACCGCCGCGGCGATGCCAAACGTCGCGGCGTACAGTTCGTCGAAATAGAACTTGCGGTTGAGCAGCGTAAAGACGCCAGGCATGATCCGCTCCAGTGGATCGGCTTCCTCGGCGGATGACGCAAAAGCGTTGCGGTACACCAGCCATCCCAGGAGAATGCCGCCAAGCGCAATCGCGCTGGAAATCGCCATAACCAGCAGGTTCAATTTTCCGGCTTCCTGCCCAAAGAAATCCGCCAGTTGATGGAAGCCGTCGAACGGCAGGTTGACAACCCCGGCAAACACGGCGAACAGCGCCAGAATGACCAGCGGCGCAGTCATTGTCCATGGGCTTTCGTGCGGGTCGTGCGCCTCGTGGTGATCGATGTGCGACACGAAGGCATAGGGCTGCTGCCGCGGATGATGCCCACGGAATGAACCGAAGAACACCACCATGATCTGGCGCGTCATGTAGAACGCCGTCAGCAGCGACGCCAGGCTGAGCACAACCCACACCAGCGAATTGGCGCGGAATGCGTCTGCCAGGATTTCGTCCTTGCTCCAGAAGCCGGCGAAGCCAGGGAAGCCGGCGAGCGCCAGGAAGCCCGCCATGTACGCAAAGAACGTCACCGGCATAAAGCGGCGCAGCCCACCCATGTTGCGAATATCCTGCGCCGTATTCGAGTCGTGCCCGACGGTCGCTTCCATCCCATGGATAACCGAACCAGAGCCGAGGAACAGCAGCGCCTTGAAGAAGGCGTGGGTGAGCAGGTGGAACATCGCCGCCACCCATCCGCCAACGCCAAGCGCCGCAATCATAAACCCAAGTTGCGACAGGGTCGAATACGCCAGAATGCGCTTGATATCGAACTGCCCGACGGCGATCAGCGCAGCAAACAGCGCCGTGAATGCACCAATCGTCGCAACGACCGGCAGAGCGTCGCTGATCTGGAAGATCGGGAAGGTGCGCGCCGTCAGGAACACCCCCGCCGACACCATCGTGGCAGCGTGGATGAGGGCGGAAACCGGCGTGGGACCCTCCATCGCATCGGGGAGCCAGACGTGGAGCGGGAACTGCGCCGATTTGCCGATTGTGCCGCTGAAGATCAGCAGGGCAATACCGGTGGCGGCGCTGATCCCGATGCCGGTCGTAGTCGTTGCCAGGCGTTCGAGCAGGTCAGGGTTGAACACCTGCCCCGGTCCTGTGCCGAGTTCGAGGGTTCCGGCTTCGATCCACAGCCATGCCAGACCAATCATAAAGAGCACATCGCCGATGCGCGTGGTGATGAACGCCTTGATCGCCGCCTGGCGCGGGGTGATCTGATTCGGGTCGGCGTAATTCTTATCGTACCAGAACCCGATCAGCAGATATGAGCACAACCCCATAATCTCCCACGCCATGAAGAAGAGGAGCAGGTTGCTCGCCATCACCATCGCCAGCATGGCGGCGGTGAAGAGCGAGATGAACGAGAAGAAGCGCGCCTGGCGCGGATCGTGCGCCATGTAGCCGACCGAGAACAGGTGAATGCAGGTGGCGGTGATCGTCACCATCACCAGCATCGCCGCCACCGCCGGGTCGATGATATACCCCATCGTGAAGGGCGCATCACCGCCGGCTGGCGCCCAGCGCACAGCGCGGACGATATTCGGCTCGCGCCACGCGAACCCATGCCCGGCGCCTTTGTCGGCAGCGGGTTTCGTGGCATGCGCCTCTTCCTCGTGCGCGGCAACTGCGCCGTCCGCCGCAATTTTCACGCCGCCGGCGACTTCGACGGCTGTGCCGAGCGCAATGATCGTCGCACCGACCATCAACAGCGTTGCCAGCCAGGCGCTCGCGTTCTTATTGCGCTGGATCGGCGTCAGCGTAATGACAGCGAACCCGATCAGCGGCAGCAGCGGGATCAACCAGGCATTTTGGAGAAACCATCCCATACGGCGACCTTGCGTAGCGAATACGCGAATGTGTCAGCGAATACGCGAATGCACCGGCAGAACTTCAACCTTCAACGACACCCAACGCGCAACGTTCAACGTGTAGCATCAACTTCTGTGCTCTCTGCGCCTCTGTGGTTTTTCCACGAGCAAACGTCCATGCCAGCGCATAAACGAATGGGTCAGCGCCCAACGCCCAACGTTCAACGTGTAACGTGCAACGATGTCCCTCATCCGCGCAAACTATCGACCTCATCGGCATTGACCGTCTGGCGCGAGCGATAGATCGAAATGATCATCGCCAGACCAATCGCGGCTTCCGCCGCAGCGACCGTAATGACGAACAGCGCGAAGGTTTGCCCGGCGACCACATTCGGCTCCAGGTAGCGCCAGAACGCGACCAGATTGATGTTGACGGCATTGAGCATCAATTCGATGCCAAGCAGAATGCCGACCGTATTGCGCCGCGAGAGCGCGCCGAACAACCCGACGCAAAACAGTGCGCCGGCCAGGGTGAGCACCCAGGAAAGCGGAACCGCTTCAGTCATTGACGGCATACCACGCCTCGATGCAGAACCACGGAAGAGAAGAACGAACAGATACCGCCACCATCACGTCTCACTGCCGGTCGCTTCCGACGCCTGAATGGCAGTCGCTGCCGGTTCGGGGCGCGGCGCCGGTTGCTGTTGCTGCTGACGCAGGCGCACCTGCTCCGCCAGGGTCAGCACACGGCGACGGCGCTCACGCTCCTCGAAGGCGATGACAATTGCGCCAATCATGGCGACCAGAAGCAGGATCGCCGCCACTTCGAATGGCAGGAGATACTCGCGCATAAATGCCGTACCGATTTGTTGTGCGCCGGAGATAGCAGGCGGTTGACCGGCGAGCGGCGGCGGCGGGAGTTGCCAGGCGTGGGTCATCACCGTCGGCACGATCAGGAGACCGAACAGCGCTGCCGGCACGATCAGCGCGATCCACCAGCGCGGCGTCAGTTGCCGATTCTGGCTTCCCTCCAGATCGCGCGTCAGCATAATCGCAAACAGGATCAGGATCGACACCGCGCCGACGTAGATCAGCACCTGCGCAACGCCGAGGAACTCCGCCTCCATTAACAGATAGAGCGCGCCGACGCCAAAGAACGACGAAATCAACCAGAGCGCGGCGTGGACAATATTCCTCACCGTGACGGTCATAATCGCAGATGTCAGGATAAGCGCGGCAAAGATCACAAACAGAATTGTGATAAGTGTATTCATAAGGCGCGCCAATGCAATGACGGATGCTATCTCCATCTCAAGGAGCGATGACCAGCTCCTCGTCCCATTCTTCCTGCGTTGGGCGCTGATTGATCGAGAGGATCCAGTACGTGGCGGCGATATTGATGATCGCCGTGACCAGAATGGCGATCAACTGGCGCTGCCAGGGCGCAAACCCATCCAGACTGATCAATCCGCCCCACTGCGCGCCCGTCCACTGTGTCAGCCCCACCATCAGCGACGCCGACACAATGTTGACCAGCGCGAGCGGCAATAACAGTTTCCAGGCGAAGTCCATCAACTGATCGACGCGCAGCCGCGGGAAGGCGCCGCGCAGCCAGATCATCACGAAGAAAAGAATCCAGATTTTGGCAAGCAGATAGAATCCCGAGAGCGCCGCTGCAACATGCACCCACGGACCACCCATGTTCGCCAGCGCCGCGACCCCTGGTCCCTGCCATCCGCCAAGGAAGGCGGTGGCTGCAAGCGCCGACAGCGCGAAGTTGAGGATATACTGCGCGATATAGAACGTCGCAAACTTCATACCGCTATACTCGGTCATGTAGCCTGCAACAATTTCCGAGTCCGCCTCGGGAATGTCGAACGGCGTGCGCTCACCTTCCGCAAGCGCTGCAATGAAGAAGACAATGAAGCCAAGTAATCCCACCGGCGTAAACACCCACCACCCCAGACCAAGGTCAAGCGCCTGCACCGGTTCATTCGCCGAGCCGGGGAATGACGTGATCGTGGTATACAGCAGCGGCGAACAGCCTGCCGGATCGCCACAGAGGATGGTTGCGCCCATGAGTGGCACTCCCGCCTGGAGATACGGCAACCCCAGCAGCGACATGCCGCCGGCCAGAACAACGACCGTCAGCAGCGCCGTGACTGCCGGGATTTCGTAGGAGACCAGTTGCGCCACCGCGCGCATCGCGCCCAGGAGCGCGAATTTATTGTTCGACCCCCAGCCCGCCATCATCAACCCCACGCCCGACACCGCCGACACGGCGACAATGTAGAGCAAGGCGACGTGCAGATCGATCGGCTCCCAACCGCGCCCCCACGGAACAACGGCGAGCATCATCGCCACCGGCGCAAGTGAGACGATGGGCGCCAGCAGGTGGACCCAGCGATCAGCGCTGCGCGGAACAATGTCTTCTTTGGTGAACATCTTGACCGCATCGGCGATCGGTTGCAGCAATCCTGCCGGTCCGACCCGGTTTGGACCAAGGCGGTCCTGCATACGCGCAACCACGCGCCGTTCCGCCCACACCATCAGAATGAAGTTCCCCACGGCGTAGAACAGCACAATGATGGTCACCAGCAGGTAGGCGATCAAGACGATCAGCCAGTCGGGGAGGGCGCCGCCAATCCATGATCGCAGGATATCCGTCATAGGGTGCTCACCTGTTATTCTTCACTTCCGTCACTTTGTGCAGCCGCTTTCTTCGCGGCATTGGCGGTGCGAATGGCCGCCAGGCGCGCGGCTTTGTCGGAAGGCATGCTGCTGGTAGGCGGCGCAACCTCGATCGTCGGATCAGCGGCTTCCGCAGCAGGCGGTGTGGACGAGACGTCAGGCTCACCCTCAGGCGCAGATGGCGCGGGGGCGACGTCGGCGCTTGCAGCGGCAGGCGCACCTTCGTTGGCGGCAGCCTTCTTCGCGGCATTGGCGGCGCGAATAGCCGCCAGGCGCGCGGCTTTGTCGGTCGGCGCGCTATCGCCCGCCGGAGCAACCGTTTCAGCGGCGCCCTCGTCCATCTTCTTCGCGACATTGGCGGCGCGAATAGCCGCCAGGCGCGCGGCTTTGTCGGC
>ERZ1685332.148-NODE-148-length-15883-cov-14.425638_pt1 | contig 15883 bp, 9 predicted proteins | sample MGYA00580193_ERZ1685332 | MGnify/ENA primary metagenome ERZ1685332 (study PRJEB41501, sample SAMN08275520) | hot springs metagenome | biome: alkaline hot spring; material: microbial mat | place: Russia: Ush-Beldyr | collected 2015-07 | depth 0.5 m m ...
AGGACACGAAGGACACGAAGGACACGAAGGACACGAAGGACACGAAGGACACGAAAGTTTTTGAAAATATTCTTTAAATGGTCGGCATAGCGCAGGCTGTTAGCCTGTGCCAATAGGCCTGGCGGCCTGCGCTACATTCATAGGTAGCGCCCCACGCAAATTCCCAAAGAGCTCTGATGATCTCTGCATCCTCTGCGCTCTCTGCGGTGAATTCTACTCCTCTACCGGCGCGCGGGCGATGAGGACGGGCCGCCCGGCCGCCTCCGCCACCTCCATAGCGACGTTGGGCCGGTAGAGCCGCCGCAGACTGCGCGCCGAATAGGGCGAGCCCACTCCCACCAGGTCGTACTCCCTCTCCCGAATCTCGCGGAGAATTTCGTGGACGACGGGACCATGCCGCACGCGCACCTCCGTCTCCACGCCCATTCCCTTCAGCGTTTCCAGCGCTTCCCTCAACCGGCGGGCCTGAGGCGTATCCGTCTCCAGCAGGTGCGACCAGTGGGTCTTGACCTGGTTTGCTACCGGATACTCCAGCGTGACCGGCTCCACGACGTGGAGCAGGGTGACGGTTGCCCCGAAGGCCCGCGCCAGATGGCCGCCGGTCCGGATGACCCCCTCGGCGTGGCGCAGCCCGCCCGTACAGAGGAGCATCCGTCCCAGCCGCATATGGGCCTCGGCCACGTGCAGGACCGGCGTCTCCATCGCCGCCAGTAACTGGCAAAGGGCATAGGGCCAGGCCATGCGGGGCATCATCACGCCGACGACGGTCAGCACCCCCTCCCGGGCCAGCGGCGGGATGGCCTTCTGGGGCCGGCCCGTCTGGACCCGGCGCTCATATGGGACGGCCGACTCCACCAGACGGCGCTCCGTCTCCGTCAGCAAATCCTCTACCTCTGGGCGGCGGGCCGGTTTCTCCACCACCCCCAGCAGGATCACTGAGCGAAACAGGGCCCGCCCGACATCGGCCAGCCAGGCCCCGTACTCCAGCGCCGGACGGGTGTCGGGATGTCCGTTGGTACAAAGAAGCAGGTTCATCGGAAGAGCCAGATGCCCGCCAATCCTGCCGCCAAGAGCACCAGCGCGGGCGGAATTTTGAGTTGGAACGCAACCAGACTGACCACTGCGAGGACGACGGCTTTCCAGTTGCGGGCGTCCTCGCCGAAGATTTTCCAGGCCACCAGGATCATCAGGACGGCGACAGCGGGCGCCAGCCCCTGGACGAAGTTGCTGACCCAGGCCTCGCCCCGGATCCGCTGCAGGAGAGAGACGATGAGGAGCATCAGGGCGGTGGGCGGTAGGATGGAGCCCAGGAGTGCCACCAGCGCGCCGGGCACTCCCCCCACCGCATAGCCGACGAACATCGCCAATTGGAGCGCGTCGCTGCCGGGCAGGACGCTGGAGAAACCCACCGCCTCAATGAATTCCTCCTCGGTCATCAGATGCCCCACCGCTTCTTTGTAGAGAAGGCCCACCGAGGCCGGTCCCGAAGTGGTCAGCAGGTTGACTTTAATGAACAGCCAGAGCAACTGGAGCCACCTATCCATCCTCTCCTCCCTCCTGTGGAACGCAAGACTTTGCGGCTTAACCAATGATTCTGGCAACAGCCTGCAGGGGGTTAGACCCCCCTCATCATCCCCCCTTTCCCCCTCTCCCAACCGAAAAGGAGAGAAGGGGCCTCACCTCGTGGGGCGAAGCAACGGATTGCCGGAATCATGATTCCAGCTACAACGTCTTGCGCTTCACAGGCCCTCAGCGCTCGCCGCGCACTTCGGCATCCAGTCGGCTGAAGAACTGCACCATAAAGGAGTGCCGTTCTTCAGCCAGCGCGCGGCCAGTGGCAGTGGTCATCGCGTCCTGCAACTGAGAGAGTTTGACGACAAATTCGTGGACGGGCGTGGGATCCGGAGTGCCGTCGCCCTGGGCAGCGGCGACGTCCGGCGGCACCCAGAGCCGGCGACGCTGGGCCCCGGCGCGGGCAAAAGCCCGGGCGATGCCGACGGCCCCCATCGCGTCCAGTTTGTCGGCGTCGAAGAGGGCGCGCGCTTCCGGCGTCTCGGGTGGAGGGCCAGAGCGGAACCGGTGGGACGCAATGGCCACCACCACCGCCTCCACCTTCTCCGGCGGATGGCCGGCCAGGATTTCCCGCGCCCGCGCTGCGCCAACCGTCGCGTGGTCCTCCCCGGTGGCCTCCTCTTCGGCCCGGCCGATGTCGTGCAGGAGCGCCGCCGCCCGGACCACCTCCAGGTCACCTCCCTCCGCGCGGGCAATCCGCTCCGCCAGCGCCAGCACCCGCAGCACATGGTCAAAATCGTGGCTGCTCTCGTGTCCCTGATAATACTGACGGGCTTCCTCTATGGTGATCATCGTGCAAATTGGAGGAAAAAGACAGGCGCTGCGCCCTGCAACATGCTCCCTGCGACCTGTAGCATCACCCCAACCGGCGGCTCAGCCAGATGGCGAGGAAGGTGAGCAGAATCCCCAGCGCCAGCACCAGCAGGACCAGGACAATCACCCGGCGGCGAATCTGCCAGGCCTGATAGCGCCCGGTGACCCAGAGAAAAAGCCCCAAGGCCAGCCCGGCACCGCCCAGTACGCCCACCGTGTAGGCGAAGGCCGTCGCCATCAGCCGGGGCAGGTCTACCCGGACGATCAGGTCCCCAAAGAGGAGGATAGAGTACCGGCTGCCCAGCAGAGAGTAACCGGCCCCCACCAGCAACCCCAGCAGAGTCACCACAACTCCCTGCCAGCGCACCGGCCTCCGTTCCAGCCACAGCGTCAGCAACCCCAACAGGACCAGGGTCAGGGAGAAAGTCAGGACCAGGATAGATAAGAGTTGAATCATGCCCGTTCTCCCGCGCCGAATGCGGGCACCATGCAAACCCGGTGAGAGTTATTATAGCCCAATAGCGGATAGAGGCAACCGGACCCGGGGATGCGAAAAGAAAAAGCCCCCAATGATGGGGGGCCCGGTGGCGGAGAGGGTGGGATTCGAACCCACGGAGCCTTTCGGCTCACGCGCTCTCCAGGCGCGCGCGTTAGGCCAGACTACGCTACCTCTCCGCCATGGATTATACCCAATCCGACCGATTTTGGCAAGTGCTGGGGGTGGGCCCAGATTCCTGTGCCCGACGGTAAACCGGGGCTCAGTTGCCGAGCCCCCTGCGGGGGCTTCCCGCTGTCCCGGATGCCGATGGGAAATCGGTCTTTGGGCATCGCTCACAAGTTATTGAGCTTCGCTCTTTTAAAGTAACCCCCGTATTAGTGGCTGAGGGGATTTTTCGGCCCTTACCCCTCCCCCAGCCGGAGGGGGTACATACAGGGGTTTTGCGGCGGCCGAAGGCCGCCGCAAAACCCCTCTTCCTCCCCTCGTCTGGCCTTCAGCCAGGAGAGGGGAGGGGCCGGGGGAGGGGTGAGGAATGAGCCCGCAATCCTACTTCCTGAAAAAAACCTACACTTGTGAGGGGCCTTCTTCCCCGTTTCGGGAGGGGGATAAGGGGAGCCACCGCAAACCCTGTCGGAATCATCGGGGCATATAGCCGACTTGCGCGCTGGACAAAGTGTGGTATAATATAAACAACCCTGCTGTGCCCGTGATCGCCGAACTGGGGTTTTGAGCCAACACCTATATAACGGGAACCGATCTCGCGGACAGGGATGCGGTAGCCCTCCGGGCAAGGCAGACCTGCCGGGTAGGCTCCCACCTGCGAAAGCGGGTTCAAAACTTTGCGGCACACGGCACGGCGGGGCTCTTTTTTATCGGGCGCAGGGGGCAAGGAGCAGGGAGCAGAATGGAGCGGCGGCAGTTTCTCCGGCTGGCCTGTGGAAGCCTTGTGGCCGCCTCCGCCGCATGTGTGGCAGGACCCGCCTGGGCCCTGATCCTGGAGCCCTCCTGGTTGATGTTAGAGCGGGTGAAAGTTCGCCTGAAGAATCTCGCCCCGTCCCTGCACGGTCTGCGAATCGCCTTCCTCTCCGACCTTCACCGGGGTCCCCACGTTGACCCATCCCACATCCGCCGGGCTGTCCAGATGGCCCGCGAAGCAGCACCCCATCTGATCCTCCTGGGCGGGGATTTTGTGAGCCAGTCGGTGACCTACGCCGACTCCTGTGCCCAGGAACTGGTTTCTCTGCAGGCCCCACTGGGCGTCTACGCCTGTCTGGGAAACCATGATTACTGGACCGACCCAGACGCCGTCACCAGAGCGTTGAGTCGCGCCGGAGTGCGAGTGCTCCGAAACGAGGGGGTGGAAGTTGCAGAGGGATTGTGGGTGGCAGGCCTGGATGACGTCTGGGAAGGGCGACCCTCCCTGGATATGGCGCTGAGGGGAATGCCCACCGACGCGACGGCGGTGCTGGTCGTCCATGAGCCCGATTACGCCGATGAGGTCGCCGCCGACGGTCGGGTGATGCTGATGGTTTCCGGCCATACCCACGGTGGACAGGTGCGACTCCCTTTCTTGGGACCTCCCGTTCTCCCCTATCTGGGACAGCGGTATCCTGCCGGCCTCTACGTTTTGGGTGATATGAAGCTCTATGTGAGCCGCGGGGTAGGTCTAATCGCTCCGCCCGTCCGGTTCAACTGCCGACCCGAGGTCACCCTGTTGACTCTGGGGTGAACGCCGAACGGCCTCGCTTTCTGCCTCCCGCACCCGTGCGGTTTTTCCCCTTCTGTCGGGAAACGCCCATTCTCCCGCCTGGCGATATGGGCCCTTTTCCAACGACTTCGCCTTGATCCATATAACAAGCACAGGTTTTGCATCGCCCTGGTTCGGAGAGGGAAGGGCCCCTGGTGCCCCTCACCTCCTTTGATCCCCCCTCCTCACCCACCCCCTTTCCCCCTCCTCACAGGGGTAGGTTTTTCGGCAGGGGATCAAAAGTGTTCGCCTGCGTCAACAGGCCTGGCGGCCTGCGCTACGCCTGGGGCGTTTTCAGCCCCCCAAGGGGCTTTGCCCCTGAGCCCGGCGGTTTGCCGCCGGGCTTCTGCGGGGCAGTGTCACGCCGGGCAACCGGTGTTTTGTGTTTTCCCTCTTTATGTGGTAAACTTTTCGGTAGCACTCTATCGGGTTTGTCAGGAGGCCGAAGAATGAGTGGAAAGAAGGGCCGTGTCTTTTCCGGCGCGCGGCCAACGGGCCGGCAGCACCTGGGCAACTACCTGGGCGCCATCCGCAACTACGTCGCCCTCCAGGATGACTACGACTGCATCTACTGCGTCGTGGACCTCCACGCGCTGACCACCCTGACGGATACCGAATACCTGCGGGAATGGACGTATGAGATGGTCCTGGACTGGCTGGCGGCGGGGGTGGACCCGGACCGGGGGACCATCCTCTTCGTTCAGTCCCACGTCCCCCAGGTGACCGAATTGCATACCATTCTCTCTATGGTCACCCCACTGGGCTGGCTGACCCGGTTGCCCACATTCAAGGAAAAAGTCCGCCAGCAGCCGGATAACGTCAACTACGGACTGGTGGGCTACCCGGTGCTGATGGCGGCGGATATTACCCTCTACAAGGCCGATACGGTCCCCGTCGGCGTGGACCAGGCCCCCCATCTGGAGTTCACCCGGGAGATTGTCCGGCGGTTCAATGCCCACTTCGGCCCTGTCCTGGTGGAGCCGCAGGCCAAACACACCGACTTCCCCAAAGTCCTGGGGATTGACGGCCAGCAGAAGATGAGCAAGTCCCTGAACAACTACATTGAGATTGCCGCCTCGCCGGAGGAGATTCGTCAGCGGGTGATGCAGATGGTCACCGACCCGCAGCGGACGCACCGCCACATCCCCGGACGGCCTGAAGTCTGCAACGTCTTCTCTCTCCACCGGTTCTTCTCGCCGGACGAACTGGCCCAGATTGACGCCGACTGCCGGACCGCCCGCATCGGCTGCGTGGACTGCAAGCGGATATTCGCCCGCAATCTGACCGAATACTTCGCTCCATTCCGGGAGCGGCGGGCTGCCCTGGCTGCCAACCCGGATACGGTATGGGATATTCTGGCCGAGGGGGCCCGCCGCGCCTCCGCCATCGCCGCCCAGACCATCGCCGAGGTGAAGGCGGCGGTGGGGTTGCCGTAGTGGGCTGGGGCTTGGGGGCGGCGGCTTCGCCGCCGCAGTGAAAACAATCTTCTTTTTAGGCTATGGAGGCGGCCAAGAGCCCACACAGAAGGATCGCAGGCAAAAAGGCCAAAGTTGAGGGGAGGGGCAGAGGGTAGGGTGAGGGCTGGAATTCGCCGTAAGGGTTTACTACGTAACGAATTTAGTTTTTCATAGTTTGCGTTGGGCGCTCCCTGTTCTGGGGCCCAGGGGCGCAGGCTGCCAAGCCTGTAGGAATATCCCTCATACAGGAATGAAGCGATGCGTTTGGTCGTCCAGCGCGTCCGGCAGGCGAAAGTGGCGCTAGAGGGGGAGACCGTCGCCGCCATCGGCCCGGGAGTGGTGGTGCTGGTGGGGGTGACCCACGGCGATAGCCCAGAGGCGGCCCGCTGGTTGGCCCAGAAAGTGGCCGGCCTGCGCATCTTTGAGGACGCCGACGGCAAAATGAATGCTGGCCTCCTGGACGTGGGCGGGGAGGCTCTGGTCGTCTCCCAGTTCACCCTTTACGCTGACGCGCGCAAGGGCCGCCGCCCTTCCTTCACCGACGCCGCCCCACCGGAGGTGGCGGAGCCCCTGGTGCGCCGCTTCGCCGACGAACTGGCCGCCGCCGGCGTCCCCGTTCAGACCGGCATCTTCGGCGCCCACATGCTGGTGGAAATCCACAACGATGGCCCGGTTACCATCCTGCTGGAGCGGTAGCAGGTTTTACCACAAAGACACGAAGACACCAAGTAAACATATTTTTCTTCGTGCCTTTGTGTCTTGGTGGTTTCGTTGAGCCGGTTTTCCCACAAAGACACGAAGACACCAAGTAAACATATTTTTCTTCGTGCCTTTGTGCCTTGGTGGTTTCGTTAAGGAAAATGTCTCTGCGAACCCGAACGCTATTGACCATCGGCCTGACGGCGGTCCTCCTGATGGCACTGATGGGCCTGCTCTTCTCCCAGACCCTCCTGCGCGCCTTCTCGGAGGCGGAACTCCAGGATACAGAGCGCGACGTTCAGCATGCCCAGACCTTCCTGGAGGACGAACTGCGGGCCATAGGGATCCTCAACCATGACTGGGCCTCCTGGGACGACACCTACGCCTTCATAGAGGATGCCAACCCCGCCTACATCCGCTCCAACATCACCGACGAGACCTTCCGGAACACCCACCTCAACCTGATGCTCTTCGTCCACGCCTCCGGTCGGGTGGTCTTCGCCCGGGCCTACGACCTGGAGGCCGAAGAGGAGGCGCCGGTCCCCCAGGGAGTGTACGACGCGCTGCCGGTCCTGACCCGCGCCACCGAAGAGGGGCTGCGCAACCTGCTCCTGCTGCCGGAGGGGGTCCTTCTGGTGACGGCACGTCCCATTCTGACCTCCGAAGGCCGGGGTCCCGCGCGCGGCACCCTGATTTTCGGCCGTTACCTCAACTCGGTGACAATGGGACGGATCCGCACACACCTGGGCCTCACTGTCACCGCCCACCGGGCCGACCGCCCTGAGGAGTGGCCCGACGACCTGCAGGTCATCTACCCCGAACTCTCCCCGGACTCCCCAATTCGGGCTCGCGCGCTGGACAAATCCCGCATTGCCGGATACGGCCTGATGACCGACCTCTACGGTCGGCCGGCGCTGGTTCTGCGCACCGAGGGCCCCCGGGAAATCTACGCGCGCGGCCTGCTGGCCCTCCGCTATTTGGTGGGCACGGTGACCGCTCTGGCGTTGCTGGTTGCCCTGGCGGCCATGCTCCAACTGGACCGGGACGTCCTGGCCCGGCTGGCATCGCTGGCCGCGCAGGTCCGGGCCATCGGGGCGGGGGGCGAGATTCGGGGCCGGGTCGCCCTGCGCGGCCGGGACGAACTGGCCGACCTGGCCCGCGCCTTCAACGAGACGCTGGACGCGCTGGAGCAGGCCCGGCGGGAGCGGGAGGAGCGGGAGGCCCAACTCCTCCGCCTGGCCGGGAACTCCCCGGACGTCATCTACCGCCTCCGGCTTTCTCCCCTCCGCCCGGAGTACATTTCCCCAGCCGTAACCCGCATCCTGGGCTACCCACCGGAGGCCTTTTACGAGAACTGGCGCCTTTTATACCGAATTGTCCATCCGGAAGACAAGCCGCTTCTGCGGGCCGCCCTGCACGGGGACGTGCCGCCAGAGAATCCTCTGATCCTGCGCTGGGTCAACCGGAACGGAGAGACGGTCTGGGTCGAACACCGCCACATTGTGGTCTGTAATCAGGCTGGCGCAGCCATCGCTGTAGAGGGCATCGCCCGCGACATCACCGAACAGAAGCGGGCGGAGGAGGAACTGGTCCATCTCAACGCCATCCTGCGGGCTATCCGCAACATCAACCAGGCCATCACCCACGAGAAGGACCGAGAGCGCCTCCTCCAAGTCACTTGCGACGAACTGGTCCGGGCGCGCGCATACCTCGGGGCCTGGGCCATTCTCCTCGGCCCGGACGGTCGGCCCGAGATGGGCGCGGCCACCGGCATAAGCGCGAAGGGCTTTACCGCGCTGCTGGACGCCTGGAAATCCGGCGAACCCCCCACCTGCGCCCGCCAGGCGCTGGCGATCTCCGAACCCCTCATCATTCCCGAACCGGAGGCATGTCCGGTTTGTCCCCTCCATCTGGCCTACCGGGGCGCCGCCGCGATGGCCGTCCGCCTAGCCTACGGCGACCGGGCCTATGGCGTTCTCTGCGTTGCTCTGCCGCCGGAGATTACCCCCTCTCCTGAAGAACAGCGCCTGCTGACCGAGGTCACTGGAGACCTGGCCTTCGCCCTCTACTCCCTGGAGCAGGAGGAGGCCCTCCGGGAGAGCGAGGAGCGCTTCCGCCTTCTGGCCGAGCACTCATTGACGGGCATCTACCTGATCCAGGACGGCCTGCTCCGCTACGTCAATCCCGCCGGGGCCCATATGTTTGGCTACGAGCCGGAAGAACTGATTGACCGGCTGAGCCCGCTGGACGTAGTGGTTCCGGAAGACCGGGATCGGGTCACGGAAAACATTCGCAAGCGGCTGGCCGGCGAGGTGCTGAGCATCCGCTACACCGTCCAGGGGTTGCGCAAGGACGGCTCCCGGTTCCCCTGCGAAGTGCTGAGCACCCGCGTGGAGTACCGGGGCCGCCCGGCCATCCTGGGCACCGTGATGGACCTCACCGACCGGGTGCGGGCCGAGGAGGCGGTCCGCCGCCGGGCCGCACAGACGGAAGCCCTCCGCCAGGTCGGCCTGGAACTCTTTGCCCAGCTGGACCTGGACGTGCTGCTCTCCTCCATCGTCCAGCGGGCGGTGGACCTGGTGGGCGGGAGTGCCGGGGGGCTCTACCTCTACCGGCCCGAGGAGGATGCCCTGGAGTGGGTGGTCTCCATCGGCCCGAACCAGCCCCCGGTCGGCACCCGCCTGCGCCCGTCCGAGGAGGGAATATCCCGTAAGGTATGGGAAACATGCCGCCCCTTCTGGGTGGACGACTATCAGCAATGGGAGGGCCGCGCCGCCCGCTACGCTGATTACCCCTGGACGGCGGTCATCGGCGTGCCGGTGCGGCGGGGGGAGGAGATACTGGGCGTCCTGATCGTCCTGGCCGACCCACCCCGCACCTTCTCCCAGGAAGATGCCGATCTCCTGGAACTCTTCGCGACCCAGACAGCGATTGCCCTCACCAATGCCCGTCTTTGGGCCGAGGCTCAGCAGGAGCGGGAGAAACTGGACTTTCTCCACTCGCTGGGCCAGCGCCTGGCGGGCACTCTGGACGCGCCTACCGTCGCTCAGGAGGCCCTGGAGGCCCTCTGTGGGATGACGGGAGCCAGGCAGGGCGTCGTCTACGCGCTGGATCCCGACACTTCCCGCTTGCGGCTGGTCGCCGCCTTCGGACATAGAGAAGCCGTGGAAGAACTGGACCGGCGCCTGCAACTGCAGGTGGGGCAGGGGCTCTCGGGCTGGGTCGCCCTCCACCGCCAGACCGCCATCGTGGAGGATGTGACCCGGGATGACCGCTGGCTGGTGGTCCGGGGATTGGACAAGTATGTCCGCTCCGCCGTCAGCGTCCCCCTGCTTTTCGGGGAGGAACTGGTGGGTGTGATGTCGCTGGGGAGCCCGGAAAAAGCCGCCTTTGCCTCCGACCACGCCCGCCTCCTGGAGGCCGCTGGGGCCGTCCTGGCAGGCGCCCTCCTGAACGCCCGTCTCTACGAGGCCGAACGGGAGCGGGCTCGCCGGATAGCCGCTGTGGCCGAACTGGGGGAGCGCCTGACAGCCCTTCTGGAGCCGGAGGCCGTCTACCGCGAGACGGTGGAGGGGGTCGCCCGCTCCTTCGGCTATGACTACGTGGGCCTGATGCTTCTGGATGAGGCGGCGGGGGAAGTGGAATTCGTCGCCGGGGCCGGAATCTGGGCTGGCCGCACCCCGCCAGGCTTTCGCCAGAAAGTCACCGAGGGGATGATCGGCTGGGTGGCCCGGACGGGCGAGACGCTCCTGGCCAACGACGTGAGCCAGGAGCCCCGCTACATCGCCCCGTACCTGACCGAAACCCGCGCCGAACTGGACGTCCCCCTCAAGTACCATGGGCGGCTGGTGGGTGTGCTGACGATCCAGAGCCGCCAGCGGGATACCTTCACCCCGCTGGATGTGACGGTGATGGAGACTCTGGCGGGCCACGTCGCTGCCGCTATCACGAACGCGCAGCTCTATCAGGCCCAGCAGCGGCGATCCGAAGAACTGGCCATCCTCCATCAGGCCGCCGTCACCGTCTCCTCCCAACGGGAACTGGACGCCGTGCTGGAGGCGCTGGCCCGCCAGATGGGCCAGGCGCTGGATGTCACCAGCGTCTACATCAGCCTTTGGGATGAGAAGACCCACACTTCTACTCAATTGAAGGGCTGGTTCGGCCCACAGGCCTCCGAGAAAGAACAGGCGGCCACCCTCGCCGATGTGGACCAGACCTTTGAACTGGGCCTACATCCAAAGGTGGTCGCTGCGCTGAAGGAGCGGCGCCCTCTGGTCCTCCACGCCAGCGGCCCCCTGGATCCGGGCGACCGGGCAGAGGTGGAGCGGTACGGTTGGAAATCCCAACTGGTGGTCCCCCTGGTGGTGCGCGATCGCGCCATCGGTTTCGTCACCCTCTGCGAGAGCCGCCGGGAGCGGGTGTTCACCGAAGCCGAGATTCGCCTCTGCCAGACGCTGGCCGCCGATACCGCTTCGGCCATAGAGAATGCCCATCTCTATGAGCAGGAGCGGAGGGCCCGGGAGCGCACGGAGACCCTTTACCGCATCAGCCAAGTCGTCAATTCTACCCTGGCCCCCGAGGTCATCCTGGACCGGCTGACCGAAGAGGCGGTGCGGGCCACCGGCGCCACCCACGGCTCGGTCCTGGTGCCCGACCCGGAGCAAGGAGTCTTTGAGCGCCGTTCCCTGCGGGGCTACTCCCCCGAGGAGCAGGAGCGGGCCCGGGCCTGGCCCCTCGGCCTGACGAAGGGCATCAATGGCCGCGCTTACCAGACCCGCCTGGCCCACTACGTCCCAGACGTCCGGCAGGACCGGGACTATTTCCCGCTGATCCCCACCACCCGTTCCGAACTGGTCATCCCGCTTCTGCGGGGTGACCGGGTTCTGGGCAATCTGGACCTCCAGAGCCCGCAGGTGGACGCGTTCCGGAATGTGGACATGGAATTCCTGCGCGCGCTGGTGGACCAGGTGGCCATTGCGCTGGAGAATGCGCGTCTCTATGAGGAGGAACGTCGGCGGGCCCAGGAGCAGGAGGTTCTGGCCCTCATCGCCACCGCGCTGAACACCCTGGAGGTCCGCAACGCCTTCCCCATTCTGGTCCACGGCTTACGGACGTTGACCGGTTGCGACCGGATCTCGGTGGCACTTTTGGATGAGGACGGCGCCCATTTCCGCATCTCCATCCTGGAGACGCCCTTCCCCGTCCTGGGTGTGGGCACCGTCCAGCCCCTCTCCGCTACCCCGGTCTGGGACGATGTTCTGGGAGGAAAGCCCCATTTCTGCCCTGATATGAGCGCCGAAATGGAGTACACCGCTATCCGGGCCCTTTATGATGCGGGATTCCGTTCCTACGTTAGCCTGCCGCTGCGGGTAGGGGGGCGGATCATCGGCGTGCTCCACGTCGTCAGTCTGCGGGAACGTAATTTCCGCCAGGCGCAGCTCCGTCTCCTCCAGCAGGTCGCCGACGCGCTGGCGGTGGCCATAGAGAACGAGCGGCTCTATCGGGCGGAGCGGGAGCAGCGGGAACTGGCCCAGGCGCTGACGGAATCCGCGGCCGTCATCACCCGTACCCTGGACCCGACGCAGATGCTGGAACAGGTCATAGAGCAGGTGGCGCGGGTGGTGCCTGGCGATGCGTTCAACGTGATGCTGGTGGAAGATGGCAATGCCCGCGTTGCCCGCTGGCGAGGGTATGAACGGTTCGGGGCGAAGGAGCGGGTTGCGGCGGTGGTGCTCCCCGTCGCCGAATTCTCCAACCTGTGGGAGATGGTGCAGAGCGGCGAGCCGCTGCTTATCCCCGATACCCACGCCGACCCCCGCTGGGTCCGGCTGGAGGGCCTGGAGTGGGTTCGTTCCTACGTCGCCGCTCCTATTGTGATCCGGGGAATCACAGTCGGGTTTCTGAATGTGGACGGCAACCGCCCTCACCAGTTCAGCTCCGCTGATGCTGTCCGTCTGAAGGCCTTCGCCGATCAGGTCGCCATCGCGTTGGAGAACGCCTATCTCTATACCGAACTACGACAATATGCCGGGACACTGGAGGAGCAGGTACGGGAGCGCACTGCGCAACTGGCAGCCCAGTATACCCAACTGGAGGCCATCCTGCGCAGTACGGGCGACGGCATCGTCCTGACCGACACGCAGGGAGAAATCCTTCAGGCCAACCTCGTGGCCCAGAACTGGCTGAACCGGCATCTGGCACCGGAGGACGCCCGGCGGTTGCGGGAGACCATTCAGCGGGTCGCTCTCCGGGCTCGGGAGCGGGCCGAAGAGGTGGTGGAATTGCCGGGATTGGACCTGGAGGTCCGGGCATCGCCCGTTGAGGGGCCGGAAGGGGAAATAACAGCTGTCGTCGTCCTTCATGATGTAACCCAGTACAAAATGCTGGAGCGACTGCGCGCCCGCTTCATCTCCAATATCTCCCACGAACTGCGTACCCCCCTTACTACCCTCAAGACCTACTTGCACCTCCTGCGGAGGATGCCGGAACTGCTTCCTGAGTATCTGGACATTCTGGAGCGGGAGGTAGATTGGCAGGCCCGTCTGGTGGAGGATGTGCTGGAGATTTCCCGGCTGGATTCGGGCGCGATCCGGATCCAATTTGGCCCGGTGGGGCTCAACGCTCTAGCTGCGGAGGTGGTGGATGCGCAGCGGCCCCTGGCGCTGGCCCAGGGGCTGGTGCTGGAGTGCCGCCTGGCGGAGAAAGGGCCGGTTGCCCGCGCCGACCCCGACGCGCTCCGCATCGTCTTGAGCAACCTGGTCCGCAACAGTATTCAGTACACCCTATCGGGCGGGCGGGTGGAGGTGAGCACCGGGGAGGAAGAAGGGGAGGGGCATCGCTGGGCCACGATCGCCGTCGCCGACACCGGTATCGGTATCCCCAAAGACGAACTGCCCTATATTTTTGACCGCTTCTTCCGGGGGGATCGGCCGCGCCAGATGCAGATTCCCGGCACCGGTCTGGGCCTCTCTATCGTCAAGGAGATTGTGGACCGTTACGGCGGGCGGATTATGGTGGAGAGCGAGGAGGGAAAAGGCACCCGCTTCACCATCTGGCTGCCAGTAGCAGAGGAGGGACCCCAATCCGAGGGCCTGTTTTCACCCTAACCCTCTACACTGCGGTTATAGCAATTTGGGGAGACTCAACAGCCCTCCGGCGAAGGGGGTTAGAATCCGATGAGCAAAAACGATTACCCCTATCTGCGATGCTCTCACTGTGGCTACAGTGAGCCATTCACCCGTCCTCTGGAGCGCTGCCCCCAGTGCAACGGGGATTGGCTGGACGTTATCTACGATTATTCGCGCGTCGCCCGCATCTGGCAGCGGGAATTGCCTCGTCGCCCCCAGACCCTATGGCGCTACCGGGAACTCCTCCCCCTGCGGGATGATGCCCATCGGCTGAGCATGGGGGAGGGTGGCACCCCGCTGCTGCGGGCTGTCAACCTGGGGATGATGCTGGGCTGCTCCAATCTCTACATCAAGGACGAACGGCAGGGGCCGACCGGCTCCTTCAAGGACCGGCAGGCCGCCCTGGCCATCTCCGTGATGAAAGAACTGGGAGTCACCGAGGCGGTTCTGGCCTCCACCGGCAACGTTGCCATCTCCTACGCCGCCTATTCCGCCCTGGCGGGCATCAAAATCTGGGCTTTCCTGACCAGTCTGGTCCCGGCGGAGAAGATGCGCGAGGTCGCCATCTACGGCGCCAAAGTGGTCAAGGTGACCGGCACCTACGATCAGACCAAACAGGTGGCGGCGGAATTCGCCAGGCGACGGGGGCTCTATCTGGACCGGGGCATCCGCTCCATCGCCGCACGGGAGAGCATGAAGACAGTGGCCTTTGAGATTGCGGAGCAACTGGCCGCGCATCTGGGCCCCGGCCCGACCACCTCCTGGCGCGCCCCGGACTGGTACATCCAGTCTGTCAGTGGCGGGCTGGGGCCGGTGGGGGTCTGGAAGGGGTTTGAGGAACTGATGCGCATGGGCCTGATAGACCGCATGCCCCGCCTGGCCTGCATCCAGGCCGAAGGATGCGCTCCGATGGTCCATTCTTTTGAGAAGAGGTTGGAGAAGGCGGAACCGGTCCTCAACCCCCGCACCCGCATCATCACTGTGGCCACCGGCGACCCCGGCCCGGCCTACACCTTCCTGGCGCGAGTGATCCGGGAGCATGGCGGCGCCTTTGAGACGGTCAGCGACGAGGAGGCCTTCCGCGCCATCCACGTCCTGGCGAAACTGGAGGGCATCTCTATGGAGCCGGCGGCAGGCATGGCCTTCGCTGGCCTCTTTAAACTGCTCAGCAAAGGGGTCATCCGGCGGGACGAGGTGGTCGTCGTCAACTGCTCCGGCCACACCTTCCCGGTGGAAAAACATCTGCTGGGGGAGGGCTGGGTGCAGACGGTGGAAGCGCCCGCCCGCGCACTGGCCCCAGAGGAAGGGCTGCTGGGGTCGCTGGAGTCGCTGGGGCGGGACGTCCGGCGGGTCGCTATCCTGGAGGACGATCCCAGCGCGCGCCGTCTCCTCCGGCGCATCCTTCAGGTCCGGGGCCCCTATCAGATTTTTGAGGCCGAAAATGGCCGGGAGGGGCTGGAACTCATCCGCCGGGAGCGGCCCGATCTCATCCTGCTGGACCTGATGATGCCCGAGGTGGACGGCTTCGGGGTGCTGGAAGTGCTCCAGGCGGACGAGGAGTTGCAGGGCATTCCGATCATCGTCGTCACCGCCAAAGAACTGACGCCTGATGAGCGGGCCCGGCTGAGCGGCCACATCCAGGCGCTGCTCCAGAAAGGCGCCTTCACCGACGAGGAATTGCTCCGTGAAATCGGTGGGGCCATAGCCAACCTGTAGGGGCAACTTTTGCAGCTGCTTGGGTGTGATCCCTTTTTACGGTCACCCAGCGGTTTGACACGTTCAGGAGTTACGCCCTTGCCCTGTAGGACCCTTTCCAGGCCGTCCGGACGGCCAGAAGGCTTTTCTTACAGTTGAGCCGGACGCTTTTATTGAGCCTCGCTCTTTTAAAGTAACCCCCGTCCTCACCCCACCCCTTGCCCCCTCCCCTCTCCCGCTCGCCTGCGGCGGCGGGCGAGGGGAGGGGAGGAAT
>ERZ1685332.149-NODE-149-length-15815-cov-16.034137_pt1 | contig 15815 bp, 11 predicted proteins | sample MGYA00580193_ERZ1685332 | MGnify/ENA primary metagenome ERZ1685332 (study PRJEB41501, sample SAMN08275520) | hot springs metagenome | biome: alkaline hot spring; material: microbial mat | place: Russia: Ush-Beldyr | collected 2015-07 | depth 0.5 m m ...
TGGCGCACCCGGCGGCGATGGCAGGAACAGGTAGGGGCGCGGCGATGGCGCGCCCATATGCGTAATTGGCGCAAGCAGGTGTGAAGGTTGTAGGTTGCAGGCAGGGATAGAGGTGTCGCACCGCAACGCCCGGTCGTGTCGTCGAGGCGTCGCACCGCAACGCCCATGAACACAATGCGCGTCCCTACCCTACCCGAATTCGCGTCCCGGCGCAGGTCTGCACATAGGCGTCCGGCAGTGCGCGCGCAATCGCATGCTGCGCCTTCCAGCCGGTGCAATGCCCTGGCAGCACCATCTTCGGCGCCATATCGACCAACGCTGCGACGGTGTCGGGAATGATCGGCTCGAACACTTTTCCTGACAGATGCAGTCCGCCGATGACGCCGTAGATGGTGGAGATGCCGGTCAGTTTGCGGGTATAATGAAGAATGTTGACAATCCCGGAGTGGCTGCACGCCGAGAGCACGACCAGCCCCTGATTGCGCACATGCACCACCAGCGCCTGGTCGTCCCACAGCCATGGGTCCGGCTCCCACGCGCCATCGGCGGTTCGGGCGAAGTGTCCCGGCATTCCTTTCTCGAATGGCGTCACACGCTCCACCTGCCCCGTCACCAGCACCTGATTATCGATCAGGAGTGATGGATCGCGGCGTTCCACCAACGTGATCCCCTCGCGTTCGAGATCGGCGCGGTTTGGCGCCGGCAGATGGAGTTCGTTCCCGCCGGGAAACACCGCCTTGCGGTCGCGCCAGGCGTCGGGATGGAGAATGAGCGGCAATCGCCGGGGACCGAGGCGCGCCAGCAGACCTGCCAGGCCGCCATGGTGGTCGGTGTGCCCATGCGACAGCACGATGGCGCGGAGATCGGCAGGGTCGACACCCAGCACATCCATGTTGTGGATCAGCGTGTCGCGCCCCATGCCAGCATCGTACAGGATCGAGGTTCGCTGTCCCTGGTGTTCGACTGTCACCAGCACTGAGAACCCGTGTTCTGCCAGAAGCGGCGCCTGCTCGAAACTCTCCCAGCGCAACGGCGCACGTTGCACATGCGGCGTACTCGCAAGGAGCGCATCCATCACATTATCGACCAGAATGGTGATCTCGACAGCATCGACGGGTTGCAGTTCGACCGAGTGGGCGTCCATGCCACATCCTCCTTCCCGACGAATGAACAACCTGCCGGACTCAGCGAAGGCGCCATGGTTGAAGCAGACAGCAGATGAAGTGGCGGGCGCTGGTGGCACAATTATACGCAGGTGTGGCAGACACGCGCAAGCAAGTCAGAGCAAGAATTGTCGTACCGCAGCCCGATGCTGTGGGCGGAAGCTCTTGCTCAGGTCAGGCAAACCCCTGCGGGGCTTTCTGAGCACGGTGGTGCGATTACTCACGTCGCCGGGCGCTCAGGCAAGCCCCTCCAGGACTTGCACGTTCCCGGCGAGGACTTGATCCCGCAGCAACGCAGCGTTTCCCGCCAATTCACGATCGCACCTGACGGGCAAGTGACAGTTGACGTTTGGCGCACATCAGGTTATAATCCTACAACTCTTGGATACGCCGCCTGAAGGTATAACATATCTCCGCGCAAGAGTATCAGAATCAGACTTGTGACCGATCACAGTTTCGTTGCTTTCTATTGCCGCCTTCAACAGCGTTGTCGGTCGGTCGGCGTCGCTGAAGCCTGCTGTCCATTGTTGCTGTTGTAGCGCCCGGCATGATGAGCCTCTGGACGAACAGAGGCAGCGTACGATTGTTTCCTTTCCTGCGCGTCTTGTGCGAGACCGCGAAATCCGTTGTCCGATGCTGGATAGGAAAGGGAACACCATGACCACCAAACTCTCACGACGCAGGTTTCTCAAGGTTGCTGCCGCAGGCGCGGGCGGCATCGGTGCAGCAGCGCTGCTGGCGGCATGTGGCGGCGCTGCGCCACAGGGCGGGCAGCCAACGGGCGGGCAGGCGCAACCCGCTGCTCCAGTTCAGGGTGATGCGGTTGTCACCGAGATCACGTTTTGGTGGTGGGATCAGGTCGGCGAAGTCTGGAAAGAGCCATTTGAGAAGGCGCACCCCAACATCAAACTCAACTTCGTCAATACCCCTTTCGCCGATGCGCACGACAAACTGCTGACCTCTTTCGCCGCCGGGAGCGGCGCGCCCGACGTCGCCTCGATCGAAATTGGTCGCGTCGGCAATTTCACCGCCAAGGGCGGTCTTGCCGACCTGCTGGCGCCGCCGTTCGATGCGGGCAGTCTGAAGAACGACATGGTCGCCTACAAGTGGACGCAAGGCTCCACCGCTGATGGACGCCTCGTCTGTATGCCGTGGGATATTGGTCCGGCAGGCGTCTGGTATCGCACCGATATTTTCGAGGCGCTTGGGCTGCCAACCGATCCGGAAGCAGTCGAGGAGTTGATCGGCGGTCCCAACCGCACGTGGGATGACTTCTTTGCGTTTGCCAGGCAACTGAAGGAGAAGAGCGGCGGCAAAACGTCGCTCTTCGCCGATGCCGGCACCGACATCTATGGCGCCGTCTATCGCCAGCAGGGTGAAGGGTACGCTGATGGCAACAAAGTGCTGATCGAGGAAAAAGCCACCCGTCCCTTCCAGCTAGCGGCGCGTGCGCGTAAAGACGGAATAGATGCCAATATTCCCTGGTGGGGCGCCGAGTGGCAGACCGGCTTGAAAGATAATGCATTTGCCGGGATGGTCATCGCCTGCTGGATGCAGGGCGGGTTGACGCGCGAGCAACCCGATCTGGTGGGCAAATGGCGCGTGGTGCGCGCTCCCGAAGCCAACTACAACTGGGGCGGATCGTTCATGGCGATCCCAGAGCAGAGTAAGAACAAGGAGGCTGCCTGGACGTTCGTCAAATGGGCATGCGCAACGGCGGAAGGGCAGAATATTTTGTTCAAGGCGTCTGGCGTCTTTCCGGCGTATAAGCCCGCGTGGCAGGATCCGCTGTACGACGAGCCGGTGCCGTTCTTCGGCGGTCAGCGCGCCTATCGCCTTTGGACGGAAATCGGCGACAACATCAAGGCGATTTTCCGCACGCCGAACGATCTCCAGCTCGATGACATCGTCGGCGCGGAATTGACCAGAGTGTTGCAGGAAGGGAAAGATCCGGTCCAGGCAGCGAAGGACGCCGAGGCAGAGGCGATTCGACGCATTCCCGATATGCAAGCCTGATGCTTTTCCCGCCGTCTGTCGTATCCGGTCCCAGCAGACCCCGAAGATCGTCGTGGTCTTCGGGGTCTTCCAGGAGGCGCCGTGGCTACCACATCTGTGTCTGTCGAACAGCAGCGCGCAGCCGATCGCGGATCCACACTGCGCGAGGTGAAACGTAACTTCTGGGCGTATATCTTTATCTCGCCCTTCTACATCCTCTATGCCATCTTTGGCATGTTCCCTCTGCTGTATGGCGTGTGGCTAAGTTTCTTCAAGTGGGATGGCATCTCGCCGATGCAGTGGATCGGTCTGCGTAACTATACACGCCTGTTTGCCGATGATATCTGGTGGTATGCGGTTTATAACACGATCTGGCTGTTCTTTGGCGCAACGGTGCCGCAGTTGACGATTGCTCTGGTTCTGGCGTTTATCATCAACAGTAACTATATCCGCGGCAAGGATATCTATCGCGCAGCATTCTTCTCGCCGTTCGTTGCGTCTTCGGTGGCGATCAGCATCGTATTCCTGTCGATCTTTGGCGCACGGTACGGTTTGCTCAACTATGCGCTCAGTTTCGTCGGTCTCGGTCCGATCCGCTGGCTCGAAGACGCAGCGTGGATTAAACCCTCTATTGCAATGGTGATCATCTGGCAGTGGACAGGGTATAGCATGATTATTTTCCTCGCCAGTCTCCAGTCGATCAACGCAGAATTGCACGAAGCGGCAAAAGTCGATGGCGCACGCACGCGCGATGTTTTCTGGCATATTACGATGCCATTGATGCGACCGGTGATTCTCTTTCAGGTCATTCTCTCGATCATCGGCGCCATGCAGAATTTCGATATACCAGTCATGCTGGCGGGCGGCACGCAATCGTCGTCTCCGGGAGGCACTGACCGCGCCGGGTTGGTGGCGATGGTTCAGTTGTACTGGACGGCGTTCAAGTATGGTGATTTTGGCTATGCTGCGGCAATGGCGCTGATCCTCTTCTTCCTGATCCTGATCTTCAGCGTCATGTATAACCGCTGGCAGGGTCGCAACCCGACGGATTGAAGGAGCGCAGTATGGCAACCACAACACAAAGTCGTGCAACTGTCCGATCTGCCCGGCGGCGCAGTCAGCGCGATCAACTGATGGGACCGTTCGGCATGGCGGCGCTCTACGTTGTGTTGACGCTCGGCGCGCTCGTGACGGCGTTTCCCTTCTACTTCATGCTGGTCGGTTCGACGCTGCGCAGCGCCGATATTCTGCGCGTTCCGCCGCCGCTCTGGTTCGGCAACGCCTTCTGGAAGAATTATGAGGAGTTGCTGGCGGCGCTGCCGTTCTGGAATGCGCTCTGGAACAGTGTGGCGATCGCAACGATCCATACGGCGCTGGTCCTCTTCTTCTGCTCGCTCGGCGGGTATGGCTTCGCCAAATTCCGCTTCCCTGGCCGTAATGCGCTGTTCGGCTTTCTTCTGGCGACGCTGATGGTGCCTGGCGTGCTCGGTCTGATCCCGTCGTTCGTCATTATGCGCACGCTCGGCTGGATCGATACCTGGAATCCGCTCATCATCCCAGGGATCGCCAATGCCTTCGGCATCTTCTGGATGCGTCAGTATGTCGCTCAGGCGATCCCCGACGATCTGATCGATGCGGCGCGCATCGATGGTGCGCATGAGTTTCGTATCTACTGGAATATCGTCGTGCCGGTCATTGTGCCTGCGCTGGCGGCGCTCGCTATTCTGACCTTTCTCGGCAAGTGGAATGAGTTTCAGTTCCCGCTGCTTATTCTCAAGCAGGAGGAGAAGTATACATTGCCGGTTGCGCTCAGTACGCTGCGCTCGTTGCGTGGGACCGAGATCGGGGTCCAGATTCTGGGCGCCGCCGGAGCGATCGTGCCGATTTTGACCGTCTTCATTCTGGCGTCGCGCCAGTTTATGTCGGGTCTGACGGCTGGCGCAGTCAAGGGAACATGACAGCGGTATGGCGCGCGAAGCATGCAGGGCGCGCCTGCGCGCCTCCACGCTCAGACGACGTTTGGGTGCACTGGTATTGGGCGGTGTCGCACTGCTGGTTGCGGGTTGCGCCATCGCGTCGGACGCTCCTGCCACAGCCTCCCTTCCCCGGCGCGTCGTTGCTGCACAGGTCGAGGCTATGCCGTTGCGCACCTCTCATGAACCGTGCGGTTCGTTTGTGGCGCGCGATCTGCCGCATATCACCCGCGCCGCCACACGCATCCCGGCGCTGTACGATAGCAATGGCGCAGGTCTTGCCGTCGGCGACCTGGATGGCGACGGTGATCAGGACATTGTCCTGGCAAATCTGGCAGGTGCGAATACGCTGCTCTGGAACGAGGGCGCGCTTCGCTTCCGCGCTGAACCGCTCGGCAACGGACGCATCCGCGGGTTGGCAATCGTCGATGTCGATGGTGACGGATTGCTCGATATCGTCGGAACCCGTCAATTCGATAAACCGGTCTGGTGGCGCAATACCGGCGTGGATGACGCTGACCGCTTCGTGGAACTGACGCTGCCCGATGTGCATAACTGGTTCTATGCCCAGACCTGGGCGGATCTCGAGGGCGATGGCGATCTCGACCTGATCGTCGCTTCTTATGATGCAGAGATCCAGAAGCAGCAGGGATTGATCTTTCAGTACCGCGGCGGCGGGGTTGGCGTGTTCGTGTATGAACGTCGCGGGGACGGCTACATCTCGCATCGCCTGACGGATCAGGCCGACGCGCTGGCAATTGCGCTGCCCGACCTGAATGGCGACGGTCGCCGTGATGTCTGGGTCGCCAACGATTTTAATCGCCTGGATGATGTTTGGGTCCAGGGCGCCGCTATCGACGAGTGGACGCGATTCACGCTGCCGGAACGGATCAGCGAAAATCCGATGAGCCTCGATCTCGGCGATATCGATAACGATGGCGTGGCAGAGTTGTTTGCCACCGATATGAAACCGGTGCGCAAGGACGAAGCGACGATGGCGCGCTGGCTCCCGGCAATGCGGCGCCTGACGAAACCGCTGACAAGCGCCGATCCACAGTATGCCGAGAATATGCTGCTGGTGCACAGCGCCGCTGGACGCTGGCGAAACGAGGCGTATGAGCGCCGGATCGACTCAACCGGCTGGAGCTGGTCAGGTGTGTTTGGCGATCTCGACCGCGATGGATGGCTCGATCTCTACGTGGTCAACGGAATGATCGCAGCCGGGCTGCTCGATTACCTGCCCGGCAACGAACTGGTCGAAGAAAATGTCGCTCTGCGCAATGCGGGCAACGGTCGCTTCGTGGCAGCGCCGGAGTGGGGGCTTGGCGCACAGCGCAGCGGGCGTGGCATGGCGATGGTCGATCTCGACGGTGATGGCGATCTCGATATTGTGGTCAACAACCTGATGACCCCGGCGCAACTGTTCGAGAACCGGCTGTGCGGCGGCGCGAGTCTTCTGGTTGATCTGCGGATGCCAGAGAGCGCAAATACCCACGCGCTTGGCGCAGAATTGTCGCTCGTCACCGACCGTGGGCGAATGACGCGCGATGTGCGCCCGACAGCCGGGTATCTGTCGGGAACGGCGGCGCAGGTGCATTTCGGCTTCCCTGCTGACGCCGTGCTGGAACGGATCGAGGTGCGCTGGCCCGACGGCCTGGTCTCGGTGATCGAGGCGCCGCCGCGCCAGCATCGGCTGCTGATTGTTCGCACATGATCGAACCGGCGTATGCAACCCATGATTCACATACCGGCGCGGCGCTGTCCGCCACTGGTTGACCTCATCCATCTGCGGTCGCAGACCGCACTATTTGTGACGTTGTTGCTCGTCAGCAGCGCGGGAAGCGTTCTTGCGGTGACGCAGGCGCGCGTGCCGCTGTGGCAGGCGACGGCTGGCGCGCTCCTCGTGCTCCTGCCGCCGTTCGTGCGGAAATGGCGCGAAGACGCCAGGCGCTACGGCGGAGCGGCAATGGCGCTCAGCATGCTCCTGGCATTCCAGGGGTTTCACACCATCGAACACATCGTTCAGTGGATACAGTACCACATCCTGCGCTGGCCCTCGTTTCTCTCGAATGGATTGCTGTCAGCCGCCAATTCGGAGTGGGTCCATTTTGTGTGGAACTGGGGGTTTCTTGCTGTCTGCATCTTCCTGGTGTGCGCGGGGATGCGCGGATGGTGGGGCTGGCTGTTGCTGGCAGTGGCGACCTTTCACACACTGGAACACACGTATCTGATGTGGCGCTTTCAGGTGACGCTGCGCGAACTTGGCACGCTGGGCGTCACCGATCTACAGCCGCAGGGACTCCCCGGCTTTTTCGGGCGCGATGGTTGGCTGGCGACGGCGGACATCACGCAGAACACGTTTCTGTGCCGTTTGCCTGGCTTTGCGACTGCACCCCGGATCGATGTCCATTTCTGGTGGAATGTGAGCGAAATGGCGTTGCTGCTGCCAGCCGCGAATGACTTCATGCGTCGCCTGAACGCAGCGCAGGATGTGGCATAATAGCCGCGCATGCGGGGCGAAATCGCTCTGCGCAGGAAAAGCGAGGTTCTCAAATGCCGCCAAAAATCGTCTTCATTGGCGCCGGCAGCACGGTGTTCGCCAAAAATCTGATGGGTGACATCCTGAGCTTTCCCGAACTTGCCGACGCAACCCTGACGCTGTTCGACATCGACCCGGAGCGCCTGCGCACATCGGAAGTCGTGGCGCACAAAGTCGCCGCTGCGCTCGACGCGCGCCCGACAATCGAAGCGACGACCGACCGCCGCCGCGCGCTCAATGGCGCCGATTACGCAATCTGTATGATCCAGGTGGGTGGTTATAAGCCGTGTACAGTGACCGACTTCGAGATACCCAAGAAATACGGCTTGCGCCAGACGATCGCCGACACGCTGGGGGTCGGCGGGATTATGCGCGGGTTGCGCACCATTCCAGTGCTGCTCTCGATCTGCCGCGATATGGAAGAGGTGTGTCCCGATGTGACGTTCTTGCAGTATGTCAATCCGATGGCAATCAACTGCTGGGCGATCAGTCGCGCCAGCACGATCAGGACGGTCGGGTTGTGCCATAGTGTGCAGGGCACCGCCGAGCAACTGGCGCACGACATTGGCGTGCCGTTGGAGGAGATTAACTACGTTTGCGCCGGTATCAACCATATGGCGTTCTACCTGCGCTTCGAGCGCTATGGTGAAGACCTTTACCCGCGCATCCGCAAAGTCTACGACGAAGGGCGCGCGCCGGCGTGGAACCGGGTGCGCTATGAGGTGTTCCGTCGTCTGGGCTATTTCGTGACCGAGTCGAGCGAGCACTTTAGCGAATACGTGCCCTGGTTCATCAAACGCGACCGGCCCGATCTGATCGAGCGGTTCAATATTCCGCTGGATGAGTACATCCGTCGTTGTGAAGTGCAACTCGCAGGCTGGGAGTTCGTGCAGTACAAACTCGACCATCCAGAGATAACCGGTTCTGATCTGCGCGCCGCCATGCGTGAACGTTCCAGCGCCAACCCGTACCTGACAGACGAGTTCATCGAATACGTCGTCAACGCTGCCGAAGACCTTGAGGTGGGCAGGGTCGAGCGCAGCCACGAGTATGGTTCGCTGATCATCCACAGCCTGGAAACCGGTCAGCCGCGCGTGATCTACGGGAATGTGCCCAACCGCAGTCTGATCGACAATCTCCCGCAGGGGTGCTGCGTCGAAGTTCCATGTCTGGTGGACAAAAACGGCATCCAGCCGACGAAGATCGGTGCATTGCCGCCCCACCTTGCTGCGCTTATGCAGACGAATATCAACGTGCAGGCGCTGACCGTCGAAGCGGCGCTGACCGGCAAACGCGAGCATATTTACCACGCGGCGATGCTCGACCCGCATACCGCTGCTGAACTCGACCTGGATCAGATCTGGGCGCTGGTGGATGACCTGATCGCGGCGCATGGCGACTGGTTGCCGGAGTATCGGTAGAACCTGGTGAGCCTGCACGAAAGCGTGAAGGCGCAAAGGTTCTACAGGTGCGACTCGGTTGTCTCCATCCTGTGCTCTTCCAGTGGGAGCCTTAATTCCTGATTAACTTAACAGTTAACCGTGTGTTATCGATCTGTAACGTCGAGGGGATCGGAGCGCAACTCTCTTTTTAACGCGATGCGTTATACCATAAGCGAACCGGGGTGCCAGCCATTGGGCAGGCATAGGAAGTCGGAAAGGCTTCCAGGGGGATCATTGGATCCCCTGGCCCGGTTAAGATATACCCCGTGGGTCCTGATAACACGAAGTGATGCGGTTCCTTAACCGCATTACTTCGTGTTTTTTATGGAGATTCGATAGTGGCGTTCCGGCAGCGCGCGCAGGCGCCCGGCAGCCTGTTCGGGCGTGATGTCGCGCTGCGCCTCGGCAAGCAGTTCGAAACCGACCATGAATTTCCTCACCGTCGCCGAACGCAGGAGCGGCGGGTAGGCGTGCGCGTGGAGATGCCATGCCGGGTGTGGTGCGCCATCGGTGGGGCGCTGATGAAAACCGAGCGAGTAGGGGAATGAGACCCGGAAAAGGTTATCGTAGCGCGTGGTGAGGCGCTTGAGAATATCCGCCAGCCCCACGCGCTCATCTGCCGTCAGATCGCTGATAGCGCCGACGTGGCGACGGCTGATGATCATTGTCTCGAAGGGCCAGACCGCCCAGAACGGAACCAGCGCAACGAAGTGGTCATTGAGGCAGACCAGACGCTCTGCGCGTTCGAGTTCGAGCGCCAGGTAATCCGCCAGCAACGAACGTCCGGTTGCCGCCAGGTAGTCGCGTTGTGCGGCGTCCTCGCGCATAATCGTGAGCGGCAGGCGCTCGGTGGCCCAGATCTGGCCGTGGGGATGCGGGTTGCTTGCGCCCATCATCGCCCCGCGATTCTCGAAGATCTGGACATATCCGATATGGGGTAACGCCCCAATCGCTTCATACTCCTGCGCCCACACCTCGACCACGCGCGCAAGGTCCGACACATCCATCTCCGGCAGCGTCAGATCGTGGCGCGGCGAGAAGCAGACGACACGGCAGACGCCACGCTCGCTGCGGGCGTAGAGGAGCGGCGGCGCAGCATCATCGGGCGATCCGGCGCTCGAAGCGTACTCGCCAGACGGAATATCCGGCAGCAGCGCCGAAAAATCGTTGGTGAACACGAATGTGTACTCGTAGTGCGGGTTGACTTCGCCATTCGCTCTCACGTTGCCGGGGCAGAGGTAACACGTCGGATCATAGACGGGGCGCTGCTCCGGCGGCGATTGCTCGACCTGCCCTTGCCAGGGGCGTCTGGTGCGGTGCGGCGAAACCAGCACCCACTCGCGCGTCAGCGGGTTGTATCGCCGATGCGGGTGATCGGTGAGCGAGAACACAGGCGCCTCCTGCGGGCGGTCATGCGAAACCATGCGCATGATAATCGAAAATCGTCACGGCTGAATTGTCGGATAGATCAAGATGCCCCCCCCTGCCCCCCCTACCCCCCCTACCCCCCCTACCCCCCCTACCCCCCCTGCAGGGGCGGCAGGGTCACTCCTGCTCGAACCCGTAGCTTTCGAACCGCAGAGCGCGGCTGTTTTCGCTGACGATGCGCACCAGGTGCTCCGGTGCGCCTTCGGGCAGACGCGCCTGGATTTCGAGCGTGACCGTCACCTCCGCCCCCTGGCTGAGCAGGTGGGCGATGATTTCTTCTGCAATTCGCGCGGCGTCGCGCCCGACGCGCAACGGGTCGAGCGGCGCGGCGCCGTGGAATCGGCGTGGGCGCGCGTTCACTGCGGACGCATGGGGCAACGCGCCTTGCCCTGCGCCTGCCACCGGGAATGCGGCGCGGTCGCCGGGCGCGCCGCCGATGCCTGGTGACGCCGGCGCTCCGCCGTCGGTCAGCGCCACGTTGGGGGATGGCGGCGCCGCCGTAGATGTGGCGCGCTCCGCTTCTCGCTGACGCTGTGCCACGTCCGGCTTCACCAGCATGCCGGGTCCGTCTTCCGGCACGTTGATAATCTCCCCGACACGCAACCCTCGGTAGCGACCCGTCGCTTCATCAAACCCTTCGGCGTAGGCAAAGGCGTCGGTCTGCCAGGTGAGCAGCGCCACGCCGTCGCGCACGGCGCGGATGATCACATCCGGTCCGACCAGGCGCGGCAGGTAGAGGTACTGCGCAAAATCGTCGACGATCTGGCGCACGGCAACGTGGTCGCCGCGCCAGAGCGGGATGCGATCCAGGTAGTCGCGCAGCACGGTGGCGCCAAGCGTCGCGACCAGCAGCTCATCGTTCCGCATCCGCTGGCTCGCGCGCTGCCAGCGCATCGTCCCCGGTGAGACGCAGCGCCTGCCAGGTGATCGGCGCCGATGGCGTTTTCTGTTCAGGAACCAGCAGCCACTGGTAGGTCTCCGGCAGGCGTACCGTCACCGTTTCGTCGGCGGATCGGCATTGCGCCTCCGCCTGGCGCACCTGATGCGGACTGAGATCGAGCGCCTCGCGGTCGTCGAGGATGGACTTCCAGGCAAGGAAGCGCCGCGCGGCCTCTTCGAGGTCCTGCAACCGCACCTGGTCGGCGGCAAGGAAGGCCAGGGTATTGCGGTAGAGGCGCGGTGTGTTGCCGCGCTTCTCGAGGATTTCACGCGCGGCGACTTCGGCGCGGTTTCCCGGTTCCTTGCTGTAGGGATAGTCAGGGGAGAGCGCCACCAGCCGCGCCTCACGCTCGTCGGGCACATCGGCGCCGGTGCGCGGCAAGGCATGAACCCGCCGAAAATCGCCGCCGGTGCGCAGGTTGTCACGCAGGCGTCGCTCCAGTTCTTCAAGGACGCGGTCCCGGTCGCGCCTCAATTGTTCGGCGCGGTCTTCGGCGAGGCGCGCCACCGTCGGCTGCGTGGCGTACCAGAAGCGCGCGCCGTCCTGGTACAGGTAGGTCGCCTGCGCCGCCAGGCGCCGCAGCGCATCGCTAAAGACCGACGGCGACTCGCCGGGCATCACGCACCCCAGCATGATGCGGCGATCCTCAATGCCGCGCTGCGGAGCGGAGGCGGTTGGCGCCGACCCCAGGTAGACGGTCCGCGCAACCCGTCGGGTCGCGCTGAGCCGACCGAGGTGGGATTGTTCGGCGTCGATTCGGAGCGGCAGGGCATGGGGACCGTCCACATCGCGCTCGATGATCGGCGTCCAGTTATCGGACAGATAGCGGGTCAGTTCGAACTGCACGCGCGGATCGTCAATCGGGATGCTGGCGGGCAGGATGAGCGGGGTGCGGTCGCCCTTCGCCCACAGGGTATGGATGACCGCCGCCATCAGGCGCAGCACGCCGCGGGTGCGCTGGAACCTGACCAGGGTGGACCAGCCGCCGTAGAGTTGGTCGAACACCTCCGGGTGAATCGGGTAGGCCGACTGAATGCGCCGCTCGTAGTCGCCGTCGGCGCATTCGGCGGGGAACGCATCGCGCTGCGACCGGTAGAAGTCGGCGAACGCGCGCGCGGTGATATCGCGCTGCCGGTGGGCTTCCGCACCGGCAAGCGGCTCGAATAACCGCTGCCGCACGATGGCGAAGCTTTCCTCGGCGGTTGCCGGTTGCCATGCCGACTCTAGGTGCCCGATGACATTGCGCAGCCGGTCGAGCGCCTCGCGCCCGCGCATGCCGCCGACTTCGACATCATCCGCTGCGCCCTGCGATGAACCCGACGTGTCCGACGCGGGCAGCGAGATGACGAGCAGGCAGGCGCGCGCCAGTTTTGCCGACTCGGTCAGCGCCTGCGCGAACGAGAACTGCGTTTCGAAACTGCCGCCTGGCAGGTCGCCCGCGTCATGAATCTGGCGCGCATACGCGACCCATTCATCGATCAGGATCAGGCATGGTCCGTAGTCGTTGAACAGCGTGCGCAGCGTATCGCCGGGACTGGTTGCGCGTTCGTCGTCGGCAGCGATGCGGGCATACGCCTCGCGCCCGCCGAGTTGATACGCCAGTTCGCCCCACAGGGTGCGCACCACGGTTCCATCCGGCTTGCGCGTCGGGTTGCCGGGCGAGAGTTTGTTGCCCACCAGCGCCACGCGGCGCACCTGCGGCAGCGTCGTCACCTTTGCTTCCGCCAGCAGGGCGTCGACGCCGGGCAGACTCGCGGGCGCAACGCCGGAGAAGAGGTGATAGAGCGCCAGCATGGCGTGGGTCTTCCCGCCGCCGAAGTTGGTTTGCAACTGCACCACCGGGTCGCCGCCGACGCCGGAGAGGCGCTGCACCGCGCCGATCAGCAGGCGACGCAGACTGTCGGTGAGAAAGGTGCGGCGGAAGAACTCACGCGGGTCGCGGTATTCGTCGCTCCCCTCGCCGAGATGCACCTGCCAGAGGTCGGCGGCGAACTCCGCCTGCTGGTAGCGCCCGCTGGCCACATCGGCGTGCGGCGTCACGATCTCGCGCCACGGCTTGAGCGCGCCCTGGGCTGCGGCTTCGATCAGCGACCCGCCGACCTTGCGTTTCTCGCTGCGCACCTGCTCGGCAAAGACGAGTCGCCGCAGTTCGAGTTTCATCCGGTTCACCTCATCGGCTTCGGGCGCGGAGATCGCCGAGAGCAGCCGCGCCATCGAATCGAGCGCGCGGTCGGCGTTGTCGCTCGAAAACGGCTGCTGATGCGCCCACTTGTTGCGCCAGTCGCGCAGTTCGCTCACCAGGCTGCGCTCGGTGAAGCCAAGGGTCTGGCGGAAGACGTCGTTCCAGGCGTCCCACATCAGGCGCAACAGGCTTGCGACATCCCATTCGGCGATGGGCTTATTCGTCAGCAGCGGATCGTCGAGGAAGCGGTGCAGCGTTTCGGGCGCGAGCGCGCCACGGCGGAAGGCGTCCTGCACTTCGCGTTCCACATAGGGTGCAAGCCCGGCGCGGAGCAATTCCAGCCCTTTGCCAACCCGTTCCTGATTTGTCATCGCCATAGGCATTGCTCCTCGTGTCAATCAAATAGCGGCTGCTGCGCGGGCAGGGAGGCGCGCCGCTCCTGCGCCAACCGCGCGATTTCGCCCCAGCTTTGCACTAGCGCATTGTACGCCAGCGCCTCCTGCGCGCGCTTCTTGCGCTCACAGATCGTGTAGAGCCGGTACGCCAGATCGCGGGCAAGGTCGGCGTCGCGCGCCATGTGGGCGACCAGGTCCGCCGCCGCCGTTTCGCCGTCGGTCATCAGCGCGTGCGTCAGGCAATGCACGGCAAGCCAGGGGTTGAGCGCGCGGAGCGTGGCATGCGCCGTGCGCAGCGCGTGGTGGTCGCTTCGCTCCGCGCTTCGTCCTGCACGGTACACCTCCTCTGGTCGGAGCAGGCGCACCGCGCCGCGGCGGGCTTCAACCATGCCGAGCGCAACCATGCGGTCGATGCTGGTCGCCCGCGCCTTGCTCAGGGTTTCCGCCATGCCGAACTCCCCTTCGGCGAAGCCGTGCTGCTCGAATCACGCCAGCGCCCAGTGCGTCTCGGCGTCGAACTCCCCCTCCTGCGCGGTCAGAATCTCATCGAGCGCCTGATTGATGAGCATGAGCGCCTCGCGCACGGTCATCGTCTTCCCCTGCGCATCGCGCACGGCGGCGAAGCGGGTGAAGATCGCCATGCCGGGACCGATCGCCGCCTGCGCCAGGTCGACCGGCGCGATATTCGCCTGTTGCAGGGCGATCAGGGCCGGCGGCAGCTCATCCGTGAGCGCCGTGACGAACTGGCGGCGTGTGGCGGTGGGAGCGGTCGCCGGGCGCGGACGGCAGACCAGCACGATGCTGGAGGCAAGGGCGTTGGTGTTCATGCCGACCATGCGATTGCTCAGTTCCGTGCGCATGGGCCATGTGCCGCTGATGGCGAAGCCGGCGCGGATCACGGCGTCGAGGAAGGTCTCCCAGCCGGTGCTGGCGGCGCCGTGATCGCCGTCGCGCTCCGCCTGCTTGAAGGCGTAGTAGATCGTGACCGGGAACGCGGGATGCGCCTGCCCGGCGAGGTTCCGCAGCGCCTGCGTCATGCCGTCGAGGAAGAAGCGCTCGGCTGCCGCCTTGCTGCCGTGGCGGTAGGGCGTGGCGACCAGTTCTTCGGCTTTGGGAACCGCCACGGTTGCAAAGAGGTCGGGAAAGACCGGGCGCAGCGCGCGCCGCAGCCAGACGTAGAAGAAGTCCGATACGTCGGCGTAGCCGATGTTGTCGTAGTAGGGCGGGTCGGTGGAGATGAGTTTGTTGGTGCTGATTGCTTGAGTTATCGCGTCCGCCTGAGCTACGTAGCCCAGGGAATTCGGAATAGTTGCGAGTAACGCTTTTGCCACCAAATCTATGGAGCCTATATAACTCCCTGAAGCATCGCCGAGCGGATTCGACTCGGCAAAATCCCATGTCATCGGAAGCGCCTGTCGACTGAATGCATTGATTATTCCACTTTGAGTTGGAGTCGGATCCCAGCGTCCAAGCGTAGAACCACGATCTGCAACCTTGCTCAACGCAAACGCCAGATACACCCCGACGGCTTCGGCATACGCGCGGGGACCGGCGCCGCCAGCGGCGAGGGGGCGGTCGTCGCCCCCCTCCCAGCCTCCCTCCGTTGGGGGGAGGTGGGGGGGCTCGTCATTCAGGGGTGCGGATGGGGGGAGGTGGGTAGTCGCAGAGGGCAGGGCGTCCCCCTGCCCCCGCGTGGGCGGCGGCGGGAAGGCGTCCCCCTCCCCCAGCGGGGGCGGCGGCGGGAAGGCGTCCCCGTGG
>ERZ1685332.150-NODE-150-length-15729-cov-15.546702_pt1 | contig 15729 bp, 12 predicted proteins | sample MGYA00580193_ERZ1685332 | MGnify/ENA primary metagenome ERZ1685332 (study PRJEB41501, sample SAMN08275520) | hot springs metagenome | biome: alkaline hot spring; material: microbial mat | place: Russia: Ush-Beldyr | collected 2015-07 | depth 0.5 m m ...
CCTTTCACGGCCTTTCGCACAGCAATGGGTATAAGGTTTCACGGTTGACAGAGTAGTAGTTACCCATTTTCAAAGGGAATATCTGCAGACCTGAGGGGGGCTTATGAAAATCGGTGTCTACATTTGCCACTGTGGGTCCAATATCGCTGGGGTGGTGGACGTGGCGGAGGTGGCCCGTTGGGCCGCCACGCTCCCCGACGTCGCCGTCGCCCGTGATGACCGCTTTATGTGCTCCAGCCTGGGCCAGGAACTGATCCGGAAGGACATCCGGGAACTGGGCCTGGATCGGGTAGTGGTGGCGGCCTGTACCCCCCGGATGCATGAGCCCACCTTCCAGCGAGCCATCGCCGGGGCCGGCCTCAACCCGTACTTCTTTGAACAGGCCAACATCCGGGAGCAGTGCTCCTGGGTCCACGACGACCCCGCCGTCGCCACGGAGAAGGCCAAAGCTCTGGTGGAGGCCGCCGTTATGCGGGTGCGGCACCACCAGCCCCTCTTCGCCTCCCGGGTCCGCATCAACCCCGCCACCCTCGTCGTCGGCGGCGGCATCGCCGGCATCCAGGCCGCCCTGGACCTGGCCAACGCCGGATACCCGGTCTATCTGGTGGAGCGGGAGCCCTCCATCGGCGGGCGGATGGCCCAACTGGACGAGACCTTCCCCACATTGGACTGTAGTGCCTGAATTCTCGGGCCCAAGATGATGGATGCCGGTCGGCATCCCCACATCACCCTGCTGACCTACAGCCAAGTGGAAGCGGTCTCCGGCTATGTGGGCAACTTCACCATCCGCATCCGCAAGCGGGCGCGGTCGGTGGATGAGGAGAAGTGCACCGGCTGCGGCCTCTGCCAGGAGAAGTGCCCCACGAAAGTGGTGGATACGGCCTACGAGGCCGGATTGGGCTACCGGAAAGCGGTCTACCGACCCTTTGCTCAGGCGGTCCCTGCGGTCCCGGTCATTGACCGGGCGAACTGCCTTTGGTTCACCAAAGGGCGCTGCCGTCTTTGCCAGAAGGTTTGCCCTACCGGCGCGATTGATTACCACCAGCAGGACGCCATCCTGGAAGTCCAAGTGGGCAACATCATCCTGGCGACGGGCTACGACCCCTTTGACGCCCGGCGCATCCCGCAATTCGGCTACGGGCGCTTCCCGAACGTCTTCACCGCGATGGAGATAGAGCGGATGCTCAGCGGCGCCGGGCCCACCAGTGGGCGCGTCGTCCTACGGGATGGCGAGACCGTCCCCCGGCGGGTCGCCATCATCCACTGCGTCGGCAGCCGAGACCGGAACTATCGCGAGTACTGCTCCCGCGTCTGCTGTATGTACAGCCTGAAACTGGCTCACCTCATCCACCACAAGACCGGCGCCGAGGTCTACAATTTCTACATTGACATCCGCGCGCCGGGGAAGATGTACGAAGAGTTCTACCACCGGATGCTGGATGAGGGTATCCGCTTCGTCCGGGGCAAGGTGGCCCAGGTGACGGACGCCGTCCGCGGACCTGAAGAGGAGGGACGGCTGGTCGTCCAGTACGAGGATACCCTCATCGGCCGGCAGCGACGGACGGCGGTGGATATGGTGGTCCTCTCGGTGGGCCTGGAGCCCCGCCACGATAGCCGCGAGGTCGCCCGCCTCTTCGGCATCAGCACCGACGCCGACGGCTGGTTCCGGGAGAAACACCCTAAACTGGACCCGGTGGCGACAATGACCGATGGCGTTTTCATCGCCGGATGCTGCCAGGGCCCCCGGGACATCCCCGATTCGGTGGCGCAAGCCTCGGCGGCCGCAGCGAAGGTCCTCTCCCTCATCGGACAAGGAGAGGTGGAGATCCAGCCCTCGGTAGCCGTCGTGGACGAACTGATGTGCACCGGTTGCACTCAGTGCATCCAGACCTGCCCGTACGCGGCGATAGAGTACCTGCCCGATAAACGGGTGGCGCATGTCATTGAGGCCCTCTGCAAAGGGTGCGGCACCTGCACCAGCACCTGTCCGTCCAAGGCCATCTCCCTCCGCCACTTCACCGACCGGCAACTGATTTCGGAGATGATGGGGGCGATTTTCGCCATGCGGGCGGAGGAAGCGGTGGGGGCATAGCGCTGGGGTAAAATTTTCAGAGACCCAGCATAGAGGGGTTGGCCAATGAGCGACAGTCTCCGGGTCGTAGATAGCTTCCGGGCCCATTTCGGCCGCGCGCCCTCTCTGGTGGTGCGCGCGCCGGGACGGGTGAACTTCCTGGGAGAGCATACCGATTACAACGAGGGTTTCGTCCTCCCGGTGGCGGTGGACCGGGCCGCATGGGTGGCGGCCTCCCCGCTCCCTGACCATACCGCCCGCGTGGCCGCGCTGGATATGGGAGACGAGGCGACGTTCCCGCTGGACGCGGTCCCACCCCGCCAGGGGGACTGGGCCGATTACCCGCGCGGAGTGGCATGGGCACTGGGGGAACGGTTCGGCCCTCTCCCCGGCATGGAGGCCGCCCTGACCTCGGACGTGCCCATCGGCGCCGGCCTCTCCTCATCGGCGGCCGTGGAGGTCGCTTTCGCTTGGACCTGGAAGGTCCTCTCCGACCTTCCGGTGGAGCGGACCGAACTGGCCCTCCTCTGCCAGCGGGCAGAAAACGAATATGTGGGCGTCCGCTGCGGAATCATGGACCAGATGGCGTCCGTGTGGGGGCAAGAAGGGCATGCCATTTTGCTGGATTGCCGGACGTTGGAAGTGGAGCGGGTTCCGATCCCGCCCGGTGTCGCCATCGTGGTGGCCGACACGCTGGTGCGGCGGGAACTGGCGGCCTCGGAGTACAACCGCCGCCGTCAGGAGTGCGAAGAGGTGGTCCGGATACTGGCCGCATTCCTCCCCGGCATCCGCGCGCTGCGGGACGTTTCTCCCCAGGATCTGGACCGCTGGGGCCACCACCTGCCGCCTATCCTGCAGAAACGGGCCCGCCACGTGGTCTATGCCAACGCGCGGGTGTTGCAGGCCGTCGCCGCCTTCCGGGCGGGGGATTTGGAGACGGTGGGCGCGGCGATGAAGAGGTGCCACATCAGCCTGCGGGATGACTACGAGGTCAGTTCGCCGGAACTGGACTGTCTGGTAGAGGCGGCATGGGAGGTGCCGGGCTGCTGGGGCGCGCGGCTCACCGGGGCGGGTTTCGGCGGTTGCATCGTCGCACTGGTCGCCGAGGCGGCAGTGGACGACCTCGCCCGCCATCTGGAACAGGTCTATCAGGCGCGCTTCGGGCGCCGCCCCCCCGTTATCGTCTGCCGGGCTTCCGATGGAGCGCAGGTTGTGCAAAGTGAAACGTGAGTTGCGCCTTCTCCTGCCCTATGGGGCGCTGCTGGCCTTCTGGGCGGTGGCCCTGCGGGACCTGGGCGCGGCCAGTTTCTGGTACGACGAAATCTTCAACGCCGACCTGGCGCTCAATTTCTCGCCCGGCGAGGTGCTGCGAACCCTCCGCACGTCCCAGCCCTATCCTCCCCTCTACCTCCTTCTGCTGAAGGGGTGGGCCTGGCTGGCCGGCGCGCGGCCCTACGCGCCGGGCCTGGAAGCGGAGGGGGGGCTGGAGACCCTCTTGCGCTTCCCCAGCGTCGCCGCGGCCGCGCTGATGCTGGCGACCCTTCCTCCACTGAGCCGCCACATCGGGAGGAGCAGCGGTCCCGGGGGCCGTCTCGGCTGGCTGGCTCCCCTCCTCCTGGCCTTCCATCCGACGCTGCTGGCGTACGCGCGGGATACCCGGATGTACACCCTCTGGGGGTTCTGGGTCCTCCTGGCCCTTCGGGGCCTGCTCTCGGACCGCCTCTGGTTGTGGGGGGTGGCCGGTTCGGCCGCGCTGCTCACTCATTACTTTTCCTTTTTCCCGCTGGCCGCGGCTGCGCTGGTGGCGCTGGTGTCAGGCACCTTTGCCAGACGATGGTGGGGCGCCCTGATCCTGGCGATTCCCTTCGTACCGGCAGCCCTCTGGGGCCTTTGGGCGCTGCCGGTGACCGTCGGCTTCGGCAGTTTTGCCACCATCTCCCCTCCGTCGCCGGCCGTCTTCTTGAACGAACTGGGGCCGGATGTGCTGACGGCTCGGGACTGGCTGGCGCCCCTTTCTCGCGCCCTGCCTCCCGGTTGGGGGTACGGGTGGCTGGCGGTCGGCGTGCTGGGGTGGCTGGCAGCGGCGCTTCGCTCCCCCCAGGGCCGCATCGGCGCAGCGTCGCTGCTTCTGGGAGCCGCCGGGTTGCTGGCCTTCTGGCAGGTCCGTCCGGTCCAGGGCCCCCGATACCTATTCTGGGCACTCCCGCTGGGGGCCTTCGGGGTGATCGCCTTGCTGAGTGAGATTCATCGGGCGGGGCGCGTGGGGCGGTATGGGGGCCTGGTACTGGGTGCTGGCGTGGCGGCGGCCGCGCTGCTCTGGGGGGCCCGCGCCACGGCGACGATGCTGACGGCCCCGCGCACAGCCTGGTATCCCGATTTCCGCCAGGCGGTGGCTCTGCTGAACACCCGTGCTCGGGAGGGAGATCGGGGGCTGACGGTGGCGGCGCACGGCATCCAGGTCCTGCGGGTCTATCGGACGGCGGTCCCCTTCGTCCCCGGGCCGGAAATTGGCCAGCGGGTGCGGCCGGAGGAAGGGGCGCGCCTGCTGGAGGCCCACCGCCCCCCCGAGGGCGGTCGGTACTGGCTTCTCCTCTATCAGGATGAGGCAGTAGACCCCAGCGGCGTCGTCCTGGGGACGCTGGAGGGGGCCGGTGGGTACCGGGTGGAGATGCTGTACACGCGGGAGGTGCGCCTATATGCCTACGCGCTGCCGGAGGGGGCCCGTTTGCAGCCCCTGAGACCGGAGCGGGCACTGGACGCCGTGTTTGAGGGGGGCATAGCCCTCCGAGGCGTCGCAGTCCATCGGGAGGAGCGCCTGGTCCCGGTCTATCTTTTCTGGGAACAGCTGGCCCCGCAGGGCGGCCCCTCGCTGACCGGCTCCGTCCATCTGACGGCGCGGCGGGGAGAGCGCCCGATCACCCAGCAGGACCGGCCGGTCCTGAACGAGTACTGGCCGCTGGCACGGCTTCCGCTGGGGGAGATATTGCCCAACCGGTACGAATTAGTCATCCCGCCGGACCTGCCGCCGGGGACCTATCACCTTTATGCTCTTCTCTACGACCCGGTGACCGGGGAGCGTCGGCCTTTAGAGACCGGGGAGGACATGGTGGACCTGGGGGAGTTTCTGTGGCCGTGAGCGGTTGCCTGGAAACCTCCCGCCAAGGCTTCCGATGAGGGAGTTGCGCACTTATACCAATACAAGGAGGACCTCCTCATGCTTCCGAACCTGCGCGTCTATCACCGTCCAGAAAGTCTGGAAGACGCGGTCCGGCTGATTCGGCCCCCCGCTGCGGTGCCACTGGGCGGGGGGACGGTTTTGCTCCCCGCCCGCGACCCGGCTGTGGAGGAGGTGGTGGACCTGAGCCAATTGGGCCTGACCTACATCCGGGCCGTTGAGGACGGAATCCGTATCGGCGCCACAACCCCCCTGCAGCACCTGCTGGAATCCCCCCTGCTGGCGGACCGGACTGGCGACCAAATTGGCCTGGTGCTTCGGCTGACGGCCTCCCGCAACCTGCGCGGTCAGGCGACGGTCGGCGGGACGGTCGCGTCCGGAGGCCCGGAGAGCCCGCTCCTGGTCCTCCTTCTGGCTCTGGATACCCGTCTGACGGTGCATAGGCCAGAACCCTCGGACGTCCCGCTGGAGGGGTTTCTGGAGGGCCGGGACGACCTTCTGCGGCAGGGGGCTCTCATTACCGAACTGTTCATCCCGTCCCCCTCCTCGCCCTGCCGGATCGGCTTTGCCTATGTGGGCCGCACGCCCCGGGACCGGCCCATCGTCTGTGCGGCGGCCTGGGTGGATGGGGACGGCGAAATCTGCCGGGAGGTCCGCCTGGCCCTGGGTGGGGTGGGGCGGCGGCCCCTGCGCGCCCGGGACGCGGAGGAATTCCTGAGGGGCCGTCCGCTGACCCCGGAGAACATTGGGGGGGCGGCGGACCGAGCCGCTCTCCCCCTGAATCCTCCCGGCGATTTCCGCGGGAGCCCCGAGTACCGCCGGGCAATGGCCGGAGTGCTGGCCCGACGGACATTGGAAGACGCCCTACGCGATACGGAGTAGATGTATGTTGCGCGTGGTCTTTATGGGAAGTCCTACCTTCGCCGTCCCCGTGCTGGAGGCCCTGGCGGGGGCGTATCCGGTTGTGGGCGTGGTCACCCAGCCGGACCGGCCCGCCGGACGGGGTTCCCGCCTCCGTCCCCCGCCGGTCAAGGTGACGGTGGAACGGCTGGGTCTACCTGTCTTTCAACCCGAAAAGATCGCTGCCCCCGCCGCATTGGAGCATCTGCGCGCCTGGGCGCCGGATGTAATCATCGTCGCCGCCTTCGGGCAGATTTTCCCCCCCGAACTTCTCTCCCTTCCGCCCTATGGTTGCCTGAACCTGCACGCTTCGCTTCTCCCCCGCTGGCGGGGGGCGGCGCCGGTCGCCGCCGCCATCCTGGCCGGGGATACGGCCACCGGGGTCACGCTGATGCAGATGGACGAGGGGGTGGATACGGGGCCCATTCTGGCCTGGCGAGAGGAGCCCATCCGGCCCGACGATACGGCCGGCAGCCTCACCGAACGGCTGGCCCGCGTGGCGGCGGAGTTGCTGATAGAAGTGCTGCCGGGCTATCTGGCGGGAGAGATCCGACCGACCCCTCAGCCGGAGGAAGGTGTCACCTACTGCCGCCCGCTGAAGAAGGCGGACGGGCGGCTGGACTGGACCCGTCCGGCGACGGAACTGGAGCGGCGGGTGCGGGCGATGACCCCGTGGCCGGGGGCGTTCACCTTCTGGGAGGGGCAGATGGTGAAGGTCTTGCGGGCCGCCCCCCTTCCCGATTGGTCCGGGCCGGAACTGCCGGGAACGGTCGTCCCGCTGGGAGAAGGGGCTGCCGTCGTCGCCGGTCAGGGGGCGCTGCAACTCCTGGAAGTGCAGATGGCGGGAAAGAACCCGCTGCCCATAGAGGCCTTTCTGAGGGGCCGGCGGAATTTTGTCGGAGCCGTGCTGACGTAGGGGCAGGCCTGGCGCCGGCCCTGACGTAGGGGCAGGCCTGGCGCCGGCCCCCGAACAGGGGCGACCGCCAGGGTCGCCGTAGGGGCGACCGGCAGGTCGCCCCTACGGTGCCCCCGCCGTAGGGGCCGGGCAGAGCGCCGGGCGAGGCACCCGCATCCACTGCGTCAGCCCCAGGCAGGCCAGCGCGATAAGGATGCCTGCCAGGAAGGTGTACTGCGGCCCCACCGTCTCCCAGATCACTCCCCCCACCACCGGGATAACCACCGCTGCCATGTGGTTAAAGGTCTGCCCCAGCGCGACGTTCGGCGTAATCTCCCCCCGGTCCAGCGCAATCTTCTGAAAGTAGCACTCCAGCGCGAAGGAGAAGTTGAAAAGGACGTTATCCGCCACGAAGAGACCGAGCAGAACGAGCAGCGCCGGGGTAGCCGAGAGGGCCGGGAAGAGGAGCCAGGACCCGATGCGGAGCGCCGGAATCGGGAGGACGGTCGCCGCCAGGGCCGGTATCTGGGGAACCCAGAGGTAGCCGACAAAAATCAACGCCAGCAAGGCGAAGTTGACGGAGAGTACCGATCGCTCGCCGAAGCGGGCAACTACCTGCCCGAAGAACTGGTTTAGGTAGGTGCCCATCAGACTGTTGAGCAGGTAGAGCAGGGTGATGGCCTGCGCAGGCACCCGGTACTCCCGAATCAGCAGGTAGACGGCAAAGGTGGTGAAGATGTGGCGACGGCTGCCGAATAGGACGTTCAGGGTGTAATAGAGCCAGTAGCGGCGACGCAGGGGGGCCGAACGACGATCCCGTCGGGCGGGGGCCGGCGTGGTGCGGAAGAAGAGGAGAAGCAGCGCGCACGCGACCACCGCGATTCCGGCGACCTGGAACAGGCTCCGGTATCCCCAACGGCCCAGCGTCCCAAAGATGAGCAGGGTGCCCACAACGGACGCCGCCGCGCTCAGGCTGTTCAGCCGTCCCAGGACGCGCGGCGCCTCCTCCTGACCCACCGTCATCAGGACCAGGGAGGAGTTGGCGGGCATGAAGAAGTGGAAGCCGGTGCTCATCAGAAACGATGCTGCCACCAGCGCGGGGAACCCGTGCACCTCCGCCGTCAGCAGGATGCCCACTCCCATCAGGGCCAGGGAGAGATGGGCCAGGTGGAACTCCGTCAGCAGAAGGGCCAGAAAGCCCGCCAGGAAGCCCAGCAGGCCGGGGACTTCCCGGATGGCGTGGGTCAGGCCCATCTGGGCGGCGTTGATGCCGACTTCCTCCACCGCGAAGTTGTTGAAGGTGGATTCCCAGATGCGGTATCCCAGCGTCCAGACGAAGTAGCCGATGGCGACGGTGATGAGGACCGAACGAACCCGGGGGGTCATTACCACTCCCTCAGCAGCGCGGCCAGCAGGGCCGCCCGCTCCGCCAGGCTGGGGATGACGACGTGCTCATCCACGCTGTGGGCGCCGTCGCCCAGCGCGCCCAGGCCGTCCAGCGTGGGGATGCCCATGGCGGCGGTGAAGTTGGCGTCCGAGGCGCCGCCGGTGCCGTCGGCGATGAGGGTGAGGCCCAGACCAGCGGCAATCTCCTGCGCCCGCCGGAAGGGCTCCAGGGTGACCGGGGAGGCCTCCATCGGCGGGCGGCTGATCCCACCCTCCACGACCAGCCGCGCGCCGGGGAGGACCGGCTGGAGCGCGGCGATGGCCGCCGAAAGCCGTTCCCACTCCGCCATCGTCTTCACCCGGATGTCCACCCGGACCTGCGCCCGGTCAGGGACGACATTGGCGCGGGTGCCGCCCTCTATCCGGCCCACGTTGACAGTGGTTCCCGTGCTGTAGTCGGTCATCCTCTGCAGCCGCAGGACCTGGTGGGCCAGTTCCTCTATCGCGTTGATGCCCTGCTCGTGGTCAGCGCCCGCGTGGGCGGCCCGGCCCAGCGCAGTGACCGTGTACCGGCCCGTCCCTTTCCGCCACACTTTCAGCGCACCGTCCGGTCGGGCAGGCTCCACGCAGAGGACCACCCGCGCCCGGGCGGCCTCCGTCTCTATGATCGGACGGGAAGTGGGGCTTCCCACCTCCTCGTCGGAGTTAAAGAGGACGGTCACGGGATAGCGGGGGGGGAGGCCCATGGCCTGTAGCCCTTCCAGCGCGCTCAGAATAATGGCAGCGCTGGCCTTGTCGTCGTAGACGCCGGGGCCGAAGGCGCGGTCGCCCTCCACCCGCCAGAGCCGCTCCGCCAACGTCCCCACCGGCCAGACGGTGTCCAGGTGGCAGAGGAGCAGAAACCCGCCATCGCCGTCGCCCCAGCGAGCCAGCAAATGGTCGCCCCAGCGCTCCTGCGGGACGATTGTCACTTTAGCGCCGGCCGCGCGGGCCCGTTCGGCCACAAAGCGGACCACCCGGTCCACGGCGGCCTTGTCGGTGCTGGGGGATTCCATCTCCACCAGTTGGCGCAGGAGTCCCAGCGCGGCGTCCGCCCGCTGGGCGAAGAAGTCCAGGAAGGGATGAGAAATTGTCATTTTCCTCCAGCGAATTCGGCCTCCCACAAAGACACAAAGGCACAAAGATACGCTGAGTCTTTGTGCCTCTGTGTGAGGTTTATCTATGAAATCCCCAACTCCTGGTACAGGCGGGCGAAGTCAAAGTGCTCCGCCATCAGCGCTTCAAAGCGGGCCAGTTTCTCCGGCTGGGCCAGTCGGGTCTTGCCGAAGACCCGTTCTATCGCTTCCACCGTCTCCAGCGTGTTCTGGCGGGCCAGGAGGACAGGGATGCCCAGTTCTTCGGCCCGGCGGAGGACTTCCGGCTGGGGGCGCAGGTGGCCGGTGAGGATCAGGCAGGCGACGCCCGTCTCCAGCGCAGCCCACTGGATGTCCGCCCGGTCGCCGCCGGTGATGACGGCCTTGGGGGCGGGGACGCGCCGGATACGGGGCAGGGCCTGGTCCACGCCCATCGCGCCCACCACCAGATTCTCCACCAGGACGTCGCTCCGCTCCGGCAGCGTCAGGAATTCCGCCCCCAGCACCTGGGCCAGTTCACCGACGCTGATGGCCCGCAATCGCTCATCGCGAGGGAGCACTCCCAGCACCCGGATGCCGCGCCCTTCCAGACACGGACGGGCCACGTCCTGGATAAAGGGCCAGGACCCCTGAGGCACCCCGTTCATCAGCACGCCCAGGAGCCGTCCGCCCAGGCGCAGTTGAGCCACCGCGCAGTCGTCCACCAGATTCATCTCGTTGTAGAAGGGGATAACAGCCAGAACCGTTGCGTTTAGCGCGTCGGCGACATCGGCGGGCCCCAGCCCGATGCCGACGCCTTCCCGCAGAGAGGCGCCGCCTTCCAACAGCATGATGTCCCGGCCCGCTGCGACCCGTTCATACGCCGCGCGCACCTCCGCCAGAAGATCCCGTCCCAGACAGCCGCAGAGGGTATCCCGCAGGATGGAGGGGGTCAGGCGGACGCCGACCAGCACCTCCGTCGGCTCCTCCAGGCCCAGCACCCGCCGGACGAAGTCGGCGTCCTCGTCCGGCGTCTGGCCAGGAATTGGCTCCCAGGCCTGGGTGGAGAGGGGCTTAAAGTAGCCCACCCGGTACCCGTCCCGCTGCAACCGTCGGCCCAGCGCCAGGCAGACGGCGGTTTTGCCAGAGAAACTCTGGAGAGAGGGAATGTAGAGGGTTTTCATTACCGCGCTCCTTTCAAACTGAATCGGAGGTAACTACCTACCCGCAACCTGCTGAAAAGGGTTTCCGCGCGTCATTGCAAGGCGGCGAAGCCGCCGCAGGGCCACGGCCCGAGGGGCCTCGCCCCGTGGGGCTTGCCTGAGGCGCAATCTCGCACTAAGGCAAAATCCGCACCTGCTATGTACTCGGGTGGCATTAGGCCCCCTCACCCCCCTTGATTCCCCCCTCTCCCCATCGCTTCGCTCTGGGGAGAGGGGGGAGAAAAGGGGGTTTTGCGGCGGCGGCCTCCGGCCGCCGCCGCAAAACCCCCGATTCTCCCCTCCCCTCGCCCGCCGCCGCAGGCGAGCGGGAGAGGGGAGGGGCTGGGGGAGGGGTGAGGGCTGCAGCCGGATGCATCCAGTGCGGTGCGGTTTTTGCCCTATAGCGCAATCTTCTTTCCAGCAGGGAGACTGCTTCGCTTCGCTCGCAGTGACACGGTAGATAGTTACAATCGGAGAATCGGAGGACCACAAAATCATAAGAATCAAAGAATCAGGATTCTTGATTCTTATGGTTCCGCTGATTCTTCTCATCCCAGCACCAGCCGCATATCCAGTGCAACGGCCCCCCGGCCCTCTTCGTAGACGACCAGGGGGTTGATGTCCAGTTCGGCGATTTCGGGGAAGTCGGTGACCAGTTGGCTCACCCGGCAGAGGGCGTCCACCATTGCGGCGTGGTCGGCGGGCGGCTCGCCCCGGACGCCCTCCAGCAGGGGGTAGGAGCGAATCTCCCGGATCATCTCCGCCGCCTCCTCCGGCCCGAAGGGGGCCACGCGAAAGACGACATCCTTGAGGGCCTCCACGTAGATGCCACCCAGGCCAAAGGTGACCAGCGGCCCGAACTGGGGGTCGCGGCTCATGCCGATGAGCACTTCCCGGCCCGGCGGCACCATTTTCTGCACCAGGCATCCCCAGATGCGCGCGCCGGGGACGTAGCGAGTGGCCCGATAGACAATCAGGTCAAAGGCATCCCGCACGTCCGCCGGGGAGCGCAGGTTCAGCCGCACGCCGCCCACATCGGTCTTGTGGAGGATGTCCGGTGAGGCGATCTTGAGGACGACGGGGTAGCCCATCTCTTCGGCGGCGGCGACTGCCTCCTCCGGCGTGGCCGCCAGATGCGACGGCGGAAGGGGGAAGCCGTAGGCCTCCAGGATGGTGCGCGCTTCGGCGTCGCCGATGCTCACCCGTCCCTGGGCGCGGGCCTCCTCCAGCACCCTCCGCACGGCAGCCCGGTCTACTTCAAAGTGGGCGGGCGGGTAGGAGGGCTGTTCCCGTTCCCGGCGATAGCGGACCATTGCGGCCAGCGCGGCAGCGGCCCGCTCCGGGAAGGGGTAGTTGGGAATGCCGTACTGTCGCAGCACGGCGATGCCGGCCGCGATGCGGGATTCGCCCATAAAACAGCCCAGGACAGGCTTATCCGTCTCCCGGGCGACGCGGCCCACCACGTGCGCCGTCTCCTCAATCTGGGTCATCGCCTGGGGGGTGACGATGACGATGACGCCGTCCACGCCGGGGTCCGCCAGCACCCGCCGCAGCGCGTGTTCGTAGCGGTCGGCCAGGGCATCTCCCAGGACGTCCACGGGGTTGGCAGCGGAGGCAGCGCTGGGAAGGTCGGCCATGAGGGCCTCTATCGTCTCGGGCCGGAAGCGGGCCAGTTGGAGCCCGGCGTGCTCCAGCGCGTCGGTGGCCAGGATGCCCGGCCCTCCGGCGTTGGTGACGATGGCGATGCGGTCGCCCGGGGGCAGGGGCTGGTAGGCGAAGGCCAGCGCCAGGTCGAAGAGGTGCTCCATAGACTCCGCCCGGATGACGCCGGCCTGGCGGAAGGCGGCGTGGTAGGCGGCCTCGGAGCCGGCCAGGCTCCCGGTGTGGGAAGAGACGGCCCGCGCGCCGGAGCGGGTGACACCCGATTTGACCGCCACCACCGGTTTCTTCCGGGTAACCCGTCGGGCCACCTCCATGAACTTCTGGCCGTCCGGCAGTCCCTCAATGTAGGCCAGGATGACCCGAGATCCGGGGTCGTCCTCCCAGGCCTCCAACAGGTCCACCTCGTTCACGTCCGCCTTGTTGCCCAGGCTGACGAAGCGGGAGAAGCCGATGCGCCCGGCCAGGGCCATATCCAGGACGGCGGTCCCCAGCGCGCCGGATTGGGACATAAAGGCGATGGGGCCACCCGGGGGCATTCCGGCGGCGAAAGTGGCGTTGAGAGGGGTGTGGGTGTCTATGACGCCCAGGCAGTTGGGGCCGATGAGGCGGATGCCGTAGCGGCGGGCGATGCCGACGACTTCCAGTTCCCGCTCCAACCCCTCGCGGCCGGCCTCCCGGAACCCGGCGCTGATGACGACGACGGCCGGGATGCCCTTCTCGCCGCACTGCTGGAGCGCGCCCGGCACCAGCGGATACGGGATGACGATGACGGCCAGGTCCACCGGCCCGGGGATGTCCAGAACGGTGGGGTAGGCACGCAGGCCCAGGATTTCATCGGCTTTCGGGTTGACCGGGTAGAGGGCGCCGGAGAATCCGCCCTCTTTCAGATTCGCCAGCACCGCATACCCCAGTTTCTCCGGGTCCCGCGACGCGCCGATGACGGCAACGGAGGAAGGACGGAAGAAGAAATCTAACCGGTTATCTGTTTGAGCGGACATCTACTCTCCGATTCACCGCAGAGACGCCGAGAGCGGTTTTACCACAAAGGTCACAAAGGACGCAAGAAGGGCACAAACTTCGTGTCCTTCGCGTCTCTCGTGGTTTTTATAGGAAAAATCCGCGTTCATCCGCGTGACTCCGCGTCCGATTTCCTTATGCTCCCCGGTCTATCTCCTGCAGCAATTCCCACACAAACGCCTCGGTGTTCTCCACCACCTGCGGGTCCAAGCGGTCCACGGTGTCGGTGGGGCGATGCCACTCGGGGAAAATGCCGTCCCGCCGATGGCTGGTGATGGTGAGGACGCGGAAGCCGTATTTGGCAGCAATGCTCCCTTCGGTGTAGGCGCCCCGGAAGTGGTAGGGGTGGGCGTCCCATTCGGGGTGACGAGCGGCGATGCGCTCCGCCAGCGCCAACAACTGGGGGTCGCTGGGGACGGTGAGCAGGAAGGTCTCGCGGGTCAGGTAGGCCGGGCTGGAATGGGCCCCGCCCGCGCTCTCCAGCGTGATCCAGACCGCCTTTCCCAGTTCGTGTCGGTGGCGGCGGGCAAAGTCCTCCGCGCCGTAGCAGCCCACCTCCTCGCAGCCGGAGAGGACCAGCCAGACGGCAGTGTGGGCCAGCGGCTCCCGGCTCAGCCGCTCCGCCAAACTCAACACGATGCCCGCGCCGGTGGCGTTGTCGTTGGCCCCGGCGGTGTACGGGGAGAAGTCGGCCTGGAGGGTAATGAGGAAGACGCCCAGGACGACCAGCGCGAAGGGCAGGGAGAGGAGCTGCCAGAGGAGGCTGGGGACCGCCGCGCCGAGGATGAAGAGCACCAGCAGGGCGACGGCGGAAGTTAGGCCGATGGGGACCAGTCGGCTGAAGAGGCGCACCCAACGGTCGGTGGAGAAGACCAGCGGGGTGCGATGGGTGTCCAGGTGGCCCATAATGACGACGTTCCGGCGCGCTTCGCCGGTGGGCATCCGGCGGGCCCAGACGTTCTGGCTGCGGCCCTTAGGGAGGAGCCAGCGGAGGGGGTTGGGCCGGAAGGCCAGTTCCAGGAGCACCGAGGCCAGCGCAACGGCCATCAGCACGGCCGCAATGACCGCTCCGGTCCGCCCGGCGGCCCAGAAGAGAATCTCCGCCAGGAGGGCCAGTCCGGTGAAGAGAACATAGGGGTACCAGGCGGAACGAGCGCTGGTGAAGGGTTCGGTGGCCGGCTCCAGTCCCAGGTCCTTCAGCACGCGGGCGGCGTAGCGGGCCGCCTCGGCTTCCTGCGGAGTGGTGGAGCCGCGCGGGCCGATGGTCTCGGCCAGGTAGCGGATATGGTCCATTGCAGGCATTGTGTTCCTCCTGGCTGCAAAAGAACACGGATGAACACGGAAGGGCACGGATCAACGCGGAAATGCTCATTATTTTCCGTTTCCCCTTCGGAGTCCATTATAGCACGCAAAGGGGAATCGGCGAACGGATCAGAATCCGTGCAGGCTCTCCAGACGGCCCACCCGAAGGATCCAGGGGACGCCGAGCCAGAGGAAGAGCACTCCGGCGAAGCCCAGCAGAATCAGGAGGGCCTGGCGCCGTCCCCGCCAGGCGGCCAGCGGGCGCAGGTGGAGGGGGAGAAGATAGAGGAGCCACACCACCAGCGTCCAGGTCTCTTTGGGGTCCCAGCCCCAGGCGCGGCCCCAGGCGTAGCGGGCCCAGATACCGCCCAGGAGCATGCTGAGTGTCAGCCAGAGGAAGCCCCACTCGGTCGCGCGCTCCATCCGCTCCAGCAAGGGAGCCGGCGCGCCCTCGTCCCTTGCCACCAGCCCGGTCAGGCCCAGCCCCGCCGCCACGCCGAAGAGGCCATAGGCCAGGGCGGCGGAGAGGGTGTGCAGCGGGAACCAGATGGACCGAAGGACGGGGAGCAGCGGGGAAACCGTCTGCTCTCCGGCGGGGCGGGTGAGGAGATAGGTGGCGAGGGCCAGGGTCAGCAACAGCCCACCCCCACCCGCGCGGGGGACCTCCGCCGTCGCCAGCAGGTGGAGGCCCAGCAGGGCCCAGACGAAGGCCAGCCCGAATTCGTAGCGGGTGCTCATGGGCCAGTGGCCCGAAGCCTGCCATCGTTCGGCCAGCCCCACCGTCCACAGCCCCCAGGCGACGGCGCTTATGCCGACGGCGGCCCGGCGCGGCCAGCGCCGCTCCGTCCGCCACTCCAGGCCGTAGAAGAGGAGGGCGATCCAGAGGAATCCGTACCCGGCGATGAACATCTCTGACTTCACTACAGAAACTCACCGCAGAGGCACCGAGAGCGCAGAGTTCTACTTATTGAGTCTCGCCTTGCTATAGGAACAGCCATTGGATAGGC
>ERZ1685332.151-NODE-151-length-15684-cov-14.859300_pt1 | contig 15684 bp, 8 predicted proteins | sample MGYA00580193_ERZ1685332 | MGnify/ENA primary metagenome ERZ1685332 (study PRJEB41501, sample SAMN08275520) | hot springs metagenome | biome: alkaline hot spring; material: microbial mat | place: Russia: Ush-Beldyr | collected 2015-07 | depth 0.5 m m ...
AGCGGGAAATTGCCTATCCAATTGCTGTTCCTATAGCAAGGCGAGACTCAATAACGTAAAGCGATTTCACAGGCTTAACTTGTGACCGATGGCCTTGTCTCTCTCCCATTTTGTTGTATACTGAGATAAAGTCCGGAGAGGAACGGGAAGGAATTCATCATGTGGGGAGACCTGGTGAAGCGGGGGTCGGGTCAATTGGTGGCCCTGATGCCGGAGCCAGATGTAGATTTGCTGGCTGAGACCATGGTTGCCTTCGCCAATGCCGATGGTGGGACCGTCGTCCTCGGGATAGACGAAACCGGGAAATCCACGGGCGCCATTTATCCCGAGGAGATGGATGGCCTGTTGCAGGATGCTCTCCGCCAGTGCCGCCCCCCCCTGGAGGTGGAGTGCCAACAAGAAGAGGTCGCGGGGGGATTTGTGTTTTATATTCGCGTCCCCCGGAGCACAGAACTTCATAGCCTCTCAGACGGACGGGTGGTGATCCGCCGCCTGGGGGAGAACCGTCCCCTCTTGGGTGAAGAGATTCGCCACCTGGCCGCTACCAAGTCCAGCGGCGATTACGAAATGCAGGTGGTCGCCGGGGCCCGCCGAGAGGACCTGGACGAGGGCGTGATTGAGGAATTCCTCCAGCGGTGGCAGGAAAAACAGCGCCGGCCCTGGACGCGCTCCACGGAGGAATTGCTGATGCAGATCGGGGCGCTGGACGAAGACGGACGTCCGACAGTTGCTGGCCTCCTACTTTTTGGCCGGGAGCCCCAGGTCTTTCTTCCCCAGAGCGGGCTGGTGTTTGTGAAGTTCCTGGGGAGCGAGCCGCGCGGGGAAGGAGGAGAAGCAGGCTATGGCCGACGGGAGAATATCGCTGGCCCGCTGGCCCGCATCATCCAGCGGACCTGGACGGTGGTCTTGGAGGAGATGCGGACCGGCGCCGTAGTCAAGGGACTGGAACGGGTGGAGCAAACTGAATACCCCCCTGCCGCCGTGCGCGAGGCTCTGGTCAATGCAGTGGCCCACCGGGACTATCGGCTACGGGGGCGGCGGATTGAAGTGCGGATGTTTACGGACCGCATGGAAATCATCAGTCCGGGAGGGCTCCCGGGCTATATCACCCTGGATAACATCGTGGAAGAGCACTTCTCCCGCAACCCGCGCATCGTCGGGGCGCTCTACTATTGGGGATACATTGAGGAACTGGGGCTGGGGATAGACCTGATGATAGAAGAGATGACCGCCGCCGGGTTGCCCACGCCCCAGTTTCGGGCTGAGCCCTACCTGTTCAGTGTGACACTCTATAACCGGCGGGAGCGCCCTCCCATCGCTCAGTGGCAGCGGAGGATGAACGAACGCCAGATGAAAGCCCTGGAATATATCCGGCGATACGGTCGGATAACCAACCGGGAGTATCAGGTCATTTGCCCGCACGTTAGCCCGGAGACCCTGCGGCTGGACCTGGCAGACCTGGTGGAGAAGGGGGTGCTGATTAAGGTGGGGGATAAGAAGGGGACGTACTACATTCTTAAATAAAGCCAGTATGCGAGGGGGCAAGTTTGCCGTCTTGCCAACTCGCGGTCTCGTATATTGGAGGTGAGAGCGTGAGTTTTCGTGTCCGTTTCGCTCCCAGTCCAACCGGGGAGCCGCACATCGGTAACGTGCGCACCGTTGTCTTCAACTGGCTCTTCGCTCGCAAAATGGGCGGTCAGTTTATTCTCCGTATTGAGGACACCGACCGGGTCCGCTACCGGCCGGAGACCATTCCGGTTATCATGAAGGGGTTGCGCTGGCTGGGGCTGGATTGGGACGAGGGCCCGGGCCTGGAAGAACTCCGGCGCGCCGGGATGGAGAACGCCGAAGCCTACGCCGTCGGCGGCCCCTACGGGCCCTACATCCAATCGGAGCGGTTGCCTCTGTACAAACAGGTGGCGGAGGAACTGGTCGCGGCTGGGTGGGCCTACCGCTGCAACTGCACCCCCCAGCGGCTGGAGGAGGTCCGCCGGGCGCAGCGGGCGCGCGGCCAACCCCCTATGTACGACCGCCACTGCCGCTACCTCCCGCCCGACGCCATCTCCTCAGAGGAGCCCCACGTCATCCGGCTGAAAGTCCCCCTCACCGGGCGGACCGTCTTCCAGGACGTCATCAAAGGCGAGGTGGTCTTTGAGAACGCCGGGATTGACGACCAGGTACTCCTGAAGTCGGACGGCTTCCCCACCTACCACCTGGCTGTCGTGGTGGACGACCACTACATGAAAGTGACCCACGTCATTCGCGGCGACGACTGGGTCCCCAGCACACCCAAACACGTCCTGCTTTACCAGGCTCTGGGTTGGGAGATGCCGGTCTTCTGCCACGTCCCCCTGGTGACCATGCCCGGTGGCAAGAAACTGGCCAAACGGGCCGGCGCCACGTCCATTACCGAATTCCGCAAACAGGGGTATCTCGCAGAGGCGCTCCTGAACTTCCTGGCCCTCCTGGGCTGGGCGCCGGGCGAGGGGGAGATGCGGGAGATTTTCAGCCGGGAGGAACTGGTGGAGCGGTTTGACCTCTACCGGGTCCACCGGGCCCCGGCGGCCTTCTCCTACGATAAACTGGACTGGATGAACGGCGTCTACATCCGCAGTCTCTCCCCGGACGACCTGCTGGAGCGACTGCTCCCTTTCTGGCAGGAAGCCGGGCTGGTGCCGGTGCCCTGCCCGCCCGAGACGCGCGCCATCCTGCGCCGCATCATCCCCCTGGTCCAGGAGCGCATCAAGCACCTGACCGACGTGGTGGAGTTGACGGACTTCTTCTTTGTGGACATCGCGCCGCCGTCGGTGGACGACCTGCTGGCCCAGGGCCTGGACGCCGACCGGGCGCGAGAGGTCCTGCGTCGGACGCGCCAGGTGCTGGCGGACGTGCCGGATTTCTCCGAAGAGGCGATAGAGCCTCCCCTGCGGGCGCTGGTGGCGGAACTGGGGCTCTCCAACCGGCAGGTCTTCGGCCTCATCCGCACCGCCACCACTGGCAAGGCCGTCTCCCCGCCCCTCTTCGGGACCCTGAGCATCCTGGGCCGGGAGCGGGTCCTGGCCCGCCTGGAGGCCGCAGAGCGACAGTTGGAGAACCGATAGTGGTCAGTCGTCAGTGGTTAGTGGTTAGTCGTCAGCCGTCAGTGGTTAGTGGTCGGGGGTGAGAGATGCCCGGGCCCTCTCCCGGAAAGGGCCTGCATCCGGAGAACGCGGCTCGCCGGCCGGATGGGCATCAGCGGCTGATTACCTATATCGCCGATGCCCTCGGCCCCCACCTGCGCCCTCGCTACCACGCCCGCATCGGCGAACGGGTCTACATCACCCGGACGTGGTGCTGGATGTGCAGGCCGTCCTGGACCGCTGCTACGACAACGGCGGCTACGCCGACCGGATAGCATACCGTCGTCCGCCATCCGCGCCTCTCTCCCCCGAAGAGGCAGCCTGGGTGGACGGCCTGCTGCGTGGGAAGGGTCTGAGATAACAGGAGGAGAGGGGGGAAGGGGATTTGGCGGCGGCGGCCTTCGGCCGCCGCCGCCAAATCCCCCCATTCCTCCCCTCCCCTCGCCCGCCGCCGCCGGCGAGCGGGAGAGGGGAGGGGGCAGGGGGTGGGGTGAGGTATGAACCGTTTTCTGCACTCGGATGGGGTCATTTGCGCACCCAGATGAGGCGATACGCTATGGTGACGAAAGTCTACTTGTTTCGCCAAGAACGGGTCGCTGAAAACCGTTCAAGTTTTAAAATCAGGATTGACAGAGCAATAGCGAACGGGAAGTCTTGGCGTGGTTTTGTTAGTCTTTTTGTGCTATTATTACTCACCAAATAGTCCTTACGGGCTATGGACAAATCGGCCGTGTTGAGTATCATGAAAACCGGTCAGTAACTGACCGGCGGTCAGTATGTCCACTTGTCGCGTGTTCATCCTCACCGGGCATCCCCTCTTCGCGGAGGGGATGGAGACACTCCTGCGGGAACAGCCGGGGCTGGAGGTCGTCGGCCGCGGCGATGTTTCCCCCGAGACCTTTGCCCGTATCCGGGAAATGGTCCCCGACGTGGTGGTGGTCGGCGCCCCTGGCGAGGAGCAGGAAGGGCTGGTGGCTCGGGTCTTCCAGGCCCTCCCCGGCCTCAAGGTGGTGGCCCTCAACCTGGACGATAACCGCATCCACACCCATTACCGTCAGACGAAGGTGGGGCGGCAGGTGGAGGACCTGGTAGAGGCCATCCGCCAGCCACTGGAGTGGGGACGACCTCGTCCGGCCCAGATGCGCATTTTCGCCGTCATCCAGGGCCGCTACGGGCAGCGCATCGTGGAGAACATCCGCGCCCACGGCCCCCGGGGCTGGACGGTGGAGTGCTGGCGGGCGCCTGAACTCCCGGCGATGATAGACGACCCGGAAGCCTACCTCCCTCTCCATGTCCCTCCGGCGGACCTCATCCTGGCGTTGGGCGAGAGCCCGGCCGTCGCCCAACTCATCCCCGACATCGCCCGACGGGCTGGTGCGCGGGCGGTCATTGCCCCGGTGGACCACAGCGCCTGGCTTCCGGAGGGGCTCATCCGTCAACTGGAAGTCCGTCTGAATCAGATGGGGGTCGCAGCGGTTTTCCCGCGACCCTTTTGTTCGCTCACCGAGGACGGTTACAACGTCCGCCACCAGCGCGTGGCCTATTCCAACCCCTGGATCGCCGAGTTCGCCCGCCATTTCGGCCGTCCCGTCTTCCGCATTCGCGCCGCCCAGGGCACAGTTCAGGCGGTGGAGGTGGAACGGGGTACGGCCTGCAGCTGCGCCCGCTTCGTTGCCGAACATCTGGTCGGGCTGCCGGTAGGGGAGGCCGTTTTGCAGGCGGGCATTTTCCACCATCACTATCCCTGTCTGGCGGGGATGACCATAGAGCGTTCGCTGGGCGATACCCTGCTGCACATTTCCGGTCAGTTGATGCGACAGGCCGTGGAAGTGGAAGTCGCGCCGTTTCTCCCTAGAGCCGCGTATTTAGTGCCCGAGGGGCGGTCGGCGTAACAGAATACGGAATACGTACCCCGTGTTTCGTACTTCGTATTCCGTGCTCCGTATTCTGTGTTTCGTATCCATCCCACAACCCGAACAAGGAGGAACACCTATGCCCGTCAAACGAGTCTATCCGGTTCCCAGCGACATTGAGATCGCCCAGATGGCCGAATTGATCCCCATCGTGGAGGTCGCCGCCAGCATCGGGCTCAGCGAGGACGACTTGGACCTCTACGGCAAGTGGAAGGCCAAGGTCCACCTGGACATCCTGCACCGGCTGAAGGACCGGCCCAACGGCAAGTATGTGGACGTGACGGCCATCACGCCGACCCCGCTGGGGGAGGGGAAGACGGTCACCACCATCGGCACCAGCCTGGGGCTGGGCTACATCGGCAAGAAGGTGATTACCTGTATCCGCCAGCCCTCCATGGGGCCGACCTTCGGTATCAAGGGCGGTGCGGCCGGCGGCGGTTACTCTCAGGTCGTGCCAATGGAGGATTTCAACCTGCACCTCACCGGCGACATTCACGCGGTGGGTGTGGCCCACAACCTCCTGGCGGCGGCGATTGACGCCCGCATCCTCCACGAAAGGGAGATGACCGACGAGCAACTGGCCAAGTTCTGCCCCGAAATCCCCCGCCTGAACATTGACCCCAATTCCATCCTCTGGAACCGGGTGGTGGATGTGAGCGACCGGGCGCTGCGCAATATCATCATCGGCCTTCAGGCCGGGCAGGCCGATAAACCGCTGCCGGAAGGATCCAGCACCCTGCGGGAATTGGTGGCGAACCTCCCCTCTGGCACGGATGGCGTCCCCCGCATCACCGGCTACGACATCACCGTCGCCTCGGAGATTATGGCCATCCTGGCGCTGGTGGATGGCTACCGGGCGCTGGCCGACCTGCGAGAGCGGCTGGGCCGCATCGTCTGGGGCTTCAGCAAGGACGGGCGCCCGCTGACCGCCGAGGACCTGAAGGTCGCCGGTGCGATGACCGTCTTGATGAAGGACGCGCTGATGCCCACCCTGATGCAGACGCTGGAGGGCACTCCCGCCTTCGTCCACACCGGGCCGTTTGCCAACATCGCCCACGGCAACTCCTCCATCATCGCCGACCAGATTGCTCTCAAACTGGTGGGGCCGGATGGCTTTGTGGTCACAGAGTCCGGTTTCGGCGCCGACTGCGGCATGGAGAAGTTCTTCAACATCAAGTGCCGCTACTCCGGCCTCATCCCCAACTGTGTGGTAATGGTCTGCTCTATCCGGGCGCTGAAGATGCACGGCGGCGGCCCCGAGGTCGTCCCTGGTCGGCCCCTCCACTCCGCATACACCGAGGAGAACCTGGAACTTGTGGAAAAGGGCCTCCCCAACCTGGTCCAGCATATAGAGAACGTCCAGAAGTTCGGCGTACCGGTAGTCGTCGCCATCAACCGCTTCAAGACGGATACAGACCGGGAGATCGGCCTGGTCCAGGAGGCGGCGATGAAGGCCGGCGCCTTTGACTGCGTCGTCAGCGAGGTGTGGGCCAAGGGCGGCGAGGGCGGCGCGGCCCTGGCAGAGGCGGTGGTCCGAGCCTGCGAGCAGCCCAGCAACTTCCGCTTCCTCTACCCGCTGGAGTTCTCCATCAAGGAGAAGATTGAGACGATCGCCCGCGAGATTTACCGAGCCGATGGGGTGGACTATATGCCGGAGGCGGAGCGGAAGATTGAGATGTACACGGCCGCAGGCTACGACAAACTGCCGCTCAACATGGCCAAGACGCACCTCTCCTTCAGCCACGACCCGAAACTGAAGGGGGCGCCGCGCGGCTGGCGGCTGCCCATTCGGGATATCCGCGCCAGCGTCGGTGCCGGTTTCCTCTATCCGCTCTGCGGCGCGATGCGGACGATGCCCGGGCTGCCCAGCCGTCCCGCCTTCGTGGACGTAGATGTAGATTTGCAGACCGGGCGGGTCGTAGGGCTGTTCTAATCGCGATCGGGGATGGACGATAGCCCCCGAGGTGAAATGGAGGAGCACCGGATGGGTGTGGAAATCGGATGCAGTGAGGTCCTTGCCAGAGTAGAACCGCTACTGGCTAAATACGAGGGGAAGCGCGGTGTTCTGGTCCCCCTGCTTCAGGATATCCAGGCGGAGTTTGGTTACCTGAGAGAGGATGTCGTCAAGTTTGTTGCAGAGAGGCTGGGCCTTTCCCCCGCCCAGATTTATGGGGTGGCTACCTTCTACACCCAGTTCTACTTTGAGCCTCGCGGCCGGCACGTCATCAAGGTGTGCGTAGGCACGGCCTGTCACATCCGCGGCGCTCCGGCGGTCCTGAAACAATTGGAGAATGATCTGGGCGTACAGGAGGGAGAGACGAGCCCCGATGGCGAGTTCACCCTGGAGACGGTGAGCTGCCTGGGCTGTTGCGGCCTGGCACCGGTGGTTATGGTCAACGAACGGGTAGTGCGCAAGAGAGACCACAAAAAGGTCTTTTCCCGGCTGAAGAGCAGAGCGCACGCTGTTCAGACATGACCATTCAGCCACCCTATAGCATAGGGCCTTGTGTCCGTCTTGCGAGGTGTGTCCCGCCGCCCGCTATGGAACAGACGGCGGGACACACCATCCAGTGGTACCCAGATGATGAGTCCAACTCTGCACCTGTAAACGGTGCACTATAGGGAGTTCACTGATGGAAAAGTTAAGAAGTATCCAAGACCTCGCCGCTCTGAGAGAGAGATTGCGCCAGGAGAAGGAAAAGGACCCACGACCGACGGTCCGGGTATGCTGTGGGACGGGCTGTCTCGCAGCAGGCGGAGACGAAGTGGCCGCGACCTTCGCTGCGGAGAACCAAAAGCGGGGGGGCGACCTGCATCTGGTGACCACGGGCTGTCAGGGTTGGTGCGAGAAAGGGCCCCTGGTGGCGATTGATCCACACGGCCTTTTCTATCAACGAGTGACCTCCTTTGATGTGCCCAAAATACTGGATTTGACCATCTCCCGGGGACGGCCCATAGAGAGGCTTCTCTATCAGGACCCCCACGGCGAATCCATCCTGAAGCGGGATCAAGTTCCCTTTTACCGGAAACAGATGCGCATTATCCTGCGCAACTGCGGCACCATGGATCCGACCAATATCTACGATGCCATCCGGGTAGGAGCATACGAAGCCCTGGCCAAAGTGCTTTCCAGCATGACCCCTGATGAGGTGATCGAGGCCGTCAAACGGTCGCAGTTGCGGGGCCGGGGAGGGGCAGGATTTCCCACCGGACGGAAATGGGAGTTGTGTCGGATGCAACCGGTGACGCCGAAATACCTGGTCTGCAATGGCGACGAAGGGGATCCAGGCGCTTTTATGGACCGCACGGTGCTGGAAGGGGATCCCCATTCGGTCATTGAGGGTATGATTATCGGCGCCTATGCCGTTGGCGACATCTCCGAAGGTTTCATCTATGTGCGGGCGGAGTACCCGCTGGCCGTCCAGAACTTGACGATCGCCATCTCCCAGGCAGAGGCGCTGGGCCTCCTGGGAGAGAATATCCTGGGCACCGGTTTCAACTTCACTATAGAGATCAAAAGAGGCGGAGGGGCTTTCGTCTGCGGCGAATCGTCGGCCCTGATGTATTCCATCGAGGGCAAAAGAGGTATGCCCCGTCAAAGGCCTCCTCGCTCCATTGAGGCTGGCCTGTGGGATAAACCGACGGTGCTCAACAATGTAAAGACCTTCGCCAGTGTGCCGGTGATTATCAACCAGGGGGCCGATTGGTTTGCCAGCATCGGCACCGAGCGCTCCAAGGGCACCCAGGTCTTTGCCCTCACCGGCAAAGTCAAGAACACCGGCCTGATTGAACTGCCCATGGGCACCACGATCCGGGAGATCGTCTACGACATGGGAGAGGGGATCCTGGACAACAAAAAGTGCAAGGCTGTCCAGATCGGCGGGCCGAGCGGCGGCTGTATCCCGGAGCACCTCTTCGATACCCCGATTGACTTTGACTCGCTCACCTCGGCCGGGGCGATGATGGGATCGGGCGGGCTGGTCGTGATGGATGAATCGGACTGTATGGTAGAGATCGCCCGCTTCTTCTTGGACTTCACCCAGAAAGAGTCCTGTGGCAAGTGTCCGCCCTGTAGAATCGGCACGTACCAGATGCTCCAAACCCTGGAACGGATCGTGAAAGGGGAGGGCCGGCCAGGGGACATTGAGTTTCTGGAGAGACTGGGCGAAGAGATCAAAGCCTACTCTCTTTGTGGATTAGGCCAGACTGCGCCCAACCCGGTGCTGACCACCATCCGTTATTTCCGGGATGAGTACGAGGCGCATATCTACGACAAGTACTGCCCAACCGGAGTATGTCAGGCGCTGGGCCGTTATCGGATCATCGCGGAGGAGTGCCTGCTTTGCGGCCTGTGCTCTGATGTCTGTCAGGCCCGGGCGGTGGTTGAGGGAAGAGATTATTTTGTGATTGACCAAGAGACGTGTACCCGATGTGGGAGTTGTCTGGCCGTATGCCCCAGCGGGGCCATCGTGTTTGAAAGGGGAGAGCCTCGCCCCAGGGTGCTCCCCAAAAAGGTGCTGGTGAGCGAAGGGGACGGAAAGTGCGATGTGCTCAAAACGTTGGAGTTCTTCTCGGAGTTCGCCCGGGAAGAGATGTGCGGAGAATGTTTCACGTGTATGATCGGTACCGAACAGGCCGTCACATTGCTCAACCGGCTGACGCAGGGAGCGGGGGAGGAAGGGGACTTGGAGCGCCTGGAAATGATCGCGGTCGGGGTGCAGGAGACTGCTCGCTGCCGGCGAGGCCGAAAGGCGGCTGAGGCTCTGGCTAACTCGCTGCTCCAGCGGGAACAGTACGAGGCGCATCTCCGGGAGAAGCGCTGCCCGGCCGGCTCCTGTCCCGGCCTGCTCCATTATCGGATCATCGCCGAACGGTGCACGATGTGCGGTCGGTGTAAGGAGGTCTGTCCTCAAGAGGCGGTCTTTGGAGACCCGTACGTTCCTTACCTGGCCGACAACAAACCGTATTCCATCCACATTGGCCGATGCAACAACTGCGGCGCGTGCGTGGCCGTCTGTCCGGCGAACGCTATCGTCCTGCTCTAATTGCCAGGACACAGGCTCAATTCCCTACTGGAGAATAGGTAGAGATGAATACACTGGTCACCTTGAACATCGACGGCAAAGAGGTCTCGGTTCCCAAAGGGACCACCATCCTGCAGGCTGCTGCTCAGGTGGGTATCGAGATCCCCCACCTCTGCTACTTTGAAGGTCTGAAGAGCACCGGCGCCTGCCGCATGTGTCTGGTGGAAGTGGAGGGCGCGAAAGAACTGGTCATCTCCTGCAATATGAGGGTGCGGGAGGGTATGGTGGTGCACACCCGCACCGACGAGGTGCTCAAGGCGCGGCGCTTCGTCCTGGAGTTGCTCTGGTCTACCCACCCGGGAGATTGCGCCACCTGCGAGAAGAGCGGGGCATGCAAGTTGCAGGAGTACACCTACGAAATCGGCATTGACAAAAGTCGGTTTGCTCCGCTCAGAGAGTACGACGCAAGCCTGGTGGACCGCCGGAACCCCCTCATTGAACTGGACCATAACCTCTGTATTCTCTGCGGGAGGTGCATCCAGATATGCGAGGTGCAAAGCAATCACGTTCTGGAATTCGCGAAGCGGGGCATGGCGATGAAGGTCGCTACCGCCTTTGATCGGCCCCTTCACGAAGCGGGATGTGATTTCTGCGGCAGTTGCATCTCTGTCTGTCCGGTGGGCTGTCTGGTGGAAGGCCGGCGCAAGTTCCGCGGGCGGGAGTGGGAGTTCATCACCGCTGAAACGGTTTGTCCCTACTGCGGATGTGGTTGCGACCTGTTGCTGGATACCATAGACAACCAGGTCGTCCGCGCTCGGAACAGCCGGCGATACGGCTATCTATGCGCCCGAGGCCGCTTCGGCTGGGACTATGTGATGAGTCCGGAGAGGCTCACCCAGCCATTGATCAGGAAAAACGGCGAACTCACTGAGTGTACCTGGGACGAGGCCCTGGGCTATGTGGCCGAACGGCTGGCGCAGATCCGGGAGACGTATGGCCCCCAGGCGTTGGGCGGGCTGATCTCCCCCCATTATCCCAACGAGGTGCTCTACCTCTTCCAGAAATTCATGCGGGCCGGTCTGGGCACAAACAATGTGGACAGTTCCGTGCGGTTGCACTCCCTGCCCGAACTGGTGGGCATCCCGGTGCCGCTGGCCGATGCCAATGGGGACTCTCCCTTCGCCCGGGTGCGGGAAGCGGATGTGGTCCTGCTGGTGGGGCCGGACATCGCCGCCCGCTATCCGCTGATCGAGGTTGAAGTCAAGAGAGCGCAGGCCAGAGGGACCAGAGTGATCACCATTGATCCGCTGAACACCCGACTGGCCGCCCTGTCGCAAATCCACCTGCAGCCAAAAGCGGGGCGCGAAGCCCTTGTATTACGGGGACTCAGCAGCCTGTTGGTGAAAGAGGGGCTGTACGACGAGACCTTCGCCAGCCAGCGCCAGAACTTTGAGGCCTTCAAGACCTCGCTGGACAGCTTTGACGAGGAGCAGACCGGCGTGGCCGCAGAGAAGGCACTGGAAGCGGCGAAACTCTACGGCGATCTGAGCCAGCGGGCGCTGATCGTCTTCTCCCCAGAGATGCTTGGCCTGTCGGGTATTCAAGAGGTGGTCAATCTGCTGTTGCTGACCGGCCGGGTAGAGGGAGGAGCACTGGCCTGCCCACCGGCCAGCAACTCCCGAGGCGCTGTCCGGATGGGCGCGGTGGCGGAATTCTATCCGGGCTATCAACCGCTCTCCAACCTTCAAGCCCGGAAAGAGTGGGAAGAGGCCTGGGGAGTCTCCCTGCCCGATCAGGCGGGACTCTCGGCGCTGGAGATGCTTGCGGCGGCCGGTTCCTCCATACGCGGGATGTACCTTCTGGGCGAGAACGTGGCCCGCTCGTTCCCCAACACGGCAGAGGTGGTGCGAGCCCTTTCGGCCCTGGACTTGCTGATCGTGCAGGACCTTTTCCTGACCGAGACCGCCCGGCTGGCCGATGTGGTCTTGCCGGGGATCAGTTTCGCCGAAAGTGAAGGCACCCTGACCGGCGCAGGGGGCGAAACCCGACGGCTTCGACGAGCCCTTCAGCCTCTTGTCCAGCCGGACTGGCGGACGATATGCGCCCTCTCCTCCCGCCTAGGCTTTCCGATGGAATACGATTCGGAGGACGGGATTTGGAAGGAGATAGAGACGCTTCTGCCGACTTCTGTGGCCGGTGGCGGGGGGTCTTTCTATGTGCAAAAGCCCGCTGGGATGGCCGAAGAGACCGACGAAACGTACCCCTTCCTGCTGATGGTGGGGGCCACCCGCCTCCATTATGGCGATGGAGGCCGGACAGGACATTCCCAACTCTCTTTGGTAGAATGGGCGGAGGATGGCGTCCGGGTCAGCCCGGAAGACGCTGCTGCTCTGGGGGTAGCAGCGGGCTCCCGGGTCCGGCTCTCTTCGCGGCGAGGGAGTGCCGAGGCTACGGTCCAGGTGGATCCAGCGTTGCCGCAGGGGCTGGTCTTTATGGCGGCGCACGCTCCCTCTGCCCACATTCTGTCGGGCTCCGATCTGGAGTTGACGACCAAGATGCCCCGCTTCTCGTTGTGGGCAATCGCAATTTCTGCTTAGGAGATCAAAGATGAAAAGGAGCACCGGTGTTCTCGTTGAGAGTGTACCCGTTGAGGGGCTATCGTGGATGAGTTATCCGCAGCTCGTAGAGCAGCTTTGTCTGGACGGGGTGGAGACCGCTTTTCATCGGGTGCGGGAGATGAAACCGTGTCCTTTCGGCCAGGGTGGTCTCTGTTGCCGGACATGCTTTATGGGCCCGTGCCGCGTTGCCGAAGGCAGCGAGCTGCGGTCTACTGGGGTCTGTGGGGCCTCGGCGGCTTCCATTGCGGCCAAAAACTTTGGCCGGATGGTGGCTGCCGGCACAGCGGCGCACTCGGACCACGGCCGGGAGGTGGCGATGCTCTTCCTGGCGGTCGCCCGAGGAGAGGCGCCCGGCTATGAGATCAAGGACGAACAGAAACTCAGGATGCTGGCCAACGTCTTCGGAGTGAAGGTGGAGGGCCGGACGACGCGTCAGATCGCCTTGGAACTGGGGGAAAAGATTCTGGCCGAGTTCGGCAAGCAGGAGGGAGAACTGCAGTTCATCAAGCGAGCGCCGAAGAAACGCCAGGAACTATGGCGCAGGCTGGGCATTGTCCCCCGGGGCATTGACCGCGAGGTCGTGGAGATGATGCACCGCACCAGCATCGGCGTGGACCAGGATTTCCGCAACATCATCCTGCACGCCTCCCGCACTGCCCTGGCCGATGGTTGGGGCGGCTCTATGATCGCCACCGAACTGCAGGACGTTCTCTTCGGCACGCCGCAGCCCCTGCGGGCCAAGGTGAACCTGGGGGCGCTGAAAGCGGATCACGTCAACATCGTTATTCACGGACACGAGCCGTTGCTGCCGGAGGCGATGGTGGTGGTCGCTCAGAGCGAGGAGATGCTGGCCCTGGCTCGGTCCAAGGGCGCCAAGGGAATCAATATCGCCGGCATCTGTTGTACGGCCAACGAGATGTTGATGCGGCATGGCCTCCCTCTGGCCGGCCCGTTTCTGCATCAGGAACTGGCCCTGACCACCGGAGCCGTGGAAGCCATGGTCGTGGATGTGCAGTGTGTCTTTCCGTCCCTGCCGAAGGTGGCGGCATGTTATCACACGGAGATCATCACCACCTCGGAAAAGGCCCAAATACCGGGAGCCATCCATCGCCCCTTCCACAACCACAACGCGCTGGAAGTGGCCCGGGAGATTGTGATCCGGGCGATTGAAAACTACCCCAATCGGGGGACTGTCAACATCCCCGAGGAGACGGTGGACTTGGTGGCCGGCTTCAGCCACGAGACGATCCGCTATATGCTGGGCGGGAGGTTCCGGGCCTCCTACCGTCCCCTGAACGACAATATCATGAACGGCCGCATCCGGGGCGTGGTGGGTGTGGTGGGCTGCAACAACCCGCGGGTGAACGCCGGCTATGTGCACACCACCCTGCTCCGGGAACTCATCGCCAACAACATCTTGGTGCTGACGACGGGCTGCGGCGCCGTCAACGCAGCCCGGGCCGGTCTGCTGGTCCCAGAAGCCGCGGAACTGGCTGGCGCGGGCCTGCGCGAGGTCTGCGAGGCGGTGGGTATGCCACCGGTGCTCCATATGGGAGCCTGCGTGGACAATAGCCGGATTCTCATCGCCGCCTCCGAAGTTGTGACTGAAGGGGGATTGGGTGACGACATCTACCAGGTGCCGGCCGCCGGCTGCGCCCCCGAATGGATGAGCGAGAAGGCGGTAGCCATCGGTCAGTACTTTGTCGCCAGCGGTATGATGGTCGTCTTCGGGGTAGACTTCCCCAGCATGGGGAGCACAGTCCTGTCCGACTTTTTGTTCAGAGAGATCGAGGAACTCACCGGCGGGATGTGGGTTTATGAGCCGGACCCTCTGGAAATGGCTCGTCTGCTGATCGAGCGCATTGAGGCCGGCCGGAAAGCACTGGGGCTTCCGGCATAGCCAACCCAGATCTCTTGGTGCGATCAGGAGGGAACGATAAATGTCTCGTTATATCGCCACTGCTGCTATTCGCGGCGCCCATCGCATCGTCGCTGAAGCCGACGAGATGTTGCAGGCCGCTCTGAACGAACTGGGGACAGAGACGCCGGTCTCTTTCCCCAACACCGCTTATTACCTGCCCGTGATCTATGGTCTAACCGGGGTGAAGGTGGAAAAACTGGGCGATCTAGTGCCCGTCGTCGCGCTGTGCAAAGAACTGCTTCATCCGATACCAGCCGACAAAGTGTGGCTGCCCTACCTGGGGCATACCCTGGATTGTGGGATCGCCACGCTCCTGGCCGAAGAGACCATTGAGGGCTTGCGGTTTGTCCGAGGCCAGCAACCGGAGCGCCGGCCGGGCTTTGAGATGGTCGGCGGCACCGAATATCCCGGCATCAAGGACGGTCACCTCAACGGCCCGATTGACGACATCCAACTGCGCTCGTGGGGCATCCAGTTGGTGGACGGCCGCATGCCGGGCTTCGCGGCCATCGTCGGCGCGGCCCACTCGAACGAGGCCGCTGTGGCCATCGTGCGCGAACTCCAGCGGCGCAACATCCTGACCTTTCTCTGCAGCAATGTCAACGGTCGCTCGATCATTGACCAACTACAAGAAGAAGGGGTCGATATGGGTTACGACACCTACATCGTCCCCTTCGGCACCGACACCATTGCGGCCATCTACGCCCTCGGCTTCGCCACCCGCTCGGCGCTGACCTTCGGCGGGTTGAAAGGCGGTCAGGCCACCGAAATACTGCTCTATAACAAGCACCGCGTCTTTGCCTTCGTTCTGGCCCTGGGGGAGGTGGATGACCTAAAATACGCCACCGCTGCCGGCGCCATCTCCTACGGTTTCCCGACCATCGCCGACACCGCCATCCCGCAGATTCTCCCCAGCGGCCTCACCCGCTACGAACACGTCGTCTCGCTGCCGTGGGACGAGATTGATGCACCGACGGAAGCGGAGAAGGCCGCCCGGTTGGTACAGAAGGCCATAGAGGTCCGGGGTGTCAAGATCAAGATCACCGAAGTGCCCATTCCCGTCCCTTACGGCTCGGCGTTTGAGGGCGA
>ERZ1685332.159-NODE-159-length-15000-cov-16.536367_pt1 | contig 15000 bp, 16 predicted proteins | sample MGYA00580193_ERZ1685332 | MGnify/ENA primary metagenome ERZ1685332 (study PRJEB41501, sample SAMN08275520) | hot springs metagenome | biome: alkaline hot spring; material: microbial mat | place: Russia: Ush-Beldyr | collected 2015-07 | depth 0.5 m m ...
CCGCCGCGCCGCCAGTCTATGCCTGGCTCAGCGCGCAACCGGATATTCGCGCCATTCTGGAGTTGCCGGTCGGTTCGACGCCGCGTGGCGCCGAACTCGAACACATCACCGTCCGGCAGTTCCATCAGATGCAGCACTGGAAGCCGCTGGCAACCGGATATAGCGGCATCATTCCGTTCGGCACGACCGATCTGTTGCGCCGGACTCAACGTCTGCCCGACGATGATACCCTGCGCTACCTGGCGCTGGCAGGCATCGATGTGCTGGTCATCCATCGCAACCAGTACGATGTTGAAAAACTGGCGCCGTTGCTGGCATGGGCCGACACGACGCCGCTGCTGCGTCGCCGCGCTGAGATAGGCGATGCGCTGGTCTACGTCATCACGCCAGAAGCAGATATGCCGTCGCCGGTAATGGCGGGCGCGTCGGTGTTTGTGTCGGCAGATGAGCGCATGCCGGGGGTGCTGGCGCTTGGACTGATCCGGCGTTGGGGCGCAGCGGGCGCGGTTCTGTACGGCAGTGGACGCACGCGCTACTACCCCGAATTGAAACCGCTGCGCACCGGTCAGGTCTGTGATTACGGATTGCTGGCCGCCGATGAGGATCCGGTTGCTGCGGGGTACAGCCTCGAAGGATTGCGCTGGCGCTCGAATGGCCTGGCGCTGTATGCCCGCGATCCGCGCCTGATCGCCTCGCTCGACCTGGCGCAACTGGTCGCCGGACAGTTCCACCCAGCATATCCATCGTACCTGAATGTAACCGTCGAGACCGATCGCATTCGTATTGCTGATACGCTTCTTCCGTTGCAGACGCCGCTCACCGATGCGCACATCGAACTGGATATCGCCAGTCTATCAGAACAGGCAATTGTCATCGACAACACACCCTACGCCATTTCGCCCGGCGCTGTCACCATCGCTGCGCCCATTCCGCTTCGCCAGGCGGTGTTGATTGCTGGAGCGCCGGACACTACAGCCATTCAGCGCATTCGCGTCCTTTCTGCGCCGCGCGCGCCCGCGCCGCCGCCGGAAGGCGCGCTGGCGTTGCGCGCCGATAGTCGTTTCGACGGGTCACGATTATCGGTCACCATGCGCATCGGCGGCGCGGGCGCGCTGGTAGTTGATGTGCGCGGCGCCGCAGCGCGCGACGACCGACCGATCCACTTGCTCGAAGGTATGCTGCCGGTTCCGTCAGAGATCAATGAACTGGTGTTCGGCGTCGATCTGTTAGCCCCAAATGAACCCTGGGTGACCCATCGCGGAGAGGCGGTAGATGGGCGCTACATCGTGTATGTAAAATCAGCAGAGCACCCTGGTATGCCAGGAGTGCCGATTGCAACCTTTTTCATTCGCAACGGCGCTATCAGTGACCCACGACCGGCGCCGCTGCCGTTGCGAGTAGTCGGAGGTTAGGGGGTAGGGGGTAGGGGTTAGCACCTTTGCACGTTCAACCCGCAACCTTCCCACCTTCAACATGCAACGTTTAGCCGTGGCGGTGCAACCGCTACTTTCCCACCGTCAACCTTCGCACCTACAACCTTCCCACGTTCAACATTCAGCGTTTAGCCGTGGCGGTGCAACGGCGCCACTTTCGCACCTGCAACCTTCCCACCTTCCCACCTTCAACGTGTAACGTTCAACATTCAACGCACCGGCACGTCCTCCTCTACGAGGCGTCCTTCGACGATGCGGAAGAGGCGATCCGCCAGACCGACGACTTCCGGGCTGTGCGTCACCATAAGGAGGTTTTTGCCGGCGCGACGGGTGAGGGTATCGAGCAGGTCGAGCACCTGCTGGCTGGTGTCGCTGTCGAGGTTGCCGGTCGGCTCGTCCGCCAGCACCAGCAGCGGGTCGTGGACCAGCGCGCGCGCCACCGCTACACGTTGCTGTTCGCCACCGGAAAGCCGGTCGGGATAGGCATTCCGGCGGTCGGCGAGACCCACCTGCGCCAGCAGATCGAGCGCTGCGTTGCGGTCACGCGCCGTCACCCTGCCATTCAGTTCAAGCGGCAGCAGGAGATTCTCCAGGACCGTCAATGTCGACACAAGGTTGTAGAACTGAAAGATGAAACCGACCGACCGACGCCGGAACAGGGTGCGCTCGCTTTCCGGCAGACGGGTCAGCGGCTGCCCGGCGACCACGATCTCGCCAGAGGTCGGCAGGTCAATGCCGCTGACCAGGTTGAGCAACGTACTCTTGCCTGAACCGCTCTTGCCGACGAGCACAACGAATTCGCCGCGCGCGAACGAAGCGCTGACGTCGTGCAGTACGACGCGCTCGCGTCCGGCTTCCTCGTAACTCTTCGAGACCCGCTCGAGGATGATGAGCGGTTCGTTATTCTGTGTATCAACATGCCAGGGCATAAGTGATATTGCTATATTCAAGCCAAAGGGCACACCGACGCGCGCACCCGCCAACGCAGCGGTAGACCGAAGGATTGGATCGAACGAATGTTCGAGACCTCCGCGCCCCCGCCAACGCAGGGGCAGGCCCATACGATAGAACGTTGAGCATATCCCTGCCTCCGCGCCTCCGCCAACGCCGGGGCAGGCCCCCGCGCCTGCCCCGGCGATCTGTCTCGCCCTGGGACGCTCACCAGAGGCATCCCTTGCGCCACTACGCGCCTTATCTTTGATACGTCCCGCCCCCACCCCCGGATGCGACGGACAGCATGAAAAAAGGAGCGCATCAGGCGCTCCTTTTGTTGCCGTGCAGAACGAGTGTCGCTACTGACCAAAATTGATTCTGCCGCTCGCTGCTCCCAGAGCCACAGCGATGGCGCCAAACACGGTGCTGATGATGAAAACGATGACCATCTGCGCAATAAACGCCAGCACCAGCGTAATAATCGCCTGGTTCTGCTGGAGGTTCATGCTCGAGCGCACACCCAGGTAACCAAGGTAGATCTGGTAGATGCCCAGCGCCAGCGTCGCGGGCAACGCCAGACAGCCAAGGAGCGGAATCGCGCTCACAGCGCCGGTCACCGCCTGAATCGGCGCGACGAACAGCCCCATCGTGTAGAATACTTCGTCCTGCGTGCCGGTTCCGCCCTGTTGCTTCCCAATGAAATAGACCAGAAAGGCGAACAGGTAGAAACCCGCGACCGGAAGGATGAAACCAAGAACTCCAGCAAGCAGCGCCGCAACGACGCCAACCAACAGACCGAAGACCAGTGAAACTGCCGCGCTGATCGCCGCCGCCACCATGATGTAGATCGTCGCCTCACGCTGCCCGCCATGGCGCTCGAAACGCTCGAACGTCTCAACGCTCGGCTTCGTCAGCACCTGGATGCTCTGGTTGAGCATTTCACTGATTGAGACGCCTTGAACCATCATCGTCGGTTCCTCCTCATTGCTGTAAAATCGAACGACAGACCGACACGTCACGAATAAACCATTGCTTCCCCAGATGCTGCAAGCGCTGCAGTGCATCGAGCATCAATGAAACGTTTCTTTTTATACGCCTCTCTGCGTGAAAAGTTTCGGGTGGGCATCGTGCGTCGTTGCGAGGCACGAAACAGCAACGAGCGGAGATCGCGCCGGTCGCGACGGCAGAGACTGCCGCAATTCGCTATCGAGTATATCACAGGATGGCATTCGCGCAACTGTCAAATTGTCATTTCCGCCAGGATAGTATCGGCGCTCGCACCATCACCACGCAACGCGGCAACCCGCTCCGCTGCGGCGCGCGCCTCGGCGCGACGGCGCGCGCGCAGGCATGCGCCCACAAGCATCAGCCAGGCGCGCTCGTCGCGCGGGTCAAGCGCCAGCGCCCGCCGGCAATGGTCAATAGCGTCACCGTGCGCCCCGCGCCCCAATGCCAGCGCTGCCAGCCCACGCCACGCATGCGCCAGCGATGGGTTCTGCTGCGCCGCAAGCGACAGATCGATCTCCGCCTGCCGCGCATCGCCCGCCTCGCGTGCCAGTAACCCACGGCACAGAGCCAGTTGCGCTTCACTGTCGGGAAGCGGCGCGCCAAGGCGAGCGGCTGTCTCAATAGCCGCCACCGCCTGGCGCAGCACATGTCCGCCGAGGTCGAGCGGGTCGGCGGACGCGAGGATCGCGCGGGCATACAGCGCGTGCGCCTCCGCCGACTGCGGCTGCGCCGCGCATGCCCGGCGCAGCGGTTCGAGCGCTTCACGCGGCAACCCGGCGGTGAGCAAACCTCGACCCTGCTGGATCAGCGCCGCTGCTTCTGCCGCCGAGGGAGTGGCGCCGGATGTCGCCGTCGCTTCAGCGCGCACCTCGTCGATCAATGCCCGCAATCCCTCAAGGTGTCCTTGATCGAGGCGCCCCTGGCGCACTGCCTGCCAGAAGGCGTCGTAGCGGCTACGGAGCCGTTCATTGCGCAGGATGCGTCGGGCGTTCTCCAGTTCTTCCATCCGTGCGTCGCGCTCTTCCGGAGACAGGCCAGGACGAAGCAACGTCTGTCGCTGGAGCGTGTAGGACGCGGTATCAACTTCTTCCGGCGTCGGCGGCTGCGACAGGCGCAACCGCTCGGCGGCATTCATCGATGCCGACAGACGGATGGGTGAGTTGTCATCTTCGCCGGTCGGCTGCTGCACCGCCGGAGAACGAATGAGATGCACTGGGGTCAATCCCAAAAGCGCATAGAAATCAACCGGTTCGGCGACTGGCGGACCGACATCAGGCGGACGGGCAGGCGGCGCCGGCTCTACCGGACGAGATGAACCACAGTACCGGCAGCGTGGCTCATCACCCCGAAGCGGGGCGCCGCACGACTCGCAGCGCACCACGCCTTTCTGAATGCCGGAGGCAGCGGAAGTGCGGAGTTCGTTGTAGAGCGCTCGCAGCGATAGATCGGTCAGGATGCGTCCGGCAACCTGAAGCAGTTCAAACTTGCGTTGCGGTTCTGGCGCAAGCGCAGACGGATCATCGGGAAAGAGCGCCCGCAACCGACGATACTGACGCGCTATTGTGATCGCGTCGGCGTGCGGATCGACGCCGAGCAGACGGTAGAGATCGAGACCACACGCCACTGCCGTTGCGACCTGTGGCGCGCCAAGGTCGAGACCGCGAAAAAAGCCGCGCGCAAGCGAGCCGCATGCCGGGCAGATCCCGTCGCTGCTCAACGGTGCGCTGCACGATGGACATGGCTGCTCAGACGTCATGGTTATGCCTGAAAGCGCAGCAGCATACGCCCCAGCGTGATCTGATCGCCGTTGGACAGTGTGCGCGACCGGTGTGGGAGCACTCGTTGTCCATTCACCAGTGTGCCATTCACGCTATCGAGGTCTTCGATCAGCACCTGCCCGCCCTGCACAAAGATCCGCGCGTGCCGCCGCCCGACACCCTGATCGAGCGCACCGTGCGGACCAAGATCAATATCAGGATAAAACTTGCTCACCGGATCGCCGCGCCCGACGAGCGCCTGTGATGCAGCGGGCAACGGCAGAACCGCACCGGTTCCCACAACGACCAGAGCGCACGACGCCAGTGATGTGCGCCCGCTGACCGGCGAGGGTGTCATTGGCGGAACCGCTGGCGTGGGTGGAGCAGGCGGCGCAGAAGGGATTGCCGGAGGCGTTGCAACCGGTGGAACTGCTGGCGCCTGATAGGATGGCGGCGCTGCTGGCGCCGCTGGCGTCGTTGGCGGCGCGGTAACCACGGGTGCCGCTGGTGCGGTCGGAGGCGCAGCAACTGATGGAACCGCTGGCGCCTGATAGGATGGCGGCGCTGCTGGCGCCGTTGGCGGCGCGGTAACCGGCGTGGGTGGCGGATAAGCCGGTTGCGGCGGCGCTGTGCTCTGTGGCGGGGAAGGGATCGGAGCGACCGGGCGCGCCGGCGCGCTCAATGGCGCGCCGCAATTGTCGCAGAATGCTTCTCCAGGAATCGCGGCCTGACCGCACTGCGGGCACACAGTAGGACCGATGGCGGGAACGGCGGTTGCAGGCGCAGCAGTTGGCGGCGCTGCCTGGGCAGGAACCGGTATCAACATCGCACCACACTGATCGCAGTAGCGCGCACCTGCAGGATTATCGACGCCGCATTGGGGACAGAACGGCATAACTATGCTCCTCTGAGGACTCTCCTCCGTCTGTTTACGGTAAGTATACCATTGCTGCAATCATTGCACTATTGATGCTACGCCACCACTCATATGAATGTTTCATTTCTCTGCCGGTTGTCCAAAACGGGGTTTGGGAGAGGTCCCCAAACATAAAGAATCGGCGGCGGAACGGCTTCAACGAGCGCCAACAGATGTTGTCCCGCCGACCTGGAGAGTCGCGCGTAACGCCCGCGCTCCCAGGAGATTTGTGAACAGTTGCAGCACTGCGGCAGAAGCCTGTCATACGAACATTGCGTAACTGTGAGCAATCTTCGCGTGTGTATACTGAGGGTGCATTCGGACCGACCAAACCAGGGCGTACCAGCATACAGGCTAATACAAAAGGAGACATTCATGGCAAACAACGACTGGCTCACCCAGACCCAGGAATTGCTGCAGACCTGGACGAAGGCGCAGCAATCGCTTTGGGAAAACTGGCGCTCGCTGATGCCGACGATGAGCGCACAGCCCGCCAGTGAGGAATGGAAGCAGGCGGTATCGGCGTGGAAAGATGTCATGCAGCGCTCGCTCAACGCGCAAGCCGACTTCGTCAAGTTCTGGTCGGAAAGCATGACCGCCATGCCATTGATGGGCAAGCAGATGGAGGAGATGTCGTCGTTGATCGTCGAAACCACCCAGCGCTGGACGCACGTCCAGAGTGAGATCTGGAGCAACTGGCTGGACGCGGTTGCGAAAGCCGACGCCGCTGCAATGACCCAGAACTGGGACGAGGGCACACGCAAAGCGTTCGACGCCTGGCGCGAGACGGTCAACAGCGCGATCGAGGCGCAGCGCAAAATGATGGACAGCTGGATGTCCGCTGGCGAAAAGAAGGAGTAATCCTTCAAGACGCGCTTTCCTTCACGCCCACTGCTGTGACAGCGTCTCCGCGTATGTCGGCTCAGGCAGTGGACAGCACGATGCAACGCTGCAGCAATGCCATTCGAACCCTGGCGTCGTGACGTGAGGGAGAAGTAAATATGTGCGCTTCACACCCTTATGAATGTGCAGAATGGACTATCTGCACATTCGTAAGGGTATTCTTTCGTCTCTGCGCATTGCCAGCCAGCATTGGCTTCGACAGACTCAGCCACCGATCAAAGCCCCAGGCGCCGCGCTGCGTACAACACTGCTGTCACCGTCATGCTGTCACGAATGTCGCTGCACAGCACCATATCCAGGATGCGATCGAATGGCATGGCTTCAATTTCGAGAAACTCAGTGTCGTCCGGCGGCAGGCTCGATGGCGTCAAATCAAAGCCCAGAAACAGATGTGCAGTCTCTTCCACCACGCTCTTGGAAGTGTAGTAACTGCTGATCCACTCGAATCGCCCGGCGCGGTAGCCGATCTCCTCCTGCAATTCACGCTGCGCAGCCTCTTCAGGAGTTTCACCTTCGCACATCCCGCCGGTTGGCATTTCCCAGCGATGGCCTTCACCGTAGATGTAGCGGTATTGCCGGATCATCACCACCCGTCCATCGCCCAGAAATGGAAGCACGCCGACACACTGGCCAATGCCAGGCGTCACAACGCCATAGATAGTTGTGCGACCATCGGGTAATTCCGCAATGTCTTCGCGCAGGCGCATCCATTTATTGCGGTAGATTTCACGACTTGCGCGGGTGTGCCATGGGTGAGGCGACATAGATGCTCCTTACTTGTTGTACGAACATGGTATAATGCCGTCCACGTTTTTTGTGGCAATGGGTAGCATGAGCAAGGTCATTGCATGAACCGGGTGTGTATTGGCATTACGTGTGGAACCTTCTACGACCACGACTGGTGCCCGCCCTCGATCGGGCATCGTAAGACCTATATCGACGCGGTGGTTGCGGCTGGCGGTGCGCCGTTCCTGATCCCATCCATCGATGATGAAGCGGCGCTGCGCGCGCTGTATGAGCGCATTGACGGCGTGTTGCTGGCTGGCGGCGGCGACATTGAGCCGCAACACTACGGCGAGCAGCCGCTGCCTGCGCTCGGTGTCGTCGACGCGCTGCGCGACCGCACCGAACTCCCGCTGGTGCGCTGGGCTGTCGCCGATGGCAAACCGGTGCTCGGCATCTGCCGCGGTGCGCAGATGGTCAATGTGGCGCTCGGTGGGACGCTCTATCAGGATATACCCTCGCAGATCGAGACTTCACTCAATCATTCCGACTCCTACACCCGCCAGGATTGGACCTATCTCGCACACCCGCTGCGCCTGTCGCCCAACTCGCGCTTGCGCCAGATTCTCGGCAGTGATGAAGTGCCGATCAACTCGTTGCACCATCAGTCGATCAAGACCGTCGCCCCTGGGCTGAGAGCCGTCGGCTGGGCGCCGGACGGCGTGATCGAGGCTATTGAGAGCGCGAATGGTCACTTTCTGGTCGGCGTGCAGTGCCATCCCGAAGCGCTGCAGAGCGCGACCGATCCGCGCTGGCGAACACTGTTCCGCCGCTTTGTCGAGGCGTGTGCCCGCTTCAAAGATCGCACCGCAGAATGATCTGCCGATCTCCCGTGCGCCGGAAGCCAAACCACTCGTAAAGACGCCGGGCAGCACGATTGTATGCCTGCGTGTTCAGCGTAATTGTCTCGGCGCCGGTTGCAGCGGCATAGGCGACAATCTCATACAGCAGACGCGCGCCGACACCCTGCCGCTGCCGATCAGGCAGTACGGCGATGCGCACCAGGTGCACCAATCGCCCGCCATAGTGCGCTGTCACGAATGCGTACCCAATGACGCCAGCATCATCCTCGACCACCAGGAAGCGGGGCGTTTCGCGCAGCGCCACCCCGATCTGAACGTCGTCCTTGCGCCATTCGACGCTGAAACAGTGCGCATCCACCGCCAGGATCGCCGGTAAATCACCCATCGTTGCCATGCGCACCCGCACTGCCGGATTGCCGTGCGTCGGAACGCTCATGCGCGTCTTTTCGTACGCAATCACATCGGTATCGTGAACATAACTGGCACGACGCAGCGCCAGCGTCAGCCATGCGTCGGCAGGTTCACGACAGGCGACATAGACGCGCGCAGCGCCTCTGGCGCGCAGCATGGCGTGGAATGGCGGCAACAACGCATCAAGCGCCGGCGCCGTTGATAGTCCGCCGCCCAACGCCAGCAGGCGCACCCAGGTAACGGCATCGTTCACCCAATCGGCAATGATCACGCCGCGCGGTCTGCCGCCAGCAAGGAGCAGCAGCGCCGGCGCACCGGCGAGTAACCCTGCCGCCTCTTCGACGCTGACGGTTGTAAACCAACGGTCAGCATCGTCAGTCAGGCGCAACACAGCCCGCTGATCGTCGAGCGACGCCGGGCGCGTGGTCAGCAATTTGGAAGACGAAGATTGTCGCACCACTGCCGTCTCCCGCTGCCATCAGGCGCGCTGATGCGCTACACGTCCATCGATGACCGTCATGACCACCTGAATATCCTTGATCTCTTCTTCCGGGCAGGTGAAATAATCACGGTCGAGCACCGCCAGATCCGCCAGAAAACCAGGCGCCAGTCGCCCTTTGACCTGCTCTTCGCGCGTCAGCCAGGCGCCAGCCGCGGTGCAGGCGTACAAGGCTTCTTCGCGGGTGATCGCTTCCTGCGGCGCAATTGGCGTCCCTTTCCAGGTTTTGCGCGTCACCAGGCTGTAGAGGCTGATCATCGGGTTGTAGTGTACCGTACTGGGAATGTCGCTTGTTGCAATCACCGGAATGCCGCGATCCAGGTAGGTGCGCGCTGGCTTGTACTGGTGCGCCAGGCGCTCGCCAACATCGCGGAAGAGGTCATCGCCTTCGTAGTAGATGAATGTCGGCTGGATGACGGCGGCAAGCTGGTATTGTGCCATGTGTTGCAGGCTTTCTTCGGTCGCAAAGTAGGCATGGATCAGGTTGTGACGGTGGTCCTTGCGCGGCGAGGCTTCAATCACTTCAGCAAATGCGCGCGCCGCCTCGTGATGCGCCCGGTCACCGATAGCGTGGATGCCAATGTCCCACCCAAGCGCGTGCCCGCGGGCAAAGAACTCGCGCAGATCCTCCGGGTCGAGCCGGTTGTAATCATGAACCCGATCTTCACCCACAAATGGTTGAAACATCCAGGCGGTGCGACTGGTCGTACCGCCGTCGATTGCCATCTTCAACCCGCCCAGGCTGAGCCAGTGATCACCCAACCCGCTGTACACGCCCAATTCGGCAGCGCGCGCGTCGAGTTGCTCGACGGTTTCGTCCTCGCGAAAACCATGCCACGACGGCATGAGATTGACGCGCACCAGCAACCGGCTCGCACGCCGGGCATCCAGGTAGGCGCGCATCTCCCAGGGACGCAACCCCGGATCGAGAATGCTGGTGATGCCAACCGCCAGATATGCGCGACCGGCGGCTTCCAGCGCGGCAACTGCCTGTTCGGGGGTCGGATCGGCAATCAGACGGCGGCAGAAGAGTTTGGCAGAGGCGCGCAAAACACCGCTCGGCGAACCGTCAGCAAACCGCTCGATCCGTCCTCCCTGCGGATCGGGCGTGGACGCAGAGACGCCTGCCAGTTCGAGCGCCCGACCGTTCACGACATCCATGTTGAAAAAACGTTTCAACAACACCGGATGATCGGTCGTTGCGGCGTCGAGGTCGAGGCGGTTGGGCAGACGTCCCTCAGCGAAGAGCGACTCATTCCACCCCTCGCCGATGATCCACTCGCCACGCGGCGTTTGCGCCGCCGCCTCGCGCACCATGGCGACCATTTCCGCAATTGACGTGCAGTGTTCGAGTTGCAGGCGGGTAAACTTGATTCCGAGTTCGAGCATGTGGTTGTGGGCGTCGTTGAAGCCGGGAACCACGGTGCGTCCGCCAAGATCGATCTGCTCCGTGCGCGAACCGGCAAGCGCCCGCACGTCGGCGTCGTCGCCGATCGCAACGATCCGCCCATCCTTGCAGGCGATTGCGGAACAACGAGGCAACTCGCGATCGAACGTCGTGACGGCGCCATTGAACAGGATCAGGTCGGGCGCGAGATCGCGCGCGCGGAGGGTGGGCATCGTCGTCCTCCAGAATCAACGCAGGTGCGAGACAGGCGCGGGGTATTATAGCATACGCCCTTCGTTCAAAAAGCGATGTGGTATAATGGCCGCACACGTGTGCGGAGGCGCCTATGAGCGACGAGCGGGTCATCACTCCCAGGGCAGGCGAAGAAGACCAGCAGATCGAGAAGAGTCTGCGTCCACGCCGTCTCGCTGAGTTCATCGGTCAGGAGAAGGTCGTCGATCAGTTGCGCATTGCGATTGCCGCCGCCAAAGGGCGCGGCGAACCGCTCGATCACACCCTGCTCTACGGTCCTCCAGGCTTGGGGAAGACGAGTCTGGCAGGCGTGCTCGCCAACGAGATGGGGGTCAACATCAAGCTGACATCGGGTCCTGCCATCGAGCGCGCTGGCGACCTTGCCGCGCTGCTGACCAATCTTCAGAAGGACGACATCCTGTTCATCGACGAGATCCATCGCCTGAACCGGGCCATCGAAGAAGTGCTCTACCCGGCGATGGAAGATTTTGCGCTCGACCTCATGGTTGGCAAGGGACCGGGAGCGCGCAGCCTGCGCCTGAAACTGCCACGTTTTACGGTGGTCGGCGCCACCACACGCCTGGCGCTGTTAACGTCGCCGCTGCGCGACCGTTTCGGGTCGGTGCACCGGCTCGAGTTCTACTCGGTCGACGCGCTCTACGAGATTGTGATGCGTTCGGCGCGTATTCTGGGAGTGGCGTGCACGCCGGAAGGGGCGCGCGAGATTGCGGCGCGGGCGCGCGGTACGCCGCGCATCGTCAACCGGTTGCTGCGCCGCGTGCGCGACTACGCTCAGGTCATCGGCGACGGGATCATTACGCTCGACGTGGCGCGCGATGCGCTGGCGAAACTGGAGGTCGATCACCTGGGGCTCGACGAGAACGACCGCCGCCTGTTACGGGCTATCATCGATCTGTTCGGCGGAGGACCGGTCGGGCTGTCGACGCTCGCCGCCTCGCTTGCCGAGGAGGTCGATGCCATCGAGGACGTGTACGAGCCGTTCCTGCTGCAACTAGGATTCCTGCAGCGCACGCCGCGCGGCCGGATCGCCACGCGGCGCGCCTATGAACATCTGGACGTGCCCTACATCGAGCGCACTGTTGATAACGGCGCCGAGCAGGGACGCCTGTGGACCTGACTACCTGCTGTTCTTGTTGATGATCCCCTCGAAGAGCGGCAGATACTCGCCATACCCTTCTTCTTCCAGTTTTTCGACCGGAATGAAGCGCAGCGCGGCTGAGTTCATGCAGTAGCGCAGACCGGTCGGCGCAGGACCATCATCGAACACATGCCCGAGGTGCGAGTCGCCATGCTTCGAGCGCACCTCGGTGCGCACCATCCAGAGTTTGCGGTCTTCACGGGTGACAATGTTGCCCGGCTCGAGCGGCTTGGTGAAACTGGGCCAGCCGGTGCCTGAGTCGTACTTGTCGAGCGAACTGAACAACGGCTCACCCGACACGACATCCACATAGATGCCATGCGCCTTGTTGTTCCAGTACGCATTCTGGAATGGCGGCTCGGTGCCCTCGTGCTGGGTCACTTCATACTGCTCGGGCGTCAGCCGCCGCCGCAGTTCGTCATCCGATGGTTTGGTGTATTGCTTCACAGAGACCTCCTATGTGCGATCAGCAAATGTTTCCTTTTCAGTGTAGCATGAAACTGTTGCTTACTGCCAAGAAGCATTGACAGAGACGCACCAGCACGTGCCGCAGGCGCCGCTGGCGGTCGCAGCGACGGCCCGTCATCCGCAGTATCTGACACCTGTTTCCGCGCCGGAGCGTGCGGGCATGCGCTCCGTGCCGGGTTGGCAGACCTGCCGGAGGCGCTTAACTATCATCAGTGTGATCCGGGTTGCGTCTGGCACGCTGGCATAGCAACCGAGCGAAGCAGAGAGCCTTCCCGGAACGAACTTGCAGTAGACTGTACTAAGCGCCGTGAATTTCATAGACCAGACCCGAAGCTTCAAATCGCATATCGCGCCAGCGATGACTCGCGTCGGCGTACCATGTCACGCCAGCGATGATAACCTGAAATAGCGCACCGATGTCTGGCGCCATTGGTGTGATCCGCAAGATGCCCGGGTAGTCGGCGCTTGATCCGGGAATGGTTCATACATCACCGCATATGCTACACCTGTTGTGTCAGACACCTGGGCATGAACCTGCGGAATTACTATTGCTGGCATCTCACCGCGGCCAGAAGCAGCCATCCCCCGGCTGGCGATCCGACGGGTTCAGCAGCGCTACGCCGAATGCGGGCGCTGCGGCGCCCGCAGGCCCCGCGCTGGACCAGAGGGCGACGAGCACGCTCCGCCCAAAACTGGAGTTCCGGGCGCCTGCACCGGATCACGCAGCGGCAGCGCGGCGAGAGTGCGCATATGGTCAATGGCGATGTGGTACCGTATGGTCGGGCGCTGACGGGCAGGCGTGCGACCCTTGCAGGCGTTGCGGGCAGGGCATCGCTTCCTGACACAGGGCGACATCGGGCTGCACGGGCTGCTGCGGTTTCGCCGGTCGGCGCTGGGCGTGGCGCTGGCGCAGAGTCTCCTGATCGCAGCGGAACGGCTGCCGCCGTTTGTCCCGCAGATTATCCTGGTTGCGCTCTCGACCCTTGGCTGGACGCTCCTGGCGCTGCACCCGGCGCAGGCGCCGACCACCGTCCTGCACACTGCCGGTTCGTCGGCGGCGATGCCGTCGCCTTGCTCCTGCTCACCCTGACGACCGGCGGCTGGCATAGCCCCCTGTACCGCTACACCTTTGCAACGCTCGCTATGCCTTTTCGGGCGGCGCGGCTTGTGGGCGAGCCTGGCGCTGCTCGCCGCCTGGCACGATGGCATTGCGTTGCAGCAGCAGCTGCCGCCGCGCGTGATCGCGGCGCTGGCGCTCGATGGCATATTGTTCGGCGGCTTGCTGATCCTGAGCGCCTATGCGCTGCGCCTGGTCGAGGATCAGCGGCGGTTGACCGCGCAACGCGCCGTCGCGGAAGAGCGGCTGCGCAGCGTCACCCTCGTGACGCTCAACTGGCGAAGGCGCTGGTTGTTCCATATTGATCACCCCCACTTGCACACCCGCAATCCTTCTGGTACACTACCTCGACTTTGCTCGATAGGCGGGCGACAGGCATGGAGCGCACCGAATACGAGGTGATGGCGGCGGTCGAGAGCCGCCACTGGTGGTACGGCGGCATGCGCGCGGTTGCGGCGGCGCTGCTCGATGAGGTCTATGCCGGGCGGCGCGATCTGCGCATTCTCGACGCCGGGTGCGGCACCGGCGGGAACGTCGTCTTTTTGCGGCGGTACGGTTCGGTCGCTGGGGTCGATCTGGCGCCGGAAGCGGCGCTCTTCGGCGCCGAACGACTGCGCGGCGCTCTGGCGCGAGCAAGCGTGCTGGCGTTGCCGTTTGTTGATGAATGTTTCGACCTGGTTACGTCATTCGAGGTGCTGTACCACCGTGGCGTCCCCGACGAAGCCGCTGCGCTGCGCGAGACGTGGCGTGTCCTTCGTCCCGGTGGTCGGGTGTTGCTGCGGCTCCCTGCCTTCGAGTGGCTGCGTGGCAGGCACGATTGCGCTGTTCACGGGCGGCGACGCTATACGGCGGATGAGGTGCGCGAGTTGCTTCGGCAGCAGGGGTTCGAGGTCGAGCGCATATCATATGTCAACACCCTTCTGCTGCCGCTTCCGCTGACGCAGCGGTTTATCGAGCGGGTGTTGCCCGCCATTGATCGCAATGGCTCAGACTTGCAGTTGCCGCCAGCAATCGTGAATGAAGCGTTGCGCTGGCCCCTCGCCGCTGAAGCCGCCTGGATCGCGCGCGGCGGTTCGTTTCCAGTGGGTCTCTCGGTGATCTGTCGGGCGCGGAAGGTATGAGAACTGAGAACTGAGAACTGAGAACTGAGAACTGAGAACTGAGAACTGAG
>ERZ1685332.162-NODE-162-length-14492-cov-14.747939_pt1 | contig 14492 bp, 11 predicted proteins | sample MGYA00580193_ERZ1685332 | MGnify/ENA primary metagenome ERZ1685332 (study PRJEB41501, sample SAMN08275520) | hot springs metagenome | biome: alkaline hot spring; material: microbial mat | place: Russia: Ush-Beldyr | collected 2015-07 | depth 0.5 m m ...
GAAAGACGAAGTCCATACCCCGGTTTCCTCTCGCTTCTGGATTGCCAATACCACCAAGAGGCCGCGGGCGGCGGGAGAGGGGCCGGAAAATTTGAAAAAGGAGTACGACAGCCTCTGGTCCCGGGAGCGGGGGTACGGGGCCGCCGGCGCCCCGCCTCCCCTGCCCGACAAACTGGCGACCCGCCTCAGCCAGCGGTACATCGCCTGCTACGAGCGGCTGACCGGGCGTCCCTTTCAGCCGGCATCATACCCGGCTCAGGAGCGCATCATGGCCGCGCTCCAGGCCCTGCTGTGAAGGAGGAGGTACCATGCGCGTCATCATGCTGATGGGCTCCGGCTCCGACCTCCCTATTGCGGAGGAGATTGGCAAAGTCCTGGACCGGTTCGGCGTCCCCTGGGAGCGGCGGGTGGCCTCCGCGCACAAGAGCATCCGCTACCTGCTGGACCTCCTGAAAGTGTGGGAGGCCGACCCCGAACCGAAGGTGTATATCACCATAGCAGGGAGAAGCAACGCGCTCAGCGGCGTGGTGGACGCGAACGTTACCGCGCCGGTCATCGCCTGCCCGCCCTATTCCGACCGGTTTGCGGGGGCGGACCTCCTCTCCTCCCTGCGGATGCCCTCCGGCGTGGCCCCGGGGGTGGTGCTGGAGCCGGAGGCGGCGGCGCTCCTGGCGGTCAAAATCCTGGCCCTTAGCGACCCCGACCTCCGCCAGCGCCTCCAGGCATACCAGGCCGACCTGATCGCCCAGGTCCTGGCCGCCGACCAGAAACTCCGCACCTCCGTGCCCAGAAGAGAAGACGCATAAGGAATGCAGATAAACGGTATCTGCCTCACCCCTCCTCCCCAGCCCGGGAGGGGGAGATAAGGGGATTTGGGAGTGGCGGCTTCGCTGCCGCCCCCAACCCCCTCCTCTTCCCCCCTTCGGGCAAGGGGAGTTGAGGGGGTCAAAATGGGCCTGCTCACCCAGAAGAGTGGGCAGTTACGATAAACGCGGATTTTCTCCACCGACGTTCGCAGAACGGATGCCCGAAGAAGGGCGGGGGATTGGGCGGCCTTCGCTGCCCGTGGAACCCCCAGTACCTGAACTCTGTGCCCTTTGCATTATCCCGGTAACCGTGTTGGGATCATGAGATGACGCTCGGAAAACCTCGTGAGGCGTGTGGCGTATTTGGGATTTACGCTCCTGGAGAAGATGTTGCCCGGCTGACCTTCTTCGCCCTCTTCGCGCTCCAGCATCGGGGACAGGAGAGCGCGGGCATCGCCGTCTCCGACGGGCGCGTGGTGCGCATGCACAAGGCGATGGGGCTGGTCTCCCAGGTCTTTACAGAGGACATCCTGGCCTTCCTCAAGGGCGACCTGGCCATCGGCCATAACCGCTACTCCACCACGGGGACGTCCCGGCTGGCGAATGCCCAGCCGTTTCTGATAGAGACAGCCCTGGGCCCGCTGGCGCTGGCCCACAACGGCAACCTGACCAACGCCCCTTCCCTCCGATGCTCCCTCCTCTCCCGGGGCGTCGGCCTGACCTCCTCGTCCGATACCGAACTCATCGCCCAGATGCTGGCGGGCACGGTCGGGGCCACCTGGGAGGAGCGGGTTCAGAGTTTCATGCAGCAGGCGCGGGGGGCCTACTCTCTGACCATTCTTACCCGGCGTGCCGTCTATGGCGTTCGCGACCCCTGGGGCTTTCGCCCCCTCTGTGTGGGCCGGCTGGGGCCGGCTGGCTGGGTGCTCGCTTCGGAGTCCTGCGCGCTGGCCACCATCGGCGCCGACTTCGTCCGGGAGGTCCGCCCCGGCGAGATTGTCCGCCTGGACGAAGGCGGGATGACCAGCATCCAGGCGCTGCCCCTCGCCCCGCGCCAGGCCCTCTGTGTCTTTGAATACATCTACTTCGCCCGCCCCGACAGCATCTTCGGCGACCAATCTGTCCATCGCGTCCGGCGGCAGCTGGGAATGGCACTGGCCCGCGAACACCCGGCGGACGCCGATATGGTCATGGGCGTCCCCGACTCGGCCACGGCCCACGCCATCGGCTACGCCCACGCCTCTGGCATCCCCTTCAGCGAGGGTCTCATCAAAAACCGCTACATCGGCCGTACCTTCATCCAGCCCGACGACCGGCTGCGGCGGCTGGGCGTGGCGCTGAAGTTCAACCCCCTCCCCGACTCCCTCCGGGGGAAAGAGATTGTCCTGGTGGATGACTCCATCGTTCGCGGCAATACCAGCGGCCCCATCGTCCAGATGCTCCGGCGGGCCGGCGCCGCTGCAGTCCATCTCCGGGTCGCATCCCCGCCCATCCGTCATCCCTGTTTTATGGGCGTGGACATGGCCACTGATGAGGAGTTAATTGCCCACCATATGAGTGTCCCGGAAATCGGCCGTTATCTCGGCGTGGATTCCATTGGCTATCTCTCCATAGAGGGCCTGAAAAGCGTTGTCGGCGAGACCGGCCTGTGCATGGCCTGCTTTTCCGGCGAGTACCCGGTGGAAGTGGAAACCTCCAAAATCCCGACCAAACTGGTCATGGAGTGGTGTGAAGAGGTGGACAGATGAACCGCCGCATTCTGGTCGTCGGCTCCGGAGGACGGGAACACACGCTGGCCTGGAAACTGGCCCAATCCCCGCATGTCGCGCACGTTTTCGTGGCCCCGGGCAATGGCGGGACCGACTCCCCTTCCGGCCTGCCCATCTCCAGCGTCCCCATCCCCGCTTCGGACATCCCGGGGCTGGTCCGCTTCGCCCAGGAGCAGGCGATGGACCTGACCGTCGTCGGGCCGGAGGCCCCTCTGGTGGACGGGCTGGTGGACGCGCTGCAGGCCGCCGGACGGCGCGCGTTCGGCCCCACGGCCGCCGCGGCTATGCTGGAGGGCTCCAAAGCCTTTGCCAAACGCTTTATGGAAGAAAACGGCATCCCGACCGCCCGGGGCGCCATCTTCACCTCGCCGGAAGAGGCCCGCGCGTACCTCCACCGCGTCGGGGCCCCCATTGTCGTCAAGGCCAGCGGGCTCGCCGCGGGCAAAGGGGTCATCGTCTGCCAGACCCTGGAGGAGGCCGAGGACGCGTTCCAGCGCATCATGGTAGACCGCATCTTCGGCTCTGCGGGCGACCAGGTGGTCATAGAGGAGTACCTGACGGGGCAAGAGGCGTCGCTCCTCTGCTTCACCGACGGACGAACGGTGGTCCCAATGGTGCCGGCCCAGGACCACAAAGCCGTCTACGACGGCGACCGGGGGCCCAACACCGGCGGGATGGGATGTTACGCCCCGGCCCCCGTGATGCCCCCCGCGCTCGTCCAGGAGGTTACGGAAACCATCCTGCGCCCCGCAGTGGAGGGGATGCGCCGCCGGGGCACTCCCTACATCGGCGTCCTCTACGCCGGACTCATGCTCACCGCCCATGGCCCGCGCGTCCTGGAGTTCAACTGCCGCTTCGGTGACCCCGAGGCCCAGGTCATCCTCCCCCTTCTGGAGACCGACCTGCTGGAGATTCTGGAGGCCTGCCTGGACGGGCGTCTGGAGCAGGTGGAGGTACGGTGGCGGGAGGGATTCGCCGCCTGCATCGTGATGGCCTCCGGCGGCTACCCGGACCATTACGAGAAAGGGAAGGAAATCCACGGCCTGGAGGAGGCGGCCTCCGATCCAGCGGTGATGCTCTTCCATGCCGGAACCCGCTGCGTGGATGGCCGGTACCTGACCGATGGTGGGCGGGTCCTGGCCGTGACGGCCACCGCGTCCACCCTGCCGGGCGCCCTCTACCGGGCCTACCGGGCGGTGGAGCGCATCCACTTTGAGGGCTGCCACTACCGCCGGGACATCGGGCGGGGATTCGGCATCCACGAACTGCGCCGGATGGAGACGCAACCGCCTCCCCGTCCCCGCCGCCTCTCCTATCGGGACGCCGGGGTGGACATCAATGCCGGAAACCGGGCCGTGGCCATGATGACCGAGGCGGTCCAGAGCACCCATACCCCATCGGTCCTGCGGAGCATCGGAGCGTTCGGCGGCCTCTTCGCCGCCGACATCCTCCAGGAGGCCCGCGACCCGGTCCTGGTCGTTTCCACGGATGGGGTGGGGACCAAGACGCTGATTGCCGCCGCCATGGGCCGCTACGACACCATCGGGCACGACCTGGTCAACCACTGCATCAACGATATCCTCGTCCAGGGCGCTCGCCCCCTCTTTTTTGTGGACTACATTGCGGCGGGCCGCCTGGAACCGGAGATGGTGGCGGCGGTTGTCCGGAGTTGTGCGGAGGCCTGCCGGGCCGCCCGCTGTGCCCTCATCGGCGGCGAAACCGCGGAGATGCCCGACGTCTACGCGTCGGGCGCTTTTGACCTGGCCGGCACCATCGTGGGATGGGTGGAGCGGGACCGGATTGTGGATGGGCGGGATGTCCGTCCAGGCGACCTGTGCCTGGGGCTCCCCTCCTCGGGCCTCCACACCAACGGGTATTCCCTGGCCCGCAGAGCCTTCGCCGATGTCCCCTGGGATACGGTTTTCCCGGAACTGGGTCAGCCGCTGGGGGAGGCCCTGCTGACCCCCCACCGGTCCTACCTGCCGGTGGTGGAGAAACTCTGGGAGGCGGGCATTTCGGTCAAAGCGATGGCCCACATCACCGGCGGCGGATTCGTGGATAACATCCCCCGCGTGCTCCCTCCAAACGTCGTGGTTCGTCTTCGGAGGGACGCCTGGGAAGTGCCGCCGATTTTCCGCCTCATCCAGCGTTGGGGCGGAGTGGACGAAGAGGAGATGTACCGGGTCTTCAATATGGGCATCGGGATGGTCCTCATCCTCTCGCCCGACGAGGCGGCACGGGCCCGTTCCGTCCTGGGGCCGGAGGAGATGCTCCCCATTGGGGAAGTCTGTGCGGGGGATAGCGCAACGCCCCGGGTGGTATGGGAGTGAGCCTTCTGAAATAAGATTTTATTCGGAAACCGGACGCGGATCAACGCGGATGGACGCGGATGTTCCTGAAAACGACTGGCGCTTTTCGCTCTCGTAACGCGATTCCTGATCAAATCCATTGACCTCAGGAGGTACCCTTTGCCCAGAATTGCCGTCCTCATCTCCGGTTTTGGCTCCAACCTGCAAGCTATCATTGATGCAGTGGCAGAAGGAAAATTGCCGGGAATGGAAATTGCCGTCGTTGTCTCCAATCGGCGGGATGCCTACGGGCTGGAGCGGGCCCGCCGGGCCGGTATCCCCACCGAATACCACCCCCTCAAGCCCTACCGGGATGCCGGTCGGACCCGCCAGGAGTACGACGCCGATCTGGCGGCCCGGCTGAAGCGCTACGGCGTGGAGTGGGTGGTCCTGGCTGGCTGGATGCATGTCCTCAGCGACGCCTTTCTCCGCCACTTCCCCCACCGGGTCATCAATCTCCATCCGGCGCTACCGGGCATGTTCCCCGGCACCGGCGCCATCCGCCGGGCCTTTGAGGCCTACCAGCGGGGAGAGATTGACCACACCGGCGTGATGGTCCATCTGGTCCCCGACGAGGCGGTGGATGCCGGACCGGTGATTCTGCAGGAGGCGGTTCCCATCTATCCGGACGACACCCTGGAGACCCTGGAGGAGCGCATCCATCGGGTGGAGCACCGATTACTGGTGGAAGCCATCCGGAAGACCGTTCTGGGAATTCCAGGTCAGCAGGAGGAGCAATAATGGTTCGTCTTCAACGGGCTCTGCTCAGCGTCCACGACAAGAGAGGACTCATAGAGTTTGCTCGCGGGCTGGCGCAGCATGGAGTGGAGTTGATCGCCAGCGGTGGGACCGCCCGAACGCTCCGGGACGCCGGCCTGGCGGTTACCGAAGTGGCGCAGATTACCGGATTCCCGGAGGTACTGGGGGGACGGGTCAAAACCCTCCATCCGGCCATCCATGCCGCACTGCTGGCCACCGACGCGCCATCCCACCAGGAAGAGTTACGGAATCTGGGCATCCGGCCCATTGACCTGGTGGCGTGCAATCTCTACCCCTTCAGCCAGGTGACCGCTGACCCGCAGGTCTCACTGGAGGACGCGGTGGAGAACATAGACATCGGAGGGGTCACGCTCCTGCGGGCCGCGGCCAAAAACTTCGCCCGCGTGACCGTGGTGACCGATCCGGCGGATTACGGAGTGGTACTGGCCGAACTGGCCCAACAGGGAACGGTCAGCAAGGCAACCCGTCGCCGGCTGGCGTACAAGGCGTTTGCTCACACGGCCGCCTACGACGAGGCCATCCGGCTCTTCCTCTGGCTGCGGGGATTCGCCGGAGAGGGAGAACGATTCCCCTCTCACCTGACGCTCCACCTCACCCGCTACGACGTTCTCCGGTACGGAGAAAATCCCCACCAGCAGGCCGCGCTCTACCACTTTCCCGGCGTCTCGGGGCCTCTCGGTGGACGGTTGCTTCAGGGGAAGCCCTTATCGTACAACAACCTCCTGGACCTGACCGCCGCGTGGCAGGCCGCGCGGGACTTTCCCGAACCCACCCTGGTGATTATCAAGCACACCAATCCCTGCGGGCTGGCCTCCGCGTCCTCTCTGGCGGCCGCGTATGGACCGGCGCTGGCGGGAGACCCGGTCTCCGCCTTTGGCGGCATCATCGCCGCCAACCGGCCCTTTGATGGCGAGACGGCGCAGCAACTGGGGGACCTGTTCCTGGAGTGTATTGCGGCCCCTGCTTTTCTCCCGGAGGCGCGGGAGGTTCTATCCCATAGAACCCATCTCCGCTTACTGGAGATGACCGAACCGGAAGTCCCGGGCATTCCCTGGGAAATTCGTTCCGTTCCGGGCGGGTTGCTGGTGCAGGAACCCGACACGGCTGCGGAGGACGAAAGGGAGTGGCAGGTAGTGACCGAGCGGTCGCCTTCACCGGAGGAGTGGGAAGCCCTGCGGTTCGCCTGGCGCGCCGTCAGGCATGTCAAATCCAACGCGATTGTCTTCGCCAGCCGGGTGGATGGCGCGCGGGCGCTGGTTGGGGTCGGGGCAGGACAGATGAGCCGGGTGGACGCTGTGCGGATGGCGATCATCAAAGCAGGAGAGCGGGCCGCGGGCGCGGTGATGGCCTCCGACGCCTTTTTCCCCTTCCCCGATGGGGTGGAGGAAGCAGCGCGAGCCGGGATCACCGCCGTGATTCAGCCGGGCGGCTCCGTCCGGGATGCCGACGTCATCGCCGCCGCGAACCGCCTGGGCCTGGCGATGGTCTTCACAGGCCGCCGCCACTTCCGGCATTAGCCGGAAGGGGAGCCCCCGTAACTTCCCCCACCCACTCCAGATACGCCACCAGCCCCTGCCGGATGGGCACCTGGACGATTTCCGGCACTTCATAGGAGTGGTGCTCCCGGATGAAGGCCTCCACGTCGCCGTAGCGGGCGGTCGTCGTCTTGATCAGGAGCAGCCACTCCGGGTCCCGGTGCAGTTGCCCCTGCCAGATGTAAGTGCTGGTGACGGGCAACACCTGCACACAGGCCGCCAGTCTACCGGCGACCAGTCCCTCCGCCAGCCGCTGCGCTTCCTCCCCGGTTCCGGCAGTCGTCAGGACCAAGCAGTACGCGTCCACTTACATTTTCTCCACAATTTCCCGGAATTCCTCAAAGGGGATGGCGGTGAGCGTCTGGGTGGTGCAGTGGCCGAAGACGTTGGCCAGGAGAGCCACCCGGGCGGCGGATTTCGCGTCCGGCGCCTCAAAGATGTGCAGGAAATCGTACTCCCCCAGCAAGGCGTAACTGGCGATTCGCCGCACCTCGGGACACTCCTCCTTCAGCCGCCGGTCAAACTCCCGGTCCATCGTCGAGAGCGCCCGCACCTCGCCGGGACTGCGCAGGGAGATTTTGGAGAGAAGGATGAACGTCGTCATCGCCCACCTCCTTGAAACTAACCCCTAACCCCTAACCCCTATTCATGTTATCCCCGAAACCGGCTCCGTTGTCAAGTTCTTTGACAAATCCCCTGTCTGCGTTATACTGATATGTCGAGATACCGCTGACCCATGCACTTATGGCCGGTGTATCCACCCCTCTCCTGACGATAGACGACGTCCTTTCCCTGGTCCGGGACGGCCCGGAGGTCCGGGACCTGATTGCGCGCGCCTATGAATTCGCCGCTCAGGCCCACGAGGGCCAGTACCGCAGGTCCGGCGAGCCCTATATCCAGCACGCGCTGGCCGTCGCCGCACTGCTGGGCGAACTGCGGATGGACGCCGAAACGATCGTGGCCGGCCTCCTCCACGACGTGGTGGAGGACCGGGGAGTCCCGCTGGAGGAACTGAAGTCCCGATTCGGCCCGGAAGTGGCGCGGATGGTGGACGGAGTGACCAAATTGGGGCGGGCCAACGAACTGGGTAAGATGCGGGAGGGGGAACGGGACGAGCGGGAACTGGAAAGTCTGCGCAAATTCTTCCTGGCGACGGCCCGGGATGCGCGGGTTATGCTCATCAAACTGGCCGACCGGCTGCACAACATGCGCACGCTGGACGCCCTGCCGCCGGAGCGCCAGCGGCGCATCGCCCGACAGACCATAGACATCTATGCACCGCTGGCCAACCGGCTGGGTATCTGGCAGTGGAAGGGGGAACTGGAAGACCTGGCTTTCCGGACCCTGGAGCCCGAACTGTACCACGAGATTGTGACCGAACTGGAGGCCCGGGCGCCGGAGCGAGAGGCCGATATTGAACGGCACATCGCCATTCTCCAACACCATCTCCGGCTGGAAGGAATCAACGCCCAGATTAGGGGCCGTCCCAAGCACATCTACAGCATCTACCGCAAGATGCAGCGCAAGCAAATCCCCCTGGAGCGAGTCTACGATATCCGCGCCATCCGGGCCATCGTAGATACGGTCCCCGATTGCTACCACGCGCTCGGCGTCGTCCACAGCCTCTGGACCCCCATCCCCGGCGAATTTGACGACTACATCGCCCGTCCCAAAGAGAACATGTACCAATCCCTTCACACCGCCGTGGTGGGCATCGGCGGAAAAGTCCTGGAAGTTCAGATTCGCACTCACTACATGCACCGAATCGCCGAGTACGGCATCGCCGCCCACTGGCGGTACAAGGAGGGGGCCCGAGAGGACCGATTATTTGAGGAGAAAATCGCCGCCCTGCGGGCCCAGATAGAGGCCCGCAGCGAGACAGAGGACGCCGGGGAGTTCATAGAGGCGGTCCAGACCGACCTTTTTGAAGACCGGGTGTACGTCTTCACGCCCAAGGGCATGGTGGTGGACCTGCCCGCCGGGGCCACGCCAGTGGACTTCGCCTACGCTATCCATACCGAAATCGGCCACCGATGCCGGGGGGCCAAAGTCAACGGGCGGTGGGTGCCCCTGGACTACGTCCTTAAGACCGGCGACCAGGTGGAAATCATCACCGCCAAACGGGGCGGCCCCAGTCGGGATTGGCTGAATCCGGCACTGGGATACGTCAAGACCGCCCGCGCCCGCAACAAAATCCGCCAGTGGTTTCGGCGACAGGACCGGGAGCAGAACATCGCCTCGGGGCGGGCCATCCTGGAGCGGGAACTGAAACGGCTGGGGTTGGGGGAACTCTCCCACGAAGCGGTGGCAGCCCTCTTCGGCTACGATAAAGTGGAGGACTTCCTGGCCGCCGTCGGCTTCGGGGACATCAACAGCCAGCAGATTGCGGCGAAGGTCGTGGAGGCCCAGCAGCAAGCCCAGCCGGAGCCGGAACTCCCGCCCCCGGCCCCGATTCCGGCCCCGGTCTCCCACGAAATTCACGTCCTGGGGACCGGTGGCCTGCTGACCCGGCTGGCCCGGTGCTGCCATCCCCTCCCCAGTGAGCCCATCATCGGGTACGTCACCCAGGGACACGGGATTACCATCCACCGGCGGGATTGCCCCAACATCCTCAACCTGCGCCATCCCGAACGGCTGATAGAGGTAACCTGGGGAACTGAAAAGCGGACCTTCCCGGTGTAGATCTCGGTGGTGGCCGTAGCATGAACGGGGCTACTTCACGACATCAGCGGGGTGCTGAGCAAAGAGGGGATCAACATCGCAGGGTTGAGCATCAGCCGACAGAACCACCTGACCACCATCTACCTCACGCTGGAAGTCACCGACATCGGCCAGTTGGGCCGGATCTTGGCCCGCATTTCCAAAGTCCCCAACGTGATAGAGGCTCAGCGGGAGACGCGATAGTGTTGCTCAGGAACGTGCCGGGCACTTCCCAAGGCGCCTGGCATATCATTGGGTGCCCCAGAATGGTGGCCGCTCCAGCCGCCAGAGGCCAAAAGCCCCCACCAGCGCGGCCAGACCCCCCACGATGTACCCCTCCATCACCGACGCGCGGGTCACGAAAACCGCCAGCAGCCCCAGCACGAACGATACCACATAGAGCGTCAGCACAGCCTCCCGCTGGGAGAGCCCCGCTGCCACCAGCCGGTGGGAGACGTGGTCTTTGCCCGGCGTCGTCAGCGGGTTCAGCCCCCGGCGCAGGCGGGAGAGGGTGACCAGCGCGGTATCAAAGATGGGCAACCCCAGTACCAGCACCGGCACCATCCAGGTGACGAAGGTGACGTTTTCCGGAAAGCGGAGTTTGATCCCGATGGCCGCCAGCATGAAGCCCAGGAAAAGGGCCCCAGAATCACCCATGAAGACGCTAGCGGGGTTCAGGTTGTAGAACAGGAAGCCCAGGCAGGCCGCTAAGACCGCTATCGCCAGCGCCCCCACCAGATACTGCTCGCTGAAAGAGCACATCAGCGCGAAGTAGGCGGCAGCGATGGCCGCGACTCCGCCCGCCAGCCCATCCATGTTATCCAGCAGATTGATGGCGTTGGTGATGTAGACCACCCAGAAAACGGTCAGCAGGAAATCGATCACCGGCTGGCCGAACGTGCCCACGCGCACACCCGTGGTCCAGAGGAGGAGGGCGGCCAGTATCTGCCCGACCAGTTTGACAATCGGGCGCAGCCCCCAGCGGTCGTCCACCAGCCCCATGAACGAGACGGCGGTGGCGCCAACGATAATGGAGCCGAACTGGGCAAAGTTGTACCGCTCCCCCAGCGCGACAGCCGCCGCCAGCACGGCCAGGTAGATGGCAATGCCGCCCAGGCGTGGGATGGGGGAACGATGCACTTTGCGGGCTGAGGGTTGGTCCATTATGCCCAGGTGAGGGGCCAGATAGCGGGCGAGGGGAGTCAGCGCGATGCTCAGCACCAACGCTCCAGCAAAAACGAGGAGATACGCGGTCATAGGAATTGCCCCGATCAAGTGGTGGCGCAAGATGTATCGTGCACTCTGTCGGTGTATTGGGGTGTTGAATCTCGTAAAGTCATACCGATGGAACCATCAAAACGCCGCTTCGTACCCCACTGTCCGCTATACGCTTGTGTTATTAGAATGTAGTTGTGGTTGGGCGCGGAGTGTGCTATCCTGATCACTGGATGAGTGACGGGAACGCCTTGGGACGGAGCGTGTGGGCGAGCCGCCGCGGCCTATGGGAAGGTCTCCGACCAAGCCCGTGTTGGGGCGTAGCGCCGCTACGCCCTTACTGGCTCCCCGTCGCATACTCTCATCTGGGATGCCTTCCCCCTGCCAGGCAAGCCCGCATCGGTAGTGGAAACGCCTGCCCCAAATCCGCACCCAATCCTATCTTACTTCAGGAGGTACAAATAGACAACTCACCCGCTACCCGCTTCGTCGGCATTGACCGGCATAAACCCTTCGCCGTCGTCGCTGCCGTCAACGCCCGGCAACAGGTCGTCTTACGCCCCACCCGGCGTATTCCCCCAGACGATTTCCCCGCCTGGGCTCAAACCCATCTCTTCCCTACCGACGCCGTCGTCCCCGAATCCACGTCTAACGCCTGGTGGCTCTACGACCTCGTCGCCCCCCTGGTCGCCCGCACCGTCGTCGCTAACCCCCTCCACGTCACCTGGATCGCCAAGGCCGCCGTCAAAACCGACCAACACGACGCCATCCGCCTCGCCAAACTCCTCGCCGCCAATCTCCTCCCAGCGGTCTGGATGCCCCCCCTCCCGTCCGCGAACTCCGCGCCCCCCTCGCCCATCGTCGCGCCCTGGTCAAACAGCGCACCGCCGTCAAGAACCGCCTCCCCAGCGTCCTCCATCGCCACCACGTCCACCCGCCCACCGGCGACCTCTTCGCCGCCCACCACCGCGATGGGTGGCTCACCCTCGACCTTCCACCGACCGAACGGCTGCGCACCCACCAGGACATCGCTACCCTCGCCCCCATCGAACATCTCCTGGCCGACCTGAACGCCGAACTCGCGATGGTCGCCTGCAAACTGCTGCGCTGGTCCTGGAAACTCACCGACGAGCCGCGCGGCGGCCTCACCTCCCGCCAGTTCGTTCGTTACGGCCTCTTGCGCCTGGGGCTCGGCAACGACCTCACCGGCTTTGCCGACGGCGGAAGGCCGCACAGGCTGGCCTCGGTGGAGGAAAAGCTGGCACGCTTCCCTGAGTTGGCGCCGCCCGCCTGATCGGGGAGCAGTCTCAATCCCATAGCCGTCTTCGAGACGGCGCTGCGAAAAACAGGTCGGCGCCGGGGAGGGGGGGAGTGTGTCTCACGCTTGCCCGACAGGGGAGAAGTGGAATCGAGCAGAAATTTTGAGGTACAGGGACTTGACAATGCAACTCATCGGTAGGCGGCAAATCCAATTCTACACAAGTACGCAAGATAAATCTTGCGCTACGGCAGTTTACCCTACGGCGGTTTACCCTCCCCCGACAGGAGGGAATATGCCAACCTCATCGCCATCAGACAAGGTGTAGGACTCATCCCGGGCGATGCCGTTGATAAACACCACCCGTACGTGGTCGGCGGGCAGGCCCAGGTGGTTGACCAGTTGCCCCACTGTTGCCCCGTCTGGCAGTTCCACATCTAACCCCCCGCCAATTCCCAGTTCGGGGTAATACCGCCGCAAAGTGGCAAACAGTTTCACTTTGACCCGAATCATCTGGCCTCCATCACCCTGAGTGTTATCAGTAAAGGGGGAACTCTTCAGATAGACGGGAAGACAGGTCTGAGCACTCCCAGTCGCCGCAGGACCTTTGCCGGGGTCAGCCGCCGGAGGCGCCGCCACTGCCGCCGCGCCCACCGCCGGAACGCGTTCCAGGGATTGCGCCGCTGGCTCTCCGCCATCGCCCACCGCAGAAACTCGTAGTCCTGCCCCCGAATCTTTGGCTCCGTGGGGTTCCGACGATAGGAGTCGTAGTCGGTGATGCGGCTCAGGTCGTGCTCCACCACAAAGTCGTAGAGGTCGGTCCCGGGATGTGGCGTGAAGAAGGCCGGACTGTAGTAGTCCGGGTCTATCTCCTTCATCATCCGCACCGTCTCCATGACCTCTTTCTGCGTCTCGGTGGGCAGGCCCATCATATAGTTGGCCCAGATGGCGATGCCGTATTTCTTGCAGATGCGGGCCGCTTCCAGGTTCTGGGCCACTGTGGTGCCCTTGCGGATGAACTTGAGCACCCGGTCGCTCCCGCTCTCAAAGCCGATGAAGTACCCCCGCAGGCCCGCCCGCACCATCCGCTCCACCATGTCCTCGTGCTTCACCACAATGTCCGCCCGGGTCTGGCAGAAGAAGGGCAGGTTGAAACCCTCGGCGATATACCGGTCGGTGAACTCCATCACCCACTCCCGGTCTTCGGTCAGACAGTCGTCGTGGAACATGAAAGAGGCCAGGTGGTAGCGGTCCACCAGATAGCGCAGTTCCGCCAGGACGTTCTCCACGCTCCGGCGACGGACCCGCTTCCCGAAGAGATAATCCTCCCCGGGCTTGCAGAAGGTGCAATTGTAGATGCAACCCCGTCCGGCGATAATGGTGGCGAACGGCGGGGGGAGTTCCTCCACGAAGGGGACCTCTGGGGAGTCCAGGTCGTAGCCCCACTTCTTCCACTCTTCCAGGAAGAGGTCCCGGTCGCTGAAGGGGACGGCATCCAGGTCCGGCGGCTCGCCGCGCAGCACCCGATGGGGTGGGCGGCGGCCCTCCGCAATGGCCTGGAGCAACTGGGGAAAAGTGATTTCACCCTCGCCGGTCACCAGATAGTCCACATCCGGGATGCGCAAACTATCTGGCAGGGCGATGGTGACATGGGGCCCCCCGATGACGGTGACGACATCCGGCAGGATCTCTTTGGCGATGGCAATGGCCTGGCGGGCGGGGTTGTAATCCACGCTCATCATCGTGACCCCGACCACGTCGGGGGCCCGCTCCGCCAGGACTTCCCGGAACTGATCCCAGCCGGAGAGGGCGCGCAGGTCAATGAGGTCCACCTCAAACCCCTGCGCCTTAGCCGCCGCGCTGAGCGATGCCAGGCCATGAGAAATCCAGCCGGCGTCCATCCCCTGCTTGAGGGAATTCCAACCACGGCCGGCGATACCGGGATAAATCAGGGTAGTTCTCAGGCTCATAGTGGAGACACAGAAAGTGAAATGCTCCAGTCTCCCGCTCGCCTGCGGCGGCGGGCGAGGGGAGGAAGGGGGGATTTGGCGGCGGCGGCCTTCGGCCGCCGCCGCCAAATC
>ERZ1685332.163-NODE-163-length-14254-cov-8.657370_pt1 | contig 14254 bp, 10 predicted proteins | sample MGYA00580193_ERZ1685332 | MGnify/ENA primary metagenome ERZ1685332 (study PRJEB41501, sample SAMN08275520) | hot springs metagenome | biome: alkaline hot spring; material: microbial mat | place: Russia: Ush-Beldyr | collected 2015-07 | depth 0.5 m m ...
TTCTAAGTATTGCTGCTACTTTAGGAAATACTTTGAATTATCATATTGGCAAATTTATAGGTCCTAAAATTTTTTATAAAGAAAAGTCCCTCTTCTTCAACAAAAAACATTTACAGACAACTGCCATGTTTTACGAAAAATACGGAGCAAAAACAATAATAATAGCAAGATACCTTCCAATAATAAGAACCCTTGCACCCTTTGTAGCTGGAATAGGAAAAATGAAATATCCAAAATTTCAGGCATATAATATACTAAGCAGTATTCTTTGGAGTGGTTCTTTTATCTGGTTAGGATATTTTTTTAGAAATCTTCCTTTTGTGAAAAAACATTTTTCTATCTTCATCTTGGCAATAATAATACTATCTGTTTTGCCAGCCATAATTAAAGCAATACAGACTAAAAGAGGCGAAAAAAAATGATACCAATAAGAGACTGCTTAGTAAGAAGGTATACTCCCTACATGACATGGTTAATTATTGCACTAAACTGTTTTATTTTTCTTTTTGAGATTATGTTGAGTGAAAAAGAGTTAGACTATATTTTTCATTTGTTTGGTATTATTCGTGCAATATATATGCTTTTAGAAGTTATATCACTTAATCCCATCTATTATCTTCCATTTCTTACAAGTATGTTTCTTCACGGATGATGTTTTCATCTTATTATTAATATGTGGATTATGTGGATTTTTGCTGATAACATAGAAGATAAGATGGGTTCTTATAGATTTTTAGCGTTTTACTTACTGTGCGGAGTTGGCGCTGGATGGATTCATTGTATTATTAATCCTACCTCAACTCTACCAACAATTGGTGCTTCTGGTGCCATATCAGGCATCTTAGGTGCTTATATGGTAATGTTTCCAAAAGCAAAGGTAATTACTCTTTTTCCCATTCTATTTTTTCCTTTCTTTTTTGCCTTACCTGCAGTTTTTTATATATTAATGTGGTTTGTTATTCAACTGTTTTCAGGAGTTGGCTCACTGCTTACCCAAAAAGATGTTGGCGGAGTTGCCTGGTGGGCACATATAGGAGGATTTTTCTTTGGTGTAATTTTTCATAGATTCTTTGTAATTAAAAAGAGACTTCGTATTTATAAAGATCAGTTTGATTATTACTGTGCATGGGGAAAATTCCCCTAAACTAAAATAAATGGCAACTTGCAAAATCTGTAAAAACTCATCTCCTTTCTTTTCAAAAAGTCCTGGAGTGTGTATAAAGTGTATCAGAGAAAAACCGAATGAAAGTCTATATATTGCTTTACTTTCTCATAAAGAAAGTAGATTAGCATTTGGTTTACCATCTCAAGCTCCAAAATCAGATGAGGGAGTATCTTGTAAAATATGTGTTAATGAATGTAGAATTCCTGAAGGTCAGTATGGTTATTGTGGCTTAAGAAAAAATGAAAAAGAAAAATTAATAGGACCTACCTATAATCAGGGAAAGCTTAGCTGGTATCTTGATCCTCTTCCCACAAATTGTGTTGCTGATTGGGTATGCGCTGGTGGAACCGGTGATGGATATCCTCAATATGCTTATACAAAAGGACCTGAATATGGATTTTATAATCTTGCAGTATTCTTTCATGCTTGTTCCTTTAATTGTTTATATTGCCAAAATTGGCATTTTAGACAGGAAAGCTTAAAACCAAAACTAACAGAATTATCAGAACCTCTTAAAAGCCTATCTTCCTATGTATCATGTATATGTTATTTTGGAGGTGATCCTACAACACAGATAATTTTTTCTCTTAGATTATCAGAACTTGCTTTGAAGCAAAGGAAAGGAAAAATACTAAGGATATGTTGGGAGACAAATGGTTCTATGCATAAAGCCTATCTTGAGAGAATGCTTGATATAAGCTTAATCTCAGGAGGCTGTATTAAATTTGACCTGAAGGCTTGGGATGAAAACTTACACATTACTTTAACTGGTGTTTCCAATAGAAGAACTTTAGAAAACTTTAAGTTTTTGGGCAGTTTTTTTCAAAAAAGATCATCACCTCCCCTGGTTGTAGCAAGTACTCTTCTTGTGTCAGGCTACATAGATAATAAAGAAATAGAAAATATAGCGAAATTCATTGCCTCAATAAATCCCGAAATTCCTTACCGTTTGCTGGCTTTTTATCCAACTTTTTATATGAATGACTTACCAGTTACTTCCAAGAAGTTAGCTTATGAATGCTATGAAGTAGCTTTAAAGGCAGGATTAAAAAAAGTATCACTTGGAAATGAACATTTGATTAAGTGATTATGGAGGGGCGGATTTGCCGCCCCTGATGATTTTAAAGAAATTCTAAAGTATCGGTAAATATCTTTCAATTTCATAGGGAAAAATTCTTATGCGATAGTCATCCCACTCTTTCTTTTTACTCTCAATGAGATTTGTAAAAGTGTGGTCTCCGAGAGTTTCCCTGAGAAGTTCGCTTCGTTCAGCATGCTCAATAGCCTCAATTAGACTGCCTGGTAAACTCTCAATTCCTAAAGCTTTTCTTTCTTCGTGATCAAGATGATATACATCTTTTTCAATTGGGTCAGGCAATTTGTAATTCTTTTCTATACCTGTAAGACCTGCATTTAGCATGCAAGCAAAGGCAAGATATGGATTACAGGCAGGGTCAGGGCTTCTTAACTCTATTCTTGTTGCCTTTTCTTTGCCTGGTTTGTAAAGTGGAACTCTTATAAGTGCAGATCTGTTTCTTCTTGCCCAGCAGATATACACAGGAGCTTCATAACCAGGGACAAGTCTTTTATAGGAATTAACCCATTGGTTAAGAACAAGTGTTAGTTCTTTTATGTGGTATAGAAGTCCTGCAATATAACTTTTGGCAATATTTGATAGATAGTAGGGATCTTTTGGATTGAAGAAAGCGTTCTTATTTCCGATGAACAAAGATTGATGAGTATGCATTCCACTTCCATTTACACCAAAAAGAGGCTTTGGCATAAATGTGGCATAAACTCCATATCTTTTTGCAATCTCCTTAACTACTACTCTGTATGTCATAACAATATCTGCCATCTCAAGGGCTTCTGCATATCTTAGATCAATCTCATGCTGAGAAGGTGCTACTTCGTGATGGGAATACTCTACTTTTATACCCATCTGTTCAAGCGCAAGAATGGTATCTCTCCGTAGATCTTCGGCAGCATCAAGGGGATAGTCAAAATAACCACCTTCATCAAGAGTTTCAGTGTCTTTGTCTGTTTTAAAATAAAAAAACTCCAGCTCAGGACCAAGATAGAAAGTAAAACCCTTTTTGGCTGCCTTTTCAAGATTTAGTTTAAGTATGTATCTTGGATCCCCTTTATAAGGAGTTCCATCTGGTTCATAAATATCGCAAAACATCCTTGCTACAGGACTTTCTTGTGGTCTCCATGGAAGGATTGCAAAAGTTGTAGGGTCAGGTATAGCTATCATATCTGACTCATCAATTCTTGCAAAGCCATGAATTGATGATCCATCAAATCCCATACCTTCTGAAAAAGCAACCTCAAGTTCATCAACTGTAATAGCAAAGCTTTTCAGCTGACCAAGAATATCGGTAAACCAGAGTCTTACAAACTTTACATTCATTTCTTTGATCATTTTCATTACATCTCTTTCATCTCTTGGTTTTGAATAAGTCATAAAACCCTCCAATTTTTAATTATTATGAGACAAAGTCTCTTGAAAAAGTTTAACGGCTAACGGTTACCATACTGCTTATCATAACAATATATAATGTCTTTGTCAACAATTCTATTACAATATGCATCTATTAATTAAAAGCAATTTAAATGCCAAAAATCAAATATATTTTTATCTTTAACTCGTAAAGGAACCATAATGTAAAAAATACATATGCTACAATTTTGTAAAATGATACTTTTTATTGTAGCATTTTGAACTCAATTAAGGTGACAATTTTTTATTCTTCTAAGAGCGTTAAGGAGATTTTAAAGACTTTTATCTTTGAAAAAACTTTCTTTCATCTCATAAAAAATATTGACAAGATTGTTAATTTAATAATATGCTAAAGCAAATGGTAACCATTTGCCAATAGAAGATATTAAATGTGCAGATTAGCAGCAATAACATCTTCTAAATATTTTTCACCAATGGAGAATATACTTGCCCTTGAGACGATGAAAGAAGGGCATGATGGTTCAGGGCTTAGGCTTACGCTTAAAGACTTGAAAGGAGAATTCATTGACCTAAAGGAGTATCCTATTTTGTCGGGAATATGCTCAAAAAAAGGCAGAGAAATCCTTGATACCTACATGTACGAAAAGGGCTTTAAACTTTTGCATAGATGGAGTCCTAAAATAAAACCAGTCAAGGGAATTAATGCAAGGGATTTTTATTTTGCAGGTGTTTATGAATATCCTGATAAATGGAAAGATAAATCCTTTGAAGAAAAGGAAGCCCTATTGCTTAATATTAGATTAAGTCTAAGGAAATTGGGTGAGACTGATGAATCTATTTTTGTTTTTTCCTTTTATCCAGATGTGATTACTCTGAAAGAAGTTGGAGATCCCCTTCAAGTTGGAGAGTTTTTTGGCTTGGACAAAGACAGCCTTAAGGCAAAGATAATTTTTGCACAGGGCAGACAAAATACTAACTATCAAATCAATCTTTATTCTTGCCATCCCTTTTTTCTTCAGGGATACTGTACAATGACAAACGGAGAAAATACTGCTTTTGTTTCCATAAGAGAATTTTTATCAAGTAGAGGATTTCCAGGCTACATGGGATATAACTCTGATAGTGAAGTATTCTGTCATATACTTCATTATTGTATGAAGAGACTTGGCTATCCTATTACTTATTACAAAGATATAATTACACCACTTAAGTGGGAAGAGATAGAGCTAAGAGAAGATAAAGAAGCTCTTACCCTAATTAAGCAATCTCTAAGGCAACTTTGTATTGACGGACCAAACATGGTTATAGGATTTACTTCTGATGGAACAACTTTTATGGTGCAGGATGCAAAGAAATTAAGACCTGGTGTTGTAGGAGGAGTAAAAGGTAAATATGCCTTAATGTCTGAACTATGTGGCTTAGACAAAGTTATCCTTGATAGAGATAAATCAAAAGATATCTATCCGATGAAGTACGATATGGTAATTGTATCACCTAATGCAAAGGAGGTAAAGGTGTGGAATCAGCTACAGGCTTAAAGGTTGATTTTAATCATAAAATAACAATAAAAGAATTACCTTACATAGTCAAATGGAGAGAAGACCGCTGTAAGCGTTGTGGACAATGCACCGCAGTATGTCCAATTGGTGCAATAAAACCAGCAGTAAAATTTATAAGAGTTATTGAATCAGGAGGTGACACCCAAAAACCAAGACCTATAAGAAGAGTAATTCATGTTATTGAACAAGTAAACAATATGGAGAATGCTTGCACAGATTGTGCTATGTGTGCCTTGGTATGTCCAAACAATGCCATTGAACCTGAGTACAATCCTCAAAATAAGTTTCTTTTTTATAAAAATCGTGGTGGTGAAGGCTATAAAAGAGGTGGAAGAAGAAATGACCCAGGTGTTTCTACTCTTGATAGAATTAAGTTTACGAGAATCTCAATGCTTACAGATCCTGCCCTTGATGCAGGAAGGCATGAATTCAGAGTGCGCTCCTATATTGGAAAAATTCTTCCTGCTGAGGAATTGCCTCTTAAGATGGAAGGAGGAAAGCTTGTAGTTGACAAAACCAAAGAAAAATTCATACCACCTGTAAGAGAAATATTTCCCATAATGATTGGAAGTATGTCAATGGGTTCGCTTTCTCCTTATATGTGGGAAGGGCTTGCTATGGGAGTTGCTTATTTAAATGAAATTGAGAAAATTCCTGTTGTGATGTGTTCTGGTGAAGGAGGCTTTCTACTAGTACTTCTTAAATCTAGATATATAAAATACTTTATACTTCAGATTGCATCAGGTTATTTTGGATGGGACAGCATAATACATACTTTTCCATATATGACTGAAGATCCTGCAGCAATTGAAATAAAATATGGTCAAGGTGCAAAGCCAGGAGATGGTGGTTTACTCATGGCAGCAAAGGTTATTAAACTAATTGCAGAAATAAGAGGTGTTCCTAAATATGTTGATCTTCCCTCTCCTCCTACACATCAGACTAAGTATTCAATAGAAAAGGCAGTTATGAAAATGATTCAGTTTATGTTTATGGCTTTTGGATTTAGAGTACCTGTCTATCCAAAAATTTCAGGTACTCGGACAGCAAAAGCTGTATTAAATAACCTGGCGAGAAACCCCTATGCAGCGGCACTTTGTATTGATGGAGAAGACGGTGGCACTGGTGCAGCATATAATGTATCTTTAGACAAAATGGGACATCCAATTGTATCTAATATTAGGAAATGCTATCTTGACCTTGTAAGACAGGGCAAGCAAAATGAGCTTCCTTTAATTGCAGCTGGTGGAATTGGTAAAAGAGGTAATCTTGCTGCCAATACTGCTGCTTTAATTATGCTTGGTGCATCCGCAGTGGCAATAGGAAGATACATTTTGCAAGCAACCGCTGATTGTCTTGGCGATGAGTATAATCGCTGTAACCTTTGTAATACAGGAAAATGTCCAAGAGGCATAGCAACTCAAGATCCAAAACTATACAGACGCCTTAATCCTGATAAAGTTACAGAAAGGGTGGTAGAAGTATTTAAATCGGCTGATGTGAAACTTCGTAAGATTTTTGCTCCTATGGGAAGAAGCATAGAACTACCAAGAAGTAACAAAACTTAGTTTAGCTGAGCCAATTATATCTTACGACGATGCTATCAAATGGACTGATGAAAAAAGTATAACTATTTATGGCAATGTGAGAGGCAAAAGAGTTCCCTCAAGAGTGCTTGAAGAATTTATTCAGGAAGCAGTAAAGCAGGAAGCAAGAAATTTATATATTTATGCTGACGGTCAACAGGGAATAGGAGGAAGAATCTATCCTCAAACAGAACCTGTAAAAATAATCATTGAAGGACCAGTAGGACAGAGATGTGGTTCGATGGGTATGTTTGGAACAGAGATAGTAGTTAAAGGAAGTGCTTCTGATGATGTAGGATGGCTTAATTGTGGTGCGAGAATAACAGTGCTTGGTGATGTCACAAATGGAGCATGGAATGCTGCTACCCAAGGAATTCTTTATGTTCAGGGTGGTGGTGCAAGATGTGACACTATGACGAAACACAATCCAAGATTTGATCTTCCTCAGTCATGGTATTTCAGGGATGTAGGAGACTCTTTTGCGGAATTTAAAGCTGGTGGAATCACAGTAGTCTGTGGAGTAAATCCAAGAAATCCAAGAACAGTGCTTGGATACAAACCGTGTGTAGGAATGGTAGGTGGTATAATTTATTTTCGCGGTAAAATAGATGGCTATTCAGAAAGAGATGTAAAACTACTTGAAATAACTGAACAGGACCGGCAGTGGTTAACTGAGAAATTAAAGCCTTATCTAACAGCTATTGAAAGAATGGAATATTACGAAGAACTCACAAAAAATCCTAATGAATGGCATAAACTTGTTCCTTATACCCCTCAGGAAAGAAGACAGCGAAGATGGTTTAAGATATCTATAGAAGATTTAAGAAAAAACTATTGGAAAGAAGAAGTTGGTAAGGGAGGAATCTTTGTTGAATATATTGACCATGAAATGACAACTATTCCATACATTGTAAGAGGTGAATTTTGCCGATACAAACCTGTATGGGCAAATGAAAAATATCTTCCACCTTGCACATACAGTTGTCCTACTTCCATACCAATTCACAAAAGGACAGCACTTATTAGGCTTGGAAAAATAAAAGAAGCTCTTGAGCTTGTGCTTGACTATAGCCCACTACCTGCTACTGTTTGCGGAATGATTTGTCCAAATCTTTGTATGCAAGCATGCACCCGTGGAATGATTGATATGCCAATTTCAGTAAAAAAGCTTGGTAAAGCTTCTGCAGAACTTACGCCTCCTAAGAAGGCAAAGCCAACAGGGCATAAAATAGCTGTGATTGGTGCTGGACCTGCTGGAATGTCTGTAGCATGGCTATTAACTCTTAAAGGGCACAGTGTTACTATCTATGAAGCAACTAATGCAATTGATTGAAAAATAGAACTTGTATTCCCAGAGATAGACTTAATAGAGAGATACTTCATAAAGAGATAGAGAGATTTAAAGAAGTTTTGCCTGACATCAGACTTAATACAAAAGTGACAAAAGAGCTGTTTAAAAAAATTTGTAAAGAGTATGAATTTGTTGTTATTGCAGTAGGAGCTCATAAACCCTGAAAAATTCCTTTTCCTGGTTCAGAGCATACAGTGTCTGCTTATGATTTTATGAGAGAGATAAACAAAGGAAAAGCCTTTGATTTAAAGGACAAAAGAGTAGTAATAATTGGTGCTGGAAATGTTGCAATGGATGCAGCAGTTGAAGCATTTCTATATGGGGCAGTTTCAGTAACTGCTGTAGACATTTAGAAACCCGCTGTTTTTGGTGCAGAACTGCAATATGCAAAACAAAAAGGCATTGAGATTATATGGCCAAAATTTACAGAAAAGTATGTTCCAGAAGAAAAGAAAATATACTTTAAGGACGGAACAAACCTTGATACCGATTTTGTAATCATGGCAATAGGTGACATGCCTGACTTAGAGTTTCTCTCTCCACAAATTCACACTGAGCAGGGATGGATTGTAGTAAATGAATTTTTCTAGACATCTGATCCCATAGTTTTTTCCATAGGAGATGTAACTGGTTTAGGACTTGTAACTCATGCAATTGGACAAGGAAGACTTCTTGCTGAATATTTACACGGAGAGTTAATGCATGCACCTGTTACAAGAGATCTCAGGCAAAGAATACCCTATGAAAAAATTAAAATTGACTACTATGAAAGAGGCAGGGCAATCTTTTCTCTTAAACAGGAAGCAGAGCGGTGCCTGTCCTGTGGCTCCTGTAGAGATTGTCATATGTGTGAAATGACACGTTACTGGGGTGCAATAAGTAGAGTGGAAAAACCTGATGGAAAATATGAATATGTGGTTGATGAAAACAAATGTATTGCCTGTGGATTCTGTGCTGGAGTATGCCCTTGTGGAGTGTGGGAGATGGCTGAAAATATTTAACCTCTCAGCTACCTTAAAAATAACGGGGTCAAAAAAAAATAACGGGGGTCAGGGTCAAAAAAAAACAACGGCGTCAAAAAGTAACGATAACGGGGTCACGATACGATAACGGGGTCAAGTCTTGAAAAATCAGTTTTATTATATTTCAAGACCTTACCCCCTCACAACCCCCTCTTTCAAGACCTGACCCCCTCATGATTGACCCGACTTGATCAGGGGTCTGGGATTTGCTTTAAGTTCACTCTTAATGAGATAGAGTAAATCATCAACAGTCTTTTTGCTAATTTCATGTCACAATAAAAGTCTATGAATAAATTAGGTTTTTAATTTAAATGTCTTTGATAATTTTGTAATCAGTTACATTTTTGTAGTAATGACTTGATATAAAACGTTCAACCTATCAAACAAATTTGTTTTACACTTGACAAAAAAGAAATAGTGTAAATAAAATTTTAGTTTATGAGGTAACCGTTTACCTTTTATAAAAAAAAAGGGCATGAATATCTTTGATATTCAGTCTTTAGAAGAGTATTTTACTCATTAAAAAATTAAGGAGGATTTAAATGATTATCTATCAAGGTCAACCAAATGCAAGTTCAGCAACCCAAACTCGTAACAGGACTCCAGATCCTGCCCCCTATTCAGGGATATGTTCAGTTTGTCTTGATGGATGTCCAGGATTCTGTGAGATCGGAAAATCTTCATTCAGAGGAAGAGAAATAATCTATCCTGGGCCATTTGGGAAAATTACAGCAGGAGCAACGAAAAAATATCCTGTTGATTATTCTCATCTCAATATTCAAGGAACATGCGTAGGTGCAGTAGGTGTTGAACCAGATCCTGACAAAGCAACATTCCCTGCTGCAAACACTGAAAGAGAGATTGGTAAGAACTACAAAATTAAACTTCGTATTCCTATATTTACTGGCGCTCTTGGCTCAACAGACATTGCCAAAGATAACTGGGAAGGATTGGCAATAGGTGCGGCAATTTCTGGAATAATGGTCGTTATAGGTGAAAATATTGTAGGGATGGACCCAAAGGCTGAGTTCGATAGAAATGGAAAGGTAACAAAGTCACCTGAACTTGAAAGAAGAGTCAAACATTTTAAAGATTGGTATGATGGCTATGGTGAAATTATTCTTCAGCAAAATGTTGAAGATACTCGCCTTGCATCGGCAGAGTATGCAATTGAAAAGCTTGGTGTCAATTGTATTGAACTTAAATGGGGACAGGGAGCTAAAAATATCGGTGGTGAGGTGAAACTAAAATCATTAGAGAGAGCTTTAGAACTCAAAAAAAGAGGTTACATTGTAGTTCCTGACCCCGAAGATCCTGTTGTTCAAAAAGCATATAAGGCAGGCGAATTCAAAGAGTTTGAAAGGCACTCAAGGCTTGGGATGGTAGATTATGAAAGCTTTGAAAAAGCTGTGAAGCACTATAGAGAAATTGGTGCAAAATTTATATCCCTTAAAACAGGAGCATACAGAATCACTGATTTGGCAAGAGCACTCCGCTTTGCATCTGATGCAGGAGTAGACCTTGTAACGATTGATGGTGCTGGGGGTGGAACGGGAATGAGTCCGTGGAGAATGATGAATGAATGGGGAATTCCAACTATATATCTTCAGTCAATTGCCTATAATTTTGCAAATACACTTGCAGAAAAGAAAAAACATGTGCCTGATCTTTCAATAGCTGGTGGATTCTCTCTTGAAGACCATATATTCAAGGCACTTGCCTTAGGTTCTCCATACTTTAAAGCTGTCTGTATGGGAAGAGCATTAATGATTCCTGCCTTTGTTGGTAAACATATTCAAAAGTGGTATGAAGATGGAAAGCTACCTACGGAAATTTCAAAATATGGAAACTCTGTAGAGGAAATATTTATAACCACCGAATATCTTAAAAATAAGTATGGTAAAGAATTCAAAAAACTTCCATGGGCTGCAATTGCTATGTATACATTCGTAGATAGACTTATAATTGGACTTAAACAGCTTATGGCAGGTGCAAGAAAGTTCTCTATTGAATATCTTGATAGAAACGATCTTGTAGCTCTAACCAAAGAAGCTGCAGAGGTTACAGGCATTCCATATGTAATGGAAGCTGATATGGAAGAAGCTCTCAAGATTTTGAACGACAAATCTATGTAGAAACCAAAAAATAGAGCTAAAACTTCAAATGCTCGTAAATAAAAAGAGGGGTCAAGTCTTGAAATATAAGTTTTACTTCTGTTAAAGCATTTCATAACAAGACCTTTAAGGATAAAGTATAAAGGATAGAGACGCCTGAAGCTAATTTATCAAAAGGCATGAGGTAGGTAAGGAATGAATTGATATATGAAGCTCATAAAAAATATGGCTACACACTTAAAGAAATCATTGATTATTATAGGTATTCACTAAACTACAGTAAGCAAGGTGATCAAGGCAAAAGAAGATGAAAACTAATATTTCAAGACCTGACCCTTAATCACTTAATCATTTGAAAAATATGACCCTTAATCATTTGAAAAATAAAAGAATTATATGGTATTCTTTAGTTTGTGTCAAATAATTACAAAGATACCCTAAATCTACCACAAACCGACTTTCCTATGAAGGCTAACCTTTCAGAAAGTGAGCTTCATATTCTTAATTTCTGGTATGAGCACAATATATATGAGAAACTTCAATCAAGAAATAAACAGGAGGGCAGTAGGCAATTCATTCTTCACGATGGTCCCCCCTACGCAAATGGCCATATCCATATCGGACACGCATTAAACAAAATTCTTAAAGATATTATAGTTAAATATAATTCAATGACAGGAAAATACTGCCCATTTGTTCCAGGCTGGGATTGCCACGGACTTCCTATTGAACTTCAGGTCGATAAAGCTTTGGGAAAAGAAAAAGACAGTATAGAAGTTCTTAAGAAAAGACAACTTTGCAGAGAATATGCTGAGAAATTTATAAACATTCAAAGAGAAGAGTTTATTCGTCTTGGTGTTTTTGGTTACTGGAACAGTCCCTATATTACTATGTCTAATGAGTATGAAGCAGTTATTGTAAAAGAGTTTCTTACATTTTTTAAAAATGGCTATGTGTATCGTGGTAAAAAACCTGTTTACTGGTGTCCTTTCTGTGTAACTGCTCTTGCAGAGGCAGAGGTTGAATATGCAGAAAAAGAATCCCCCTCTATATTTGTTGCATTTGAAGTGATTGATAAAGAGAAATTTTCTGTAAAAGATAGTCCTTTATATATTGTTATATGGACAACAACTCCGTGGACATTACCTGCAAATTTAGCCTTAGCTGTCCATGCTGAGTTTGATTATGTTGGTGTAAAAAGTTCAAAAGGTCTTTTAATATTGGTTAAAAATGCAATTAAAAATCTAAAAGATAAGATTGAAATTAATGACACACCTGTTTTTGAAATTAAAGGTTCTTCCCTTGAAGGTATCAGAACAAAACATCCATTTATTGATAGAATTTCACTAATTGTTACAGCAGATTTTGTGAAAACTGAAGAGGGTTCTGGTGTGGTTCACATAGCTCCAGGACATGGTATAGAGGACTACGAAGTGGGTCTAAAGTATGGGCTTGAAATATACGCGCCAGTAGATGATAAAGGAAGATTTACAGAAGATGTCCCATATTTTAAAAATCAGAATATTTTTACTGCCAATAAAGAAATAATTAAACATCTTAAAGAAAATGGTTTGCTTTTATGGGAGGGTAAAGTTACACATTCCTATCCTCATTGTTGGAGATGTAAAAAACCCGTTATTTTTCGTGCAACAACTCAGTGGTTTATCTCTGTGACTCATGAAAACTTAAGGGAAAAAGCGTTAAAAGAAATAGACAAAGTAAAATGGATTCCTTCATGGGGAAGAGAAAGAATCTATTCAATGGTAGAAAGAAGACCTGATTGGTGTTTATCCCGTCAGCGCAGTTGGGGTGTTCCAATTACTCTTTTTGTCTGTAAAAAATGCAGTCACATAATTAAAGAGGAAAAACTCTTTGAAAAAATCATATCACTTATTGAAAAGGAAGGCTCTGATATATGGTTCAAGCTTAGCCTTGAAGTTCTCCTACCCGGGTATTGGTGTCCTGAATGTGGGGCAAGGGATTTTCAAAAAGAAAATGATATAATTGATGTATGGTTTGACTCAGGCGTAAGCCATGCTGCAGTGCTTGAGAGAGATTCAAGACTTAGCTGGCCTGCTGATATGTATTTAGAAGGAAGTGATCAGCATCGGGGATGGTTTCAAAGCTCACTAATTACTTCAGTTGGCAATAAAGGTGTAGCTCCATACAAAATTGTTCTTACTCACGGTTTTACAGTTGACGGACAAGGAAAAAAAATGTCCAAATCTCTCGGTAATGTCATATCTCCCCAAGAGATTATAAAATCAAATGGAGCAGATATAATTAGACTTTGGGTTTCTGCAGAAGACTACAGAGATGATGTAAAGCTATCAAAGGAGATACTTGAAAGACTTGTTGATGCTTACAGGAAAATAAGAAATACTCTTAGATATCTACTTGGAAATCTTTATGATTTTGACGGAAGTGACTATAGCGGTAGTCTTCTTGAAATAGATAGATGGGCGATGATGAAGCTTCAGAAATTAATTAAAAAAGTAACAAAAGCTTACGAAGAGCATGAGTTTCATCAAGTGTTTCACTCAATTCATAACTTCTGTGTAACTGATATGAGTGCTTTTTATCTTGATATTCTAAAAGATAGGCTTTATACCTTTAAAGCTGACAGTTTTGAGAGAAAAACAGCCCAATGGGTACTATACAATATTGCTCACTCTCTAATAAAACTTATTGCACCCATTCTTTCTTTTACTGCAGAAGAAGCATGGAAACATCTTTCCATCAAAAAAGAAGAAAGCGTTTTTCTTTCAAAAATGCCTGTTGCAGATGACAAATTCATAGATGAAAATCTTGAAAGTAGATGGAATAAACTAATTACTTTAAGAGATGAAGTAAACAAAGCCTTAGAGGTAAAAAGACAGGAAAAATTTATAGGAAATTCTCTTGAAGCAAAGGTTATTATCAGTGCTAACGAAGAGTGGAGAAGTTTTCTGACTCCTTATTTTGATTTTCTACCAACATTGTTTATTGTCTCT
>ERZ1685332.164-NODE-164-length-14116-cov-14.948581_pt1 | contig 14116 bp, 6 predicted proteins | sample MGYA00580193_ERZ1685332 | MGnify/ENA primary metagenome ERZ1685332 (study PRJEB41501, sample SAMN08275520) | hot springs metagenome | biome: alkaline hot spring; material: microbial mat | place: Russia: Ush-Beldyr | collected 2015-07 | depth 0.5 m m ...
TCCGGGTTGCACGGGGGCAGGGTGAAGGGTGAAGGGCGAAGGTAGGGGCGCGGCGGTGCCGCGCCCAGCGGCGCTGCCGCGCCCGCGTCCGGGTTGCACGGGGGCAGGGTGAAGGGTGAAGGGCGAAGGTAGGGGCGCGGCGGTGCCGCGCCCAGCGGCGCTGCCGCGCCCGCGTCCGGGTTGCACGGGGGCAGGGTGAAGGGTGAAGGGCGAAGGTAGGGGCGCGGCGCTGCCGCGCCCAGTGGCGCTGCCGCGCCCAGCGGCGCTGCCGCGTCCAGCAGCGCTGCCGCCAAAGGCGCAAAGGCACGGAGGTTGCAAGTGGGAACGTTGCAGGTTGAAGGCGGGAAGGCGGAAGGTGATCTCTGCGGTTCATTCACAGGCGCTAATATCGGAAGATGCGAAGGGGAAGGCAGAAGGTAAAGGCAAGCGCTCTACCCCTCAACCCCTAACCCTCAACCACCGACCTCTGGTTCTCAGTTCTCAGTTCTCAGTTCTCAGTTCTCAGTTCTCGCAACCTCCACTCCCAGTATCTGCACCCCCAGACGGCGCGGGTCGTGGCTCGCCGGGTCGTCGCGGGCGGGAATGAATGGCGGGGTCTGCACTCGCAGCAGGATGTGCCCCGTCGGGGAATGTGGTAGGTTGCGCGGATCGGCGGTAAGCGTTACGGTGAGCGGTTCGGCGCCAGGGACGACGCAGACCCGCGCGGTGAACGCCGCTTGCGCCGCTTCATCTGTGGAATACCCTGGTTCAGCAGCAAGCGACAGGCAGGTTTCGCCAGCAAGTGTTGCAGGGCGCGCGCCGGCGGCAAGCGTTACGGTGATGGTCAGCGGTTCGGCTGCGGGCGCCGGCAGCCGAAAAAGCGCGTCGCCGTCGGTCCAGGCGATCAGGCGGTCGCCAATCTGCTCGGCGCGGTAGACGCCGCGCACCTGGTAGGCGTAGTCGTCGGGGGCGAGGCGGAGCGGTAGCCGCTCCGTCGATGCCTGTTCGTCGGGCAACAGACGGTAGAGCGCAAAATCGAGGGTGAAGCGCTGGACGGCGGAAGGCTTGTGATCGGTCGGCTGTTCATACTCCGGCAGGTCGAGACGCAGCCGTCCCGCCGGTTCGATCTGCCATCCCGGCAGCGCAAGTGCGCCGCTCGCGCTGATCGCCAGGTACACCGGTCGTCCCTGATCGTGCCAGCGGCGGAGGTAGCGCGTCAGTTGCGGCGCGTACCGCCCGGGGTTGCGGCTTTTGAGCGCAAATGCGTCAACTCCAAAGGCGAAGGTAAGCGGCGTGGCGAGCAGGTCGGGAATGTCGCGCGCCTGCGCGAACGATGGCGCGCCGCCGCGCATGAGCACAACGGCGCCCGAATCGAATTGGTCTGCCATTGTCCTGATCTGTTCCAGCGCGCCGGCGTATTCGACGTGGCGGTAGATCGGTCGTCCCGTGACGACCAGGAAGAGGACGAGGGCAAGGGTGAGGAGAATGCGGAAGAAGGTTGAAGGTTGAAGGTTGGACGGTGACGATGCAGGGGCGGGTGTGTCGTGTTGAAGGTTGAAGGTTGAAGGGAGCGCATCAGGCGGCGTCGGTTCGGGTGTGGGTGTGTCGTGTTGAAGGTTGAAGGTTGGACGTTGAACGTTGAACGAGATGCGGGCGATGGCGTAGGCGATGCCGATGGTGAATGCCGGATAGACGTGCGGGATGTAGCGGCGCATGATGTAGATGTAGTGCTGGTCGCTGGTTCCGTAGGTCAGCCGCAAGAATACCACCGACGCGACGGCAGCGATGACCAGGAACAGCCAGAATGTCGAGTCGGCGCGGTAGACCATCAGCGCCAGCCCGGTGAGTGCAAGGGCGATGCCCAGCGGTGACAGATACCATCCCAGGCGCACCAGGCTCGCCTGCGCTGCGCCGAACAGGTCGCGCAGCACATAGCGGTCGCAGGCGCGGAGGGTGGCAAGGGTCTCCGGTGCAACCTTCGTTTGATCGAGCAACCCGTCGCGGAGGACTTCTGGCACGGTGCGTCCTGCGGCGGCGGGTGACAGCGTAGCGTGACGCAGTGCGATACAGGCGTCGAGCGTCGGAGTCGCGCGGCCGCGCGCAGCGCCAATGGCGCGGTCGATCCAGGCGGCAAGCGGATCGACGTAGGCGGGTGTGGCAATCGGTGCGCCGACATACCCCTGCAATGTCAGGCACGCGCCCTGCGGGTTCGTCAGTTGCGCAGGAGAGAGGCAGGCGGGGAGCGCAGTGATGACCGGCAGCGACAGGATCTGCGGGCGAATCAGGTAGGCGTATCCGCCAAGCCCAATAATGACCACAGCAGCGATCAGGCGTAGCGGACGGTTCAGGCGCGCCAGCAGCGGCGCGACGCGGGCGATCAGGTTCAGGCGGCGAATTGCAATCAGTGCGACGACGATCACTGCCGCGACCAGCGCTTCGATGCCGATGCGGCTCCAGTTCAGCGGCGCATCAACTGTCGCCGGCATGCCGGCGATCGGCGGGCAGGGTTGCATTGTCAGGCGCGAGCAGGGGCGCAACAGATAAACCTGACGCAGCGTTGGAGTGAGGAACGGCAATGCCAGCGCAGCGGCGAGGGCAAAATCCTGAAGGCGGGCAAAGAGCGTATCAAAGAAATAGGCGCGCGCCAGGAATGCGATCTGCAATCCGGCGTGCAGCAGCATGGCGCCTGCGCCTGTCAGGAGTGCAGTGTGCGGCGGCGTCCAGCGGCGCGCCAGCCAGACGTAGAGCAGGTAGAGCGCCGCCGGACCCAGAACCAGAAAGAATTCAATGCGCGTCAGCGCGAGTTGCCCGAACGCCAGCCCGGCGAGGAGGGCGAGGAAGGTTGAACGTTGAAGGTTGAAGGTTGCGTCCCGGGAGAGGCGTTGCAATGCAACGCCTGTACCGGATGTTGCAACGCCTGTACCGGGCGTGGCGCCGGGGTCAGGCGTTGACAGGTCGGTTTCGGGTGGTGCGCGGTTCGCGTTGCGCGTGTTAGGTTTCACGTTGAATGTTGAACGTTGGGCGTCGGGCGTTTCCGATTGAACATCGAGCGTTGCCGGTTGGGTTGTGGGCATGTCGCGGTTCGCGTTGAACGTTGAACGCCCGAAGGCGGCGGCGAAGGCGTAGAGTCCGGCGAAGACGAGGAACTGCGCAGTGGTTTCGGCGGTCGTGTAGCGGCTGAACCAGACCTGTACGGCGTTGAGCGCCAGGAAGAGCGCCGCCAGGAGACCAACCCAGGGTCCAGCGAGGCGACGGGCAAGCATGGCGACGCTCCAGACGCCGAGCAGTCCGGTGACGGCTGGCGCGAGCAACCCGGCGTGCAACCCGAAGAACGCAGTGATCAGCCCGATCCACGCCGAGAAAAGGTGCAACCCCTGTGGCACAATGCGCCCGCGCGCGAGATCGCCCTGGTCGATGAAGAATCCGGCGGCGCGCAGGCGGGTGGCAATGAAGCGCTGCGGGTTCTGCACGCCGAGGAAGTTGGTTTCCGCCTGGCGCGCCGCGTCGGCAAGCGCCGGGTCAGACGATTGCTGATCGGCGGCGATCTGCGCAACCACCGGATCGGTAAAGGTCAACGACCCGGTGCGTGCCATGATGAAGCCGGCGCTGGCATACACACCGGCGTCGCGCACGCCGATGATCGTCTCGAAAGGACGGGAGACGAGGAGGGCGAATATGCAGAGAAGAGCGGCGAGCAGCAGGTTGAAGGTTGAAGGTTGAAGGTTGAAGGTTAGACGGTGCGTAGCGGGTGTCGAGGGTTGAACGTTGAAGGTTGAACGTTGAGCAGTGCGTTTCTGTAGAGACGTTGCATCGCAACGGCTCCTCAACATACCCCAACGTCTCCATACATTCATGAGCCAGGGCGGATCGCCGGGTATGTGGCGGCGACCGATGAACAGGGCGATGGCGCAGAGAACGATGACAATGGCGGCGTGCAATGGCGCAGAGAAGATGCCGATCTGCGCCAGGGTGAACGCCAGCCAGCCGTTCAGCAGTGCGCCGATCAGCGCATACTCGAAGCGCCGTTCGAGCGGATCATCGGCGCGATATACGGCAGGCAGCGCGCGGAAGATGAGTGCGCCGATCAGGATGAGCGCAAGAATGATGAATGTGAGAACAACGAAGGTCACGTGGTTGAGAACTGAGAACTGAGAACTGAGAACTTGGCGTCTGGCAGGGGCAAGTCTTGTGCCATCCAGCATCGACATCGGTCAGAGGCAGAGCTTGTGCCCGCCCGACATCGACATCGGTCAGGGGCAGGGCTTGCGTCTGACGTTCCATTCAACCAGGCGCCGCATTATAGCACGCAGCGGATGCACTCTTGACAAGCCGATCGGCAACCTCTATAGTGGCACGGGTGAGAAATTGCGACGTGGATGCTTTCACAGCCATTCTGGAATAGCCGTCTGGAACTGGACAGGATATGGGCGAAAAACTGGTGATTGTCGAGTCGCCGGCGAAGGCGCGCACCATTCAGAAATACCTTGGTTCGGGGTACCGTGTCGAGGCGTCGATGGGGCATGTGCGCGATCTGCCGAAGAGCGATCTTGGCGTTGATCTGGAAGCGAACTTTGCGCCGGTGTACGAGATTTCGTCGGGCAAAGAGAAAATTATCGCCGGTCTGCGCAAATCGATCCGTCAGGCGGATGCGGTCTATCTGGCGACCGACCCGGACCGTGAGGGTGAAGCGATTGCCTGGCATATCACCGAGGCGGCGAAGATCCCGCGCGGTAAGCCGGTGTACCGGGTTGTTTTCACCGAAATCACGCCTGGGGCGGTGCGCAGCGCCATGGCAGCGCCGCGCGATATCGACCGCCGGCTGGTTGATGCGCAGCAGGCGCGGCGCGTGCTGGATCGGCTGGTGGGCTACAAACTCTCACCGCTGCTGTGGGACAAGGTGCGGCGTGGGTTGTCGGCGGGGCGGGTGCAGTCGGTGGCGGTGCGCCTGGTGGTTGAGCGTGAGCGCGAGATCGAGGCGTTCGTTCCGCAGGAGTACTGGACCATCGAAGCCGACCTGCTGAAGCAGCACGCAAGCGATGCACAGCGTGACGCTTTTCGCGCCATTCTGATCGAGCGTGCCGGAAAGAAACTCGAGAAGTTCGACATAGGCGCCAGCGATCAGGCGCAAGCGATTATTGCCGATCTGGAAGGCGCCGCTTACATTGTGCGCAGAGTGACGCGCCGCGACAAACGGCGCAGCCCGTCGCCGCCGTTCACCACCAGCACATTGCAGCAGGAAGCCGGGCGCAAACTCGGCTTTTCCGCCAAACGCACCATGGCAGTGGCGCAGCAGTTGTACGAAGGGGTCGATATCGGCGGCGATGAGGGACTGGTTGGTCTCATTACCTACATGCGCACCGACAGTGTGAACGTGTCGCGCGAGGCGCAGGAAGAGGCGCGCGCCGTCATTCGTGAGCGATTTGGCGAGGCATACCTGCCGGCGAAGCCGCCGATCTACAAAACGAAGGCGAAGGGAGCGCAGGAGGCGCATGAAGCCATCCGCCCGACCCTCAGTCGCCGCGCGCCCGAACAGGTGCAACCGCATCTGACGAGTGACCAGTACCGTCTGTACGATCTGATCTGGAAGCGGTTCGTCGCCAGCCAGATGGAGGCGGCGGTCTTCGACAGCACGACGGTGGATATCGGCGCCGGGCGGGAGATTGCGCGCAGCGTAGGGAATGACCCCTACACCTTCCGCGCGACCGGTTCAGTGCTGAAGTTCCCCGGATTCCTGGCGGTCTACAATGTCAGTCTGGATGAGGGTGAGGAGGATGAGGACAGTGAGCGACGGTTGCCGTTGCTCGAGGAGGGAGAAGCGCTCACGCTCCTGCAATTGCTGCCGGTGCAACACTTCACCGAGCCGCCGCCACGCTTCACCGAAGCCAGCCTGGTGAAGGAACTGGAACGCCTGGGGATCGGGCGCCCTTCGACGTATGCGCCAACGATTTCGACGATCATCGAGCGTGAGTATGTCGAACTCGTCGATAAAAAACTTGTGCCGACCGCGCTCGGTCGAGTCGTCACCGATCTGCTGGTGGAGCACTTCCCAAGCATCGTCGATTACGGCTTCACGTCGGAAATGGAGCAGCAACTCGACGATATCGCCGAAGGGGAAAAAGAGTGGACGCCGGTGTTGCGCGCCTTCTACGAACCATTCGAGCAAAAACTGGCGGACGCGCAGCGCAGCATGCGCAACGTCAAACGCGAAGAAATCCTGACCGACCTGACCTGTCCCCGCTGCAATCGGGGTCAACTGGCGGTCAAGTTCGGCAGGAATGGCGAATTTCTGGCGTGCAATCGCTACCCGGAGTGCGATTTCACAAGCGATTTTCACCGCGACAGCGAGGGCCGCATCGTGCTGGACGCACCATCGTCGCCGGAGATGAGCGATGTTATCTGCGATGTCTGCGGGCGACCGATGGTGCTGAAGAAGAGCCGCTTTGGTCCATTCCTGGGGTGCAGCGGGTATCCGGAGTGCAAGAACACGCGGCGTCTCGACAAACAGGGAAAACCGGTGCCGCCGCCGAAATCGACCGGCGTCACCTGTCCGAAGTGTCGTCGGGGGGAGCTGCTTGAGCGGCGCGGCAAATTTGGGCGACCGTTCTTCGGATGCAACCGCTACCCAAAGTGCGACTACCTGGTCAATGCGCTGGACGAAGTTGCGCACTACACGCCGGACGCCGATGGAGCGTCGAAGCCGCAGGCGGAGGAACCGGCGGCAACGGATGCAAAGGCGACCACTGCCAGGAAGCGGGCGAAACCCGGCGAGAACGGCGCAGCAACAGAGCAACCGGCGAAAACAGAGGCGACCGCCAACGGGAAACGGGCGAAAAGCAGGGCAAACGGCGCGGCTGCGGCGCCGTCGAAGAAACGGGGGGCAGGGCGGTGAACGTTGCACGTTGAATGTCAGACGCAGTCGGGCGCCGGGGTATAAGGTTGATTGAGGGTGACAGGAAACAGGTTAAGTCAGGCGATCTCCCCTCTGCCCCTTAGCACAGATTCGGCAGTGTCGACGGGACGCAGGCATCAGGTGAGCGTGGGACGAACGGGAGCAGGCGTGTATGACCAACAGGTTGTTGCGTGGCGACGCGCTTTCGGGATAATGGACAGAAGGACGCACATGCTGCGTTCTGGTTCAGCAGTGTTCCATTCCGGGAGCGTCATGTGGACCTGTTTAACGAATTGATGCAGCGCAAGGCGCTGGTGGTTGCGGCGTTGCTCTTTGCTCTCGGCGCAGGCATACTCGGTCAGGCAGTGCTGGAACGCCTGACGCCGCAGGGAGCGCAACCAGGACCCGCAGTAGCAGCAACGGCATTCATCGGTGATGCATTTACTGAAGACATCGTCGACCAGGAAGTCTCAGAACGCACGCCAACGCCGACGAGCGTCGCTTTCATTGTCGCCTATGTGAGCGGCGCGGTGCGTGCGCCGGATGTCTATCAGTTGCCAACCGGGGCGCGAGTGAAGGACCTGGTGCTGGCGGCTGGCGGCTTGAGCGATGATGCCGACATCGAGCGGATCAACCTGGCAGCGCCGGTTACTGATGGTCAGCATGTGCGGGTGCCATGGATTGGGGATGGAACGACGGTTACAGCAGCGACGTCTGACGAAAGCAGCGCTGGCGCGAGTTCTGGAGGGTTACTCGATCTGAACCGCGCGACAGCGGCGGAACTCGATGCACTGCCAGGTATTGGCAAAGTGCTGGCAGGTCGGATCGTCGAATGGCGCGAACGTGAGGGTCCATTTCAATCGATCGATGATCTTGGCAAAGTAGAAGGCATCGGTCCTGCATTGCTGGCAAAACTGGCGCCCCTGGTGACCGTTGCCCCATGACAGAGCAGGAGCATATGCGCCGCACAAAAATTGTTGCAACGATTGGACCGGTCAGCAGCAGCCCTGAGGTGATCGAGCGATTGCTGACCGCTGGAATGGATGTTGCACGCCTCAACTTTTCACACGGAACCCACGAAGAGCATGCGCAACGGATCCAGACACTGCGCGACGTTGCAGGGCGCAAGGAGCGCCCTCTGGCGCTCCTGCAAGATTTGCAAGGACCGAAGATCCGCACCGGACCTCTGGTTGACCGCAAGCCGGTAACACTGCGCGCCGGCGACCGTTTTACGATTACAACGCGGAATGTGCCGGGCACAGCGAGCCTGGTCAGCACGACCTATGCCGCGTTACCGCGCGATGTGCGTCCCGGTGATCGGATTCTGATCTCCGACGGGTTGATCGAAGCGCAGGTGGTGCGCGTCTCGAGTGATGAGGTCGAAACGGAAATCGTGGTTGGCGGCGAACTGCGTGAAAACCAGGGCATCAACCTGCCAGGGGTCGAGGTCAGCGCACCGGCGCTGACCGATAAAGACCGCGACGATCTCCTGTTTGGGTTGGCGCAGGGCGTTGACTACGTGGCGCTCTCGTTTGTGCGCCGCGCGGCGGACCTGGTGGAGATAAAGGCGCAGATCGCGGCTGTGGGCGCGGCCACGCCGGTAATTGCGAAGATTGAGAAGCCGGAGGCGTTGCGCGAATTCGAAGCCATTCTGGAAGCAGCGGACGGGATCATGGTTGCGCGCGGCGATTTAGGAGTCGAAATGCCGCCGGAGCAGGTGCCTATCGTGCAGAAGCAACTGATCGAAGCGGCAAACATGGCGGGCAAACCGGTCATCACAGCGACGCAGATGCTTGACTCGATGATTCGCAACCCGCGTCCGACGCGCGCCGAGGCGAGTGATGTAGCCAATGCGATCATCGACGGCACGGATGCGGTGATGCTCAGCGGTGAAACGGCAACCGGCGCGTACCCCGTCGATGCGGTGCGGATGATGGCGCGCATCGCTGAGGTCACGGAAGCCAGCGGACGGCGCGGTGATCACAGTCACGAGGTTCTCTGGCACTTCCATGAGCAGCCGACCGTCGCAGCGGCGATCAGTTCAGCAGTGCATGCGATTGTTCAAACTCTGCCGGTAACTGCGATTGTCGCATTCACGATGAGTGGCAATACGGCACGCCTGGTGGCGCGCCAGCGACCCAAGACGCCGATCTTTGCCTTCACCCCTTCTGAAGCCGTCTACCGGCGGTTGAGCCTGGTATGGGGGGTGACGCCTATTCTCAGTCCTTATGTTGGTCGGCTCGATGATCTGGAAGAAGCGGTGCGCGGCGCGCTGATCGGTCGGGGATATGCACGTCCTGGCGATCAGATTGTGATGACCGGCGGGCATCCGATTGCCGCGCGCGGTGCAACGAACTTCGTGAAGGTAACGCGGTTGTGAATTTCTCACCGGTTTTTTATCCCGCATGGGGTGCATGAGTGATATAGTGTTTGGGGTTTGGTACGTGATACGATCGAACATGTTTGGTCGCTGATGACGGGAATACTTCTGTGCTGGAAACAGGATTGCCCGGGTTATTGATCATTCTGGCGCTGGCGATTATCCTGTGCGGTCCGGCGCCGTTAATTCACGGATGGAGATGGTTTCGCAGCAGAGCGCAGGAAGTGATGCGTTCTGCGCGTTCGAAGCCGTTGCAGGAAGAATGAGCCGTCATGCACCAGGGGTGTGCACTGCGATGGCGCGCCGTCAGCCTGCTTATGGCAGCGGTGTTGCTGACCGTATTTGTCACGCCGTCGCTTGCGCTGGCGACTGAACCGACGCCGTCGCCTGCGGTTGCGGCTGCGCGTGACGAGAATCTGGCAGGACCGCTGCTCGGGCTGTCGCTGGCGATGGCGTCGAGCGCGCTGGCAGTGGGGATCGCTCTGGGGTTGCGACGGCGCATCGATGAAATTGGCGAAGAAGGCGATGCGCGTAGACGGGAATAACGCGCAGGCGCGCCGTGCAGCACGACACAGACGCATGATGCGAAGCGTGGGCATGATTCTGACGGTGTGGCTGGTAGCGGCAGGCATAGCGTCAGCGCCGTCGATTTCATTAGTGGTGGCGCAGGAACCTTCGCCCCCGACGCCCGCCACGGTTCCGCCCGACATGATGGGCATCGTCATCCGTGATCCCTGGTTCGATTTCGACACCAACTCCGCATTTCCCGGCGAGCCGAACAAGACTTTTCAGGATCGCATGGGGGCGGCGCTGGCGCAGATGGGTGCGCGCTGGGTGCGCCTCGACTTTCGGATTGCTGCGCCGCTTGATGCCGATCCGCCGTTTCCTCCAGATTTCATCGAGCGCGAGATTGCCAAAAATGACTACTTTATCAACGAGGTGGCGCCCCGGCACGGTTTCAAGGTGCTGAGGTTGCTCAGTTTCGACCTGATTCAGGGCACCGATGCGCACGTGCTCAACACCGGTCCATTCACCGAAACGTCGATCTACGGCGGCGGCGTGAACCGTTACATGGACGAATGGCTGCGGCGCGCGCTGATGATCGCGGACCGGTACGGCGAGCGGGTGGCGGCGTACCAGGTGCTGAACGAGCAGAATCGCCTGCCGCAGTACCTGCCCGGCGGACCGGCGGGTGACGGAATTGATCCGGTCATTGTGGCGCGGATGGTGACGAAACTGTACCGCTTTTGCCGTGGCATTCCGCCGCCGCCGCGCCCGGAGCCGTACCGATGCAACCATGCGGAAATCATTACCGGCGGGTTGCATCCGCGCGGCACAACCGATGGCAGCAACAACGCGACAATCCTGACCGATGCCGACTATCTGAAGCAGATGTATGCCAGTGAGCCGTTCCAGGGGTTCAAAAACACCCACGGTCGCTGGCCTGTCGATGGCATTGGGTATCACCCGTACCCGGAGGAGATCCGTCTCTCGCCGAACGATGCGCTGGTCGATCGCGGGTTGAACCGGATGCGCACGGCGCTCGCGGAGGCGGGTGATCCGAATGCGCCGTTCTGGATCACCGAGATCGGGTACAACGTCGGGTTCGATGTGGACGGACCGCGCGGACCGTTCCCGCCGCAGACCGAGTCGGGGCAGGCGGAGTTTCTGCGCGATGTCTACGTGTCGCTGGCGGCGCGCGGCGATGTGGCGCACATCTTCTGGTTCAAGTACGAAGATTTTCCGCCGGCGGACGGACCGAATGCGCAGCGTTGGGGATTGGTGCGCATTCCGTTTCGCGCGCCGCAGCCGGGCGAGAACTGCCCCGGCGGGGTGTGTTACGCCGTCAATGGCGAACCGGAGCGCTGGCGCCTTGCCTACCTGGTCTACCGCGAACTTGCCGGTTTGCCCGTGTACCGATTGCATTTCCCGATCATGGCGCGGTGAAGCCCACCCTGCCCGGCGGCTGGAGCCTGCGGCTCCGATTGCGCAGCGCGCCTGCGCGGGCTGGAACGCACGAATTGCCCGAAATGTATCAACCGCAGGCGACGGGAACGATTTCACGCCCCTCCGCAATCAATGCGGCAGTCCATCAACCGCAGGCGACGGGATGCGACTCCTTCGTCGCAGACCGGAACGGCTGAGTGTCTCACAAACTATCAGCGATGGCTTCGTTCCGCTAGCCGCTCTTCCTTGATGCCCGGCGACTGAAGCCGCAGGCTTCGGTTGCGCAGCGCGCCTGCGCGGGCTGGAACGCACGAATTGCCCGAAATGTATCAGCCGCAGGCGACGGGAACGATTTCACGCCCCTCCGCGCGGCGTGGCGTCCTGGGGCGACGAACCGCGTTTTTCTGCCGCTGGTTGTACGTTGAGCAGCGGGCGACCACAAGGGGTGCTGGTGTGGTGGGCGCTGCGCGGGCGCCTCTGTCCTGGCGCGCCGCGACAATCGTAACCGCCTGCGCCTGCACACGACGCTCACAGGGGTAGAGGCAGGAGCAGCGGGAGTGGGCACAGACAGGGAGCGTAGTACGGTGATGGTCGCATAGGACGCCGCGAAATGATGGGTGCTGCCAGAGACGCTGGCTGCATCAACATCGATGACCTGTCCCCGCCTGGCGCATCTGGATCGGGGCATGAATTGTCATTCCGCAACCGCTGCTCTGCTCGACGAACCGTCGGGCTGCTGGCACAAAGGGCGCTCACGCGCCCTCTGCGGCGTGCAGTCCCGCGTCAGCGGGGCTTCTTCAAACAAAACGACGCGCGGATCCGGCATTTTGAACGCGATCCCGCGCCAGCGGGGCTTTTTCGCTCAGCGCGGCATGCGTGGTGCGCCGCTTCCTGAGCAATCATGACTGCACCCGATGCCTCTTGACAGCAACACCGCAGCGTGGTATCTTATCGCCTCGTGAGCGAAGGGTAGCGCGTTTCGTGCGGGTGTGGTACAATACACGAGGGGGCGTATAGCTCAGCAGGTTAGAGCGCGATCCTGATAAGATCGAGGTCGGTGGTTCGAGTCCACCTACGCCCACCACAACAGCGGAGAATTGAGCTGCACTCAATTCTCGCTTTATTTCGGGGCGATAGCTCAGTTGGGAGAGCGGCTGCTTTGCACGCAGCAGGTCCGGGGTTCGAATCCCCGTCGCTCCACCAGAAGGCATAATCGGGGAAATAAACCGGAGCAGCAACGCTCCGGTTTTTTACATTCGGCTGTCCATCAACGGAACGGCGGGGAGGCAAGCACGCCGCCGGCGCCGAGGTTCCAGACCTTGTTCGGTCCACGGTCGAGGTTGATGACGGTGTTCGGTCCCAGGTTGCGGTTGTAGATATCGCCATAATTGCCGACCTGCTTGATGATCTGGTAGGCGAAGTCGTTCGGCAGACCCAATCCCTCGCCGAAGTTTCCTTCCTGCCCCAGCAACCGCTTAATGCGCGGATCGGTCGTGTTGGCGCGCAGACGATCGACGTTGCGCTGATCGACGCGCAGTTCTTCGGCATAAATCGTGGCAAAGACCGTCCAGCTGATCACATCGAGCCACTGATTGTCGTCGCGGGCGATGACCGGACCGAGCGGCTCGCGCGAGATGCGATCGCCGAGGATGATGTGGTCGGCGGGGTTCTTGAGTTGCTGACGCTTGGCGGCCAACTGGGAACTATCGCTGGTCACCGCGTCGCACTCCTCTTCATCGTAAGCCGGGTAGAGTTCGTCTTCGCCATTGAGAACACGAGCGGTGAACTGAATGCCGCGTGCGGCAAAGTCGTCGTTCAGGTTCTGCTCGCTGGTGGTGCCTCTGGCAACGCAGATGACTTTGCCTGTCAGATCCTCCAGTTTGGTGATCCGGTCTCTGGTGCGCACCATGAAGGTCTGACCGTCGTGGAAGGTGGTGGGACCGAACGCCAGTCCACTGATGTTGCGCCCCAGTGTCCATGTTGTGTTGCGGAACAGGACATCGACGCGCCCTTCGCGCACGGCGTCGAACCGGTTGTTGGGTCCGGGTCCGGTGCCAAGCGCGACGAACTCCACTTTCGTGGCATCGCCGAAGATAGCGGCAGCGACGGCGCGGCAGAAATCGACATCGAAGCCGCTCCAGGTCTGGCGTACATTGTCGTAGAAGCCGAAGCCCGGCAGGTCGGCGTTGGCGCCGCAGATCAGGTAGCCGCGCTCTTTGACGCGCGCCAGGATTTTTTGCGGCGCTGGCATAGGCGTGGGAGGCGCAGCAGTCGGCGGGGCAGCGGTTGCGGTCTGGGTATCGAGGGGTGCGGCTGTCGGCGACGGAGCAATGCCTGTCGTGGGGGTCGCCTGCCCCGGTGGGACGGGTGTGGCGGTTGCGATGAGGATGATCGGTGCGGGTGTCGGCTGTCCGCCGAGCAATCCGCCAAGATCGCCACACCCGGCGAGGATGAGCGTCAGCAACATGAGCGCCAGCGATGTGATTCGAGCATTGAGCGACGTGTGCATGGGTCAGGGCTCCTCCTGTGGAATCTGTCGAGTGTATGGTAGCACATCAATAGGTTACAGGTGGGAAGGTGGAATCGTTGCACGTTGAATGTTGTACGTTGCAGGTGGGAAGGTGCGCCCGACCGGCAGGGGCGCATGTAGGGGCACGCCGTAGCGTGCCCGCGTGGGATGGCGTGCCCGCGTGGGGATGGCGCATAGTAGGGGCACGCCGTAGCGTGCCCGCGTAGGGTGGCGTGCCCGTGAGGGGATGGCGCATAGTAGGGGCACGCCGTAGCGTGCCCGCGTGGGGTGGCGTGCCCGCACGCCGTGGTGTGCCCGCACGCCGTGGTGTGCCCGCACGCGGTGGCGTGCCCGCGTGGGGATGGCGCATAGTAGGGGCACGCGGTGGCGTGCCCGCGTGGGATGGCGTGCC